>Ga0081539_10000836_pt1 | contig 59131 bp, 72 predicted proteins | sample TabmetS4T2R2_FD_71023 | JGI IMG/M metagenome (GOLD analysis project Ga0081539, IMG submission 71023) | Tabebuia heterophylla rhizosphere microbial communities from the University of Puerto Rico - S4T2R2 | ecosystem: Host-associated > Plants > Roots > Rhizosphere ...
GTGCCACCAGAGTCACTAGTGCCACCAGAGTCACTAGTGCCACCAGAGTCACTAGTGCCACCAGAGTCACTAGTGCCACCAGAGTCACTAGTGCCACCAGAGTCACTAGTGCCACCAGAGTCACTCTCTAGCACGGCACGGATGTCGTCGAGGGTGGCGTTGCCGGCGACCAGCATGCGGATGCGCGCCAACAAAGCCGTGTCGTCTGCGGGAACGCTCTTGAGTAGATAGCGCCCCCGTGGATCGTAGCTATTGCGGTTCCAGAGAAGCCAGTTACCTGCCTCTAGCTCCGCAATCCAGCGGAAGATACTGCGGCGCGTGGCCCCCATGAGGACCTGGAGTCGCTCCACTTCTGGTGTCTCGTGCTGCCACGCCAACGTGTGCAGCACGCACCAGAGTCGGAATGCCGGCTCAGAGATCTGGCGGTCGAGGATCAAGCCGTGGGGGACCGGGGCGAAGGAGTAGTCAATCTCCATCCGCTTGCGCCGCTGGCTAGGGGGCGAGCTAGTCATAGCAATTCCTTGTACAAACATCCGAGGCATGCAGGATAGCCCTGCATGCCTCGCTCCCTCGAAGAACTGAAGATGCACCGAAGATCTCCTGAAGATTCCTCCTTTCTACAGCGCAGTGGCCCACGCCGCTCAGTCTTCGCGCCCTATTCGGGCTTCCGTCAACAGGCGCTGGATGTCCGCGAGCAATGCCAGCGCTTGCGCCTGATTCGCGATCGCATCGGCCAGCTCGGCATCGGCGCGGGGGTCAGTAGGATCGCGGGCGAGCCGCTCGCGGGCGCTGCTGATACGGACGATGGAGCCCCGCAACAGCGCGCGGGCCTCCTCAGCGGCATTCATGGCGTCCCTCCGTGCCCACTCCGCACCTTGGGGCCATTTGCGTCGCTGCTTGGGGGCTGACATCACGGTCATCCCTTCCATCTCCTCGTGCTGTGTCCATAGCCTCTCCCGGCTCCTATGCGCGAATGCGATCCGCGCCAATGCCGCAGGAAGTGCGTAGGAAGTGCGAAGTGTGCATGGCTACGATGCAACGTAGCATAGAAGCACGCTATACAGCGGACCACGTGACCAGGCGCCGGTCAGGTTGTGCTGGTCACGTGGGATTCCTGTTGCATCTCGATGATGCTCCACAAAATGCCTGTAGATACCCACAACAGTGATGGATATTCGACAACCGACATGCTTGTATGATGCTGTCGCGCGCGCACCTGAACAATCCGCCGCGAACCTCGGGCCGTCCGGGCGACCCGAGGTTCGCGGAACCATAGAGCGGTGGCTAGGCTCTACGCCAGCCACTGGCAGGAGTGGGATATGTCCGTGTGTGTGCTAGATCTGCTGGACAGTTATGTGGCCGCACTGCAGGGCGCGAAGCGGGGAGAGCAGACGATCGATCGCTATGTTCACGCGCTGCGGCGCTTCGTCAGTTGGGCCGACGAGGGTACGACCGTCCCCGACATCACCGAGGATCTGGTCAGGGCCTACCAGCAGGATTTGGGTCTCAGGCGCCAGGCAGCACGTACGATTCGGGTGGAGTTGTCGGCCCTTCGGAGTTTCTCACTCTGGTGCATCCGCAATCGCCTGCGCATCGACGATCCGACATTGTTATTGGAGTGGCCCGCGATTCCCAAAATAAAGACGCGGGCGCTCTCTCCAGCCGAACTGCGGGCGCTCTATGGGGTACTGGAGCAGCCCCCTCATGGCCAGTCACTGTGGCAGTGGGCGCGGAACCGGCGCTGCATCTATGTGATGCTCTACGCCGGGCTACGCATCGGCGAGGTGGCGGCGTTGACCTGGGAGGACACCGATCTCACCAGTGGAGTGATCCACGTCATCAATGGCAAGGGGGGCAAAGACCGCGATATCCCGATCGCGGGGCCGCTCTGGGATATCCTGGCCTGCTTGCAGCCACGGGAGCGTCAAGGCCCGGTGATCCCGTCCGGCAGGAGAAGGAGAAAGGGCACGAAGCCCACCGCACTCAGCCCCGACTCACTCGGGCATATTTTTAGCCGCTGGCTGCCCATGCTGGGGGTGGAGGGCGTGACAGCCCACCGGCTGCGTCACACCTGCGCCCACTACCTGCGGCTATACAATGCCGATCTGAAAGACATCCAGTTGATTTTGGGCCATGAGTCGCTGGCCACCACCGAGCTGTATCTGGGGCCAGATGTGGAGCGGTTGCGGGATGCGATAGGCCGGCTGCCGCCGTTGGATCGGCTCGCGCGCCAGGCGGGACGGCCGCGTCTCGCTCCTCTCTCAAGGACTGGATGAGCCCCTAGAAGAATCCCTGTTCCCCAGCCAACCCAGTACAAAGTGCATCCCCCAGCGCCAACAGTGTGGCGCCTGGGGATTTTGCACACGCTATCGTCGGAGACCCCTACGGTCAGATGCGGAAAAGAACCCGCATCCGGCCACCAGCCAACACCCACCGTCCCAGAGCGAATCCCGCGCGGGACGGCGGGTGTTGGCACCCATACTAGCACACATTAGCGTCTCGTGACGCTCGCGGTCACAAGAGCACGCTTACACAAAGCTACATGCCGTGATCCAGGGTCTGCTGAATGACGTCAGCGATCTCCCTCCGTATGCGCTCTGAAAGGGTATCAAAAACGGGTGATGAGCTACGCTCTGTTGTGAAAGGGGTCGAAACAAAACACTGTGTGTACCCACAGCACTGGCAGGTGCGCAAGAGCCAGGATGATTGCAGCGACAGTGCCCAGTGATCTCGGTCGCATACCAGACAGGTCTCTCGGGCGCTGACCCGCTGTAGGTGTGCAGCGAACAGATCGCATTCAGCGGCAGAGAGTGGGCGGATCTCCATTGCCTTGTCGATCAGGACCTGTACTCTGGGAGCGGTAAACACCTGAAATACTTCCTCCCGTATGGCGCGTGACTCATTGGAGGTTTTCACCATGACAGTTGCTCCTTCTGTTGAGATAGTCGCGGTCCGTGTACAGGTTCGCGCCGAGGATGGGACTATCAGCGAGCAATGGGTATCCCTTCAGCAGTTGGCAGATCAGATTGAGCCAGCAACAGGACATAGGGTGTTGGCTGAAGAGGCTGCGGCTAAAGCAGCACCGCAGGATACCAATGTCCCATCCCGCGAATCGTGACCGCACGATCATACCAGGGCAGCTAGGGTACAGGCAAGAACATTGGTGGCACTTCGTCGTTAGGAGTAGAGGTTCATGGTGGAGTTCGGTTCGATGATGCCCTGGTGGTTTCCGTTGACCATCTTAGGAGTGGTGGGTGGCGTCGTGGTGCTCTGGATACTCTTTGCGCCCATCCGAGCTGTGTTCGATGCCCTTAACCTGAACGACAAACAACGCGAGACCGTTGTAGGACTGATTCTTCTCGGTTGTCTGTTCTGGTGGGCCAACACCAGCAATCAGTCTCGTTTGCCCGAACCAACATCAGCTGAACCTATCTCCATACAGGAGACCTCGGATACATTGCTCTATCTGCCAGTGATAAGCAAATAGAGCACATTACGATCGGATGCGGAAAAGAACCCGCACCCGACCACCAGCTCGCCCAGGTGCCTCAGAGCGAATCCCGCGCGAGGCACCTGGGCGGGCACCCATACTAGCACAGTTTGGCGCTTCGTGACGGCGAATGTCACAGAGCGCATTTACACTGAAAGTACGCGTCCCGCCGATGACACACCGCGTCATAGCGTGATACACTGAGATGAACACGCGTTCATCGTAGCAGGGACGGGCCAGGATAGCGCCCCCAATTGTGCCGGCGGCACCGGTGGGTTCGTTGTCCCTTTGTACCTGTACAAGTGGACTTTGGCGCATTGGAATGCGGCAAACGTGGTATGATAGTGGTACGAGGTCGATGCTACACTCCTCGCCAGCGAAGGATTAGGGAGCACAGCCACTGATCGAGCAGCTCCACTAATACCATTACGCCCGAAACACAAAAGCTTTCTTAACTGAGAAGGCCCCGCCGTCCGCCAGAGGATAGCGCTGGCGGCGGGGCAATACGTCGGAGGTGCTGCGGCCCGCTGGCTAATACCCAGCGGCACACCTCGGACAAACATAATAGATTATTCTCGGCTCTACGAAGCGCAACGCTGCGCCGACGCGGTAGAGTCGCCATCATCAGATGGGGTGTAAACGTGCTCTGAGCAACACGCAAGGAGGACGATCCCCCTGGTGGGCGCTGAACAGCTTGCCGGCGACAGCGCACCACAACACCAAACACACAGGCGCACGATCTGGGGAGTGTTAAGCAAACACTAGATCGTGCGCCTGTGTGTTATTTGATCATACTCCAAAACATCACCAGTACCCACGAACCGCCCCAGAACTCGGCTATAGAACGTACATAGCCGTTCTAGCTCCTCGGTGTCAAAGCGTTCTATTTTGCCAAGCTCAATGTTTGTGAGTCGAACGCGACTCATCCCCAGTTGATCGGCAACCTCCTGGACAGCGACCGGTCGCCCTAGCTTCGCTTGATAATCCAAGCGGAGCTGTCGTGCCCTTGAAACAATCTTTGGCATGTTTCCTCCTTGCCTTGCTCGCAAACACTGTACCACATGCAAAATGTATCTGTCAAGATATCAAGTTGTACTTGACAGATACAATACCCATGCTATAATGTATCTGTAAGTGATACACAATGTATTTATAACAAAGGAGCCGCCACCATGACCATCACCTACCGCACCCCCACCGAGATCGTGGCGGCCTACAACGCGCAGTGCAAGGCCACCCTGCTCCACAACGACCCCGCTATCGCCGTCACCGTCTACGACCCTGCCGATTTGATGGTCGCCTGGTCGCTGGACCCAGAGGGCACCGTCGTGGCGCTGGCGCGGCTTTCCGCGCAGCAGCTCTCGCAGCAGGCGCTGGCGCACGCGCTGTTTTTGGAGCGCCTGGGCCGCACTGTCGCCCCGAGGACGGTGTGGGAGCGCTGGACAAACCTGATTGTCGAAGAGGCGGCGTAAAGGAGCACACGACGATGCAGCAGATCATCTCCCTTCCCACCATCCTCGACGACCTGACCCAAGCACTGGATGCCGCCCGTCCCCTCGCCGGACCCTGGGCGAGCGCCCTGGAGACGGCCTATGACTGGCTGCTCCAGCAAGATGTGCTCTGCTACGATCCCGCCGATCACAGCCTGCTGGTGGCCAGCGCCAACCTGCCCGGCGGCTTCAGGCGGGCCAACGGCACCTGTGATTGCACAGCATTCCGGCGCGGGAAGCCCTGCCGGCACCGGGCAGCGGCGCGGCTGGTGCGCAGGGCCTGGGAGCGCTGGCGCGCGCGGCAGGGGGCGGTGCTGGGCCGGCGGCTGGCTCAAGCACGGCGAGCGGCGCTCGTTTAGCGGTAGGGAGGGCTAACGCCATGAATGACCATTACCCGGTACCCTTTGACGTGGCCGACCTGGAGCGGCTGCTGGCTCGCGACCCGCGTCAGGCATTTGAGGACCTGGCGCTCTTGTCGCTCGACCAGTTGCTGCGCCAGGCCATTGCTTACACCGCCTACCTCAGTGCCTCAGACAGCGTGACGTATGACTGGCAGACCACGTTGGGCTGGTGGGAAGACGAGATCGCGGCGCTGGAGCGGGGCGGCAGCCCGGTGCTGACAACGCCCTGCGTCTATCTCCTGCATCTCGTGGAGCCGCTCTCGCCCCGACACACCGCCCAACACTACATCGGCTGGACTCCCGGTCCCGTGGCTCAGCGCTACGCGCAGCATTTGGCTGGTTGCGGCGCCCGCTTCACGCAGGTGGCGGTCCAGCGGGGCATCGACCTGCTGCTGGTACGAACCTGGCCCGGCGATCGGTCGTTCGAGAAGCGCCTCAAGCGCCGGCATAATGGTCGCAAGCTCTGCCCGATCTGTCAGTATCAGGATGCAGTGCTACCCCTCGACACGGCAGGTATGATTCCCTTCTAAGCACCACTTAGAAAGGCCGCCCAATGACCGACGATCCGCGCCCTCTCACCCTGACCCCCGAGGCCCTGAACGCGCTGCTGGCGCTGGCCTACGGCGCGGGGCTGCTCGCGGCCCACGGCCAACGCATGACGGCATCGTGCCTGGAGACCCAGGCGCTCCTGGACGCGGCGAGGAGGCGCTGGCACGCTGCGAAGGGGCGCGATGACGATGAGGACGAGGGGGCAGGGCGGGCCGTCGGAGCGTGAACGCTGAACGAGAACGCGGGCGCTGTTCGCGTAATGGAAGACGGAAGGAAAAGAGCATGACCGAGCTGATTGTGTTGCGGTACGGGGAACACGAGGTCGCCTTCGATCCTGCGGTGCGCATGTGGAGCCTGACGGCGATGTACGAGGCCAGTGGTAGCCCAAAGAATAAAGAACCAAAGTTCTGGTTGCGCAATACCCAGACCCAGGAATTGATCACGGCATTACTGGAGCGTGAAAAGGTGAGTGGCACTCACCTTTTAGGGGTCGAAAAGGTGAGTGGCACTCACCTTTTAGGGGTCGAAAAGGTGAGTGGCACTCACCTTTTAGAGACTCGCCAGGGCCGCGCCGGTGGTACCTGGGCACACTGGCAACTAGCCGCCGCCTATGCCCACTACCTTGACCCGGACTTCTATTTGACCTGGAACGAGTGGGCGATGGCCCACTACGTAGCCTCAGCAGCGTTTGAGCGACCGACGCCTCTCTCACCCTCTCTCGATACCCTGAGCAGGGAGGTTGCCCAGCTCGCCGCACAGATCGCGCAGCTCCAGCGCGAGCAGCGACAGCAGCGCTCGCTGCTTTCATCGCGCGCTGCTGACGACATCGCCTTAGCGATCATTGCGATACTGGGGGAAAGCGGTGTGCCGCGCACGCCTTCAGAGGTCACTCGTGCGCTGCACCACGCCGGCTACGATACGCTCTCACAGACCCGCATCCGTGTGCGCATGCGCCGCATGGCCGCGCGGGGGCAGATCGCGAAAGTGGCCCACAGCTTGTACGCTGCCGTATCCTCATCGCCGCTGACGCCAACTGACATGGACGCCTCTGTGGAACAAGCCCCCACGCGCGCTGTAGGTTAAGCCTGTCACCTTGTCATCGTGAGCCAAATTCCAAACCGTTTGGAATTTGGCTCAGCCCAAATCCGTAACCGTTGCGGATTTGGGGCTGAACAAAAATCTCAACTTGTACTCTAAATGAAAGTGAGGCCCCTGTGTCATCCCATATCCCCCCTGTCACCGCGCCCACAGGCCCCTCCATCGGGCGCAACAAAGTTCGCTCGGTACAGGAGGCGATCACCCTCCAGTATGCCAATGGCAAAAGTAGCGCCAGAGAGACAATGGGAACGGGTCGTTTCGTGCCGTTTGTCGGCTTCCACACCGAAGTTGGCAAAGACGCCGAGCTTGACGCAGCTATGCAGGCGGCCAAGATCCCCCAGATCGAGATCAAGCATCAGCGGCCGGGCGGCGCCGAGATCGTGCGCCACTGGAACTTCGGCGAGATCCTGTGCTTTTACCCGGTGACGAGCGGTCCTGTGGCCCCCACCGTTGCCTCAAGCCTCCACGAGCGCAACGCCCGCGCCACTGCCGAGGCGGGCATCGGCATGCGTTGGGGCCAGGGCGAGCGCAGCAGGATGGCGCTGCGGGGCTTTGTGGATGTGCTTGCGCGGGCGGGCTACCTCAGGCTATTCCAGCTCTCGGTGCGCTCGCGCATGACCGATGTGCTGCTGGCTGCACTGCTCGACCACGGGCGCGTATGCGAGGCCGCCGACCACCTGATCGCTCGCTCAAGGCACCAGGAAGTGGTCACCTACCACGAATTGGCGCTGCCATTGGGTCCCGGCAGTGAGCAGGAATGGGGCAAGGGCGACACCGCGACGGTGGTGCCTTTCGTCAGCATGCACCCGCCAGAGATCGACGCCAACTACCTGCGCACCATCTGGCGCCCCGACAGCGTTCACGCCGCCGCGCTCCGCGAGTGGGAGAGCATCCAGTTCTGGGCCCAGGAGTTCGCAGCCGAGCGAGAGGAACTGCCGAGTGCAGGCGGATGGGACGGGGGGAAGTAAGACCAATTGGTCTCAGATTTACGCTCTTTGAATGATCAGAAAGGGAATGATAATGTCTGAGCACACCTCGACATGGACCTGGCCGGAAGGGCGTGTCTTGATCCTCTACCATTGGAGTTGGGCAGATGGCACTGACGAGGCTGGCCAGCCGCGCCTGGTGCATGGCTGGTCGCGCATGGGCGCGGTAGACGCCAACCGCTATATCCATCTGGAGGCAGAGCAGGGGCGACCAGCCGAGTCGCTCTGGGTAGACCCCGACGGCTACCCCGCAGCGCACATGCATACGTTCCTAAGCATCGCATCGCTCCCCCACGAGCTACGAACTGGCGATATGCCGCTGCAGTGGGTGCGTACACTCCTCGACACAGGGCGCTGAAAAGGCCAAATTTGCCCGCCAGAATGCCCAGAAACCCCTTGACACAGTACTAGAATTGTGCTATTATAGGGGTGTCGGAAATGCCGACAGCGGTTTTCTAAGGAGCACGGCAATGCAGAACGACTACCCCCACGGTCTCACGGTCGCCGGTGTTATTGGTCAGGAGCGGCGCGGGCTGAACTGGGCGAAGGATGCGGTCGCACGCACGATTGAGAATGTACAGGCAGCACTGCGGGAGGTGCCTGACACGGCTGAGTTCAGCGCGGTGCGGCTGTCGATGCTTCAGACCCTGCAGCGGATGCGGGAGGCGCACGGCGCGCTCTACCGGGCGACGGACCATGCCAGCGAGGCCCTGCTGACCGCCCAGCGCGCAACGCCAGTCACGGTCACGGGTGACGCGCTGCTGGAGCGCTACAAGATGAAGCGCAACGGCGCGGAAGGCGTGGCCCGCGCCCGCACGGATCGAGCGCGGCGGGAGGCAGACTATCTGGCCCGCCAGAAGGCCCAGCAGGAGCGGGAGCGGCAAGCCTTCCTGGAGGGACGGAAGCCAGAGTAGCCGGATCGGGGGAGGGCGGCGGCTCCGCCCTCCCCCACCGCCAGCGAGGTAGCAGATGGAAACCAAGTATTGCCCAGATTGCGGATGTGATCGCCCGCTGAGCGCATTCTACCGCGTGAAGGCGGCCAATTACGCCGGGGGGTATCGCTACGGCGCTTACTGCAAGGTGCATACTCGGCAGCGTAGCGCCCAGGCCATGCGCGATGCGCCGGCCGATAGCCCGCTGCGGGAAAAGGCCCGGAGGAGCAAGCGGGAGTGGATTGCGGCCCACCCCGAGGTGAACCGCCGCAACCAGGCGGCCACCCGCGCGCGGAAGAAACAAGCCCAGGCCGACGACGAGACGCCCTGAACGAAACGATCATTGCCGTGCTCGCGTCGCCCTGACTTCGTGGGGGAGCCAGGGCGAAACGACAGAAGGTGCCACTCGGTGGCACCTTCTGTCGTTCTGCTACACACCGCCGCGCGGATTCCTGGCTGTGATGACCAATCGGAGGGTATACGCTGCCTAGACGTTTGTGCTATACTAGCCACAACACAACGCCCACGCCTGCCGGGAAGCATTTGCGTGGGCTAGTGCTTGAAATTCGCTTTCGCTGCTCCCATTGTAGCACCCCTCGTATCCCCTGACAAGGTGGTGCCAGCGGCGCAGCGTGTCGCCGAGAATAGTATGCATCCACGGCCTCGTTCGCGGTTTGTACCCACCTCGCTGGTGAGTCACCGTGTTGCATCACATCGAGCCGAACGCACGGCCCCGATTGCCATCGATCTCTTTTCGGGAGGTGGTGGTCTCACATTGGGCCTGCGCCAGGCCGGGTTTCATGTCATTGGTGCTGTGGATAACGAGCCTCTAGCTGTTGCCTCCTATCGGGTCAATCATCCCCGTGTTGTCGTATGGGATCGCGATATTCGTGACCTCTCGACCACCCTTGTCCGGCAGCGCCTCCGATTGCGGCCTGGCGATCTCGATCTCCTCGCAGGTTGCCCTCCCTGTCAGGGCTTTTCGGATATGCGCACGCTCAATCGGTCGCGTCAGATTGACGATCCGCAAAATGACTTGGTCTTTGAGTTCCTACGATTTGTCGAAGAGCTGCGGCCAAAGGCGATCATGATGGAGAACGTGCGGGCGCTTGCCACGGATACTCGGATGGAACACTTCCTCAGCGAACTACGGCGTCTAGGGTATTTCGTTGATCCGCAGATCGTGCGGATCTGTAACGCGGCTGACTACGGTGTGCCACAGCGCCGCTACAGAATGATTCTTCTGACCAGCCGGTTTGGACCCATTCCCTTCGCCCCACGTGACGCACACCGCCGTGTTGTACGTGATGCTATCGCGGGCCTCCCTATGGCTGGGACCAGCGGCGATCCGCTCCATGATGTTCCTGAAAACCGTACGCCTGAAGTGCTGGATCGAATCCGAAGAACACCCCGCAATGGCGGTGGTCGCCTTGATCTCGGCGCGGACGACCAATTACCATGCCATCAAAACCGCACCGGTTTCAAAGATGTCTATGGCAGAATGGCTTGGGATAAAGTTGCGCCAACCCTTACCAGTGGCTGTACTAATCCCTCCAAAGGTCGTTTCTTGCACCCGGAATTTGATCGCGCTATCACGCTGCGCGAGGCTGCGTTGCTACAGACGTTTCCGCCTTCCTACTTTTTTTCTTTGGATCGGGGAAAAACGTTCGCTGCACAGCTGATTGGGAATGCCTTACCCCCCGAATTTATTCGGCGTCATGCTGAACGTGTATTGATCCACCTCGTGACTCATCGAGGAGCTTCCCATGATAGACACAAACCATGAAACTCGCCGCGAGTTCACAATTACGGTGTTAGGCCGAACGCTTGAGCACCTTGGGGTACAAATGTATAAGCGTCGCGATGTTGCTATTGCCGAACTCGTCGCAAACTGCTGGGATGCGGGGGCAGAAAACGTCTTTATCCAAGCGCCCGGTTCCGATACCTATGACCAGCACACGAGCACCATCATCATTACAGATGATGGTTTGGGTATGAGCGAGACGCAGGTGCAGCATGCATACCTGGTTGTTGGCCGGAATCGGCGACGTGAAGGACAGGTATTGACCAAGGGGCGACCAGTTATGGGGAGAAAGGGTATTGGGAAGCTTGCCGGATTTGGGCTAGCTATGCAGATGACCATCGAGACCTGGCAGGAGGGCCGCAGAACACGTTTTACATTGGATATGAATCATCTCAAACAGGAAGATGGACAGGCCGAGGCGTTACCTATTATTGGAACGATTGGGTCTCCCCCACCTGACACCACCAGTGCCAGCGGAACACGCATCACTCTCACAAACTTGAAACACAGTACTTCGCTCAATCTTGGCAAGCTCCGTGAGGCACTCGGTCGCCGCTTCGGTCGCAAGGTATTTGGAGAGATGGGCATTTATGTGAATGGCATCCAAATCGAGACGCCATATATTGAGATAGAGAAGCGCTATCCAGAGAGCGGATATGCCACTGAACAACTCGAAGATGGAACGACAGTGGCATACTATTATGCGTTTGCCAAGAGTGTAATTCGCTCACCTGAGATGCGAGGTTTCACCATCTATGTACGCGGCAAGACAGCGCAGGCCCCGCCGTTTTTTTTTGGTGTCGAGGGTACCGCATCGGGACAACATGCAACTCGTTACCTTACGGGAGTAATCGAGGCTGATTTTCTGGACGATGGTACTGATGATGCCTCTGATCTCATCTCGACTGATCGTCAAGAGATTGATTGGGAGAACAAACGGGTTACGATATTCAACACATGGGGCGGTAATTTGACGCGTCGTGCGTTCCGAGAGTGGGTCAAAAGCAGGGGTGATGCTGTCGAAGAAGAGTTGCTTCAGGATGAAAGTTTGAGCAATCGTATCGAGCAACTCGACACACCATCACAGCGACAAGTATCAAAATTTATCCAATCGCTCAGCCAAGCAGATCCTGACCCCGAGCATGTGAAAGGCCTTGCTGATTCAGTCCTACGGGCCTACGAGTACCGCCATTTCCACGATGTCATCGATCAACTAGAAGCAGTAAGCGACAATCCAGAGCAATTACAACTTACGCTCTTCCACCTTAAAGAGTGGAAGGTCCTTGAGAGCCGCGCCATCTTGGAAATTGTGAATGGGCGCCTGAATGTGATTGAAAAATTTCATGCCATGATAGTCAATAATGCACCAGAAACGGCATCGAAACTAGAATCAGATAATATGCACGATCTCCTTGCGGGATTCCCATGGCTACTTAACCCAGAGTGGCAGGTACTTGCTGAGGAGAAACAGGTATCGACACAACTTCGTGAATGGGGATCTAAGGATATAACAGATGAGGATGAGCGAATGAGATTCGACTTCCTGGCGCTTGGTGATGAACGCAAATTGGTAATTATAGAAATCAAACGATCGGGTCATCCTGTTTCTATTGATGAACTTCACCGATTGGAAAGATATAAGGAGCGTCTATCTAAGGCACATAGCAAAGACTTGTATATGGTGTTGATATGTGGTGGGAATATTGATCTGTCACCCTCAGCACGAGAAGCATGGAATCAACGAAACGATGGAGAAATAAGGGAATGGAAAGAAATATATGAACGTACGCATACCTATTATGAGCACTATAGAGCTATCTTGGAAGGCGACGTGCATAGCCAAGAATTCTCCAGAAAGCAGTCCGAGGTAGCAAAAACACGAATTGTGTTGACCCGAGGAGGTGCATATCGAGGAAGGAAAGATCGCGCCAAAGGTATTGGGCCTCAAGATACAAATTATTCAGAGCAACATGGTCTTGACTTACAAGGTGACGAGTAACCAACCATGACGAACAGGCCGCTGCTCGCCCGCTCTACGAGCGCACCCTCGCTATAAGGGAGCGGGTGCTGGGGCCGACCCACCCCGACACGCAGCGCGTTCGGCGAAACCTCGCTGCCCTCGATGGTATGGCGAGCGGGGGTCCGAAGCCTAAGCAGCGACGATCCAAAGGCCCTGCGCTGGCTTCCTCTCCGCTAACCGCTCTCCCAGTCACACCACCGCCTCCAACGCTCGCAGCACCGGCAGCGCTGACGAGCGAGTCATCAGCGCGGAACAAACGAGTGCAACCTGTACTCTACATGAATACAGCGCTCGAATAATCCAAAGGAGGGCGCTATGGCGCAAACGGTCTTGATTGTGGATGATGAGCCGCAGGTGCTGATGCTCGTAGCGCGCCACCTGGCGCGCCTGCTGCCAACGTACCAGCTTGTTACGGTCGCCACCGGCGCTCAAGCGCTTGAGCGCTGCTGTGACCCATCCCTCGCCCTGCTGATTACGGACTTGAGGCTACAGGATATGACAGGGGTCGAGATCATTGCCTCCGTTCACTCCCGCGTGCCCAAGCTACCAGTGTTGCTCATCAGCGGCTGCGAGACGACCGCTGTCGCGCAGTTCGCTTTGGATGCAGGAGCAACCGCGTTCCTGGGCAAGCCCTTCACGGTAGCCGAGCTGGACGAGGCCGTGCGAGCGCTGATGCCCGCAGCAAGCTGACCCCTTGAAGCCTCTTCAGAGACGTGTTACACTATACGGACAAAGCAAAACCCCACCCTGAGCCGGTAAGCGAGGTGGGGCTTCGCCATATCAATTGTGCTGCGTCGCCCCTATTGTAGCACCCTCCCCTGCCTCCCCGCAAGGTGCTTCTCGGCGGCGCAGCGCGTAGCCTGAGGAGTATATCCCATGGTGCTGAACAACAAGCCCTTCGAGAGCATTGATGAGAGTGATCTACAGGCGATTGTCGACAATCAGGTGGTTGAGACAAAAACGCTTGAGTATAAAGCGGCTCTGCCTACCAATACCTATGAAGACAAGAAAGAGTTTCTTGCCGATGTTTCATCGCTTGCAAATGCGGCAGGCGGCCATCTTATCTATGGCATTAGAGCGGAGGCAGGGCTCCCTAAAGAGGTTTGTGGGCTAGGGTCAATTAGCACCGATCACCAGATCCTCCGGCTCGAAGGCATGCTCCAAACTAATATAGAGCCCCGGCTTCCCGGTGTCCTCATGCGTCCAATTGCGCTCCACACAGGTGGCAACGCTATCGTGATCCGTATCCCGCGAAGTTGGGCTGGCCCACATGTGGTTAAATTCGAGAAGCACTGGCGCTTTTACAGCCGAAATTCGGCAGGTAAGTACCCCCTTGATGTTGCGGAGTTAGGTGCAGCGTTTAACTTATCACAAACAGCAGCAGAGCACATACGCGCCTTTCGCACCGAGCGTCTTGGTAGCATCGTTGCTGGGCAGATGCCGATAGCCACGATCGAAGGCGCTAAGATTGTGCTCCATCTCGTTCCCCTCGACGCCTTCGCACTCGGGAAGCGGTATAGTTTTCCATCAGGGTCATTCGATCCGCAATTTTTCCCTATTTATGGAGCAGGATGGACCAGAGTCAATTTCGATGGCTGGCTGGCTCATAGTGGTACGATGCGTGCGACAGCGCATTCGTATGTCCAACTGTTTCGCAACGGAACTATTGAAGCTGTTGACCTCGAATTGCTTCATGGGAAATCCGAAATTCCAAGCATTTCATTCGAGGATTGGTTGATAAACGCTGTGAGACGATACATGCGAGTGCAGCGATCACTTGGTGTAGAACCTCCCTTGTTGGTTATGCTCAGCCTTGTCGGGGTTGCTGGTTATACGATGGCCGCTGGGAATCGATTCTCCAACGAGGCATACCCCATCGATCGCGATACGCTTGTTATCCCTGAGATCTTGGTCGAGACATTTGATATGCAGCCAGAGACTATTCTTCGCCCACTCTTTGATGCCGTGTGGAATGCGTGTGGATGGTCACAGTCAATCTACTACGATGAGGGTGGTCAGTGGAACCCTCCCCGGTAGTTCTGCCAAGGAGAACTTCGGGCCTTCAATGCTTAACTGTCGCCCACCAATAGGCCCACTCCTACCCCACCCACCGGCGTACTCATGTCAGGCCGCCGAACTACAGAGACCGATGAGTGGGGATGAGAGAATCTCGATCGTATTTCCCTAAAGATTGCCCGCTGTGCTAGACTATGACTATGGAGAAGGTCTGCGCAACCTGCCGCTACTGGCTCGGCGACGCGGCGACGTACCGGGCCTCCTGCGCGATCGGCGCGGTCTATGGCACTCCGGCGTTCGACGACGGCTGCCCCCAACACACGATGAGGCAGGTCGTGGCGACGCTCGACGGCACGCCCATCACGCTGCCCGACGACCCCGTGGAGCTCGATGCCGCGCTGGCGAAGTTCCGGGCGGCATTGCGCGCGGCACGGCAGGCACGGAACGCCCCTGGGCCATGATCGCCAGGACAAAAGGAGGTTACAATGGGCGTTGAGACCGAACGATTCCCGGCAAACCAGACGCACCATACTAGCCTGATTTCGCTGTCACCGCAGGAGCAGGCGCAGTTTGAAGCGTGGCTCGATGCCAGGAATGTGCGTGCCACATGCACACTTTGTGATGTGGACGCTTGGGTGCGGCCGGCGCGGGTCTTTAGGACACTCGGCATCAGCACCGGCAGGAGTTGGGCCGAAACCTTTGCCTTGCGCCGCAACTTCATCCTGCGCACCTGCAGGCACTGTGGCCACGTGCAATTCTTCGACGTGCGGGTGCTGGACTACGTATCTGCTGACGTGGGTCGGAGCCACATAGCCCCGCCATGATACGGGCCTACGGAGCGATATCGAGCCTGCCGCCCGGGCCAAGCGCGACCATCGGCGGGTCGGCCTGGGCGACGCGCTGGCCGTTGAGGTAGAACGCCGGCCGTACCCCTTCGGGCGGCCCAAGCACGCCGCGCGCCTGGAGCACATGCAGGTTATGGGTAGCGAAGGCCTCGGCGTCTTCGGCGTCGCAGGCGGTGAGCGCTCGCAGCGTGTCGACGCTGTAGAACTCCTGAATCTGGCGGCCCTCGGGCAGCGGCAGATCCACGCGCAGCCACGGCACACCGAGCAGCTGCACCTGCTGCACCAGGCCGGCCACTCGATCGCCGAGTGTCAGCGTGACGACATACCAACCCTCAAACGTTGCGTCCTGTTCCATGAAACCTCCTTATCCCAGTCTCGACTGCTTCATCGTACTGCTACGGGTGCTGTTTGCGCGGCCTAACGCCCCTGCTCCCGCACCACACCCTCAACGACGGCACCGACCCCCAGCGCCTGCCGCACGACGCGTGTCAGGTCGCGTTGGGCTGCTGCCTGCTCGCGTAGCGCATCGCGCATCGAGTCGATGGCTCCCGTACTGCCGGCAATGTATAACTGCGCCTCATCAAAGATTCTCTCCATGCGATCTATGCGGTCCAGGATCTCTTGTTGTCGATCGAGAATGCTCTGGCGTTGCTCCGCAGCCGCTGCAAACAGATTCGCCTGCTGCTCTTTGAGCGCAACCTGCTCTTTGGCGAGCCGATCAAAGCCCTCATGGATCGCCGCCACACTGGTCTCGAAGTCAGCGCGCCACTGCGTAAACTGCCGATCCATGATCCCCCCTGGTATCTCCCCTTTCCATGATAAACGCACGATTGTGCGAGAAGGGGTTACGGATTACAAGGCACTATAGCACAACACCTGTTTTATCCGAGCTTGACCCCTGTATTTGCGATCACCGTACTTTCAGCATATCGCAACGGCATCGCCGGCGAGCTCCACCCCCCGGCGTCCTGCAAGCTTTTGATGTCGGTTCCACCCCGAACCGCAGCGGTTGCCCAATAATGTCTCAGGTCATGCGGTGAGAGGCGCGCGATTCCCACCGCCGCCCCGAGCGCCCCCACCCGCCTGTTGATCGTGCGCTCACTCATGGAGAACAATCGCCCCGCCTCAAGCCCAGGAAGATAGCGCAGCGCAGCCCGCAGCGTATCCACGGTCATGGTATGGGTCTGCGTCTTGTCGACCTTCTGCCGGTAGAAGGTAAAGGTGCCTCGCTGGATGTCGAACCCCTCGACGGTCAGCGCCGCCACCTCGCCGCAGCGCAGACCATGGTCGAGCAGCAGACACATGAGCAGCGCATCGGCTGGATCGTCCTGGCTCTTGAGCAGCATGGCCTGTGCCAGGCTGATGGAGACCGCCGCGGCCTTCTTCGCCCCCACCCTCGTCTGTACTCGCTCGGCGTCGACGTTGCGCGCCTCCCGCTGCCGGTAGCCCCCGACGGTCTTGATCAGGGCATACTCTGCCGGCGTGATCGCCCCGGCCTGCATGGCCAGCTTGGCGTAGGACTTCACGGTGGCCAGGCGGACGTTCACCGAGCCGATGGCGTAGCCCTGCTGGAGCTGCCATTGGACGAAGCCGGCGACCAGGCCCCAGCTCACCCCACACCAGGCGGCCGGGTTGGAGGCAAGTTGCTCGACCGCGACGCCAGCCGACCAGAGGAAGCGGGCAAAGAGGTCGAGATCTGCGTCCTGCCGGCGCAGCGTGTGGGCGGCGCGCCGGCGCCGATAGTCGGCGAACACGCTACGGGCAGCCGCTGTATCGGCGGCTTGGGCGACGGCGGTGAGCGGGGCAGCCGTGATGGGGACGAGGGCAGTGGACATAGGATTGTCACTTTCTGCAACAGCCGCGCGGCTATTGTCAGTTTGCAGGAATTTTCGACAATAGCAGCCCGCGGTGGGTGAGACCGATTACCTTTAATAATCAGACATCCAGCATACCAGAGCCTCGCCCAACCCATGCATCCCCCACTGTTCCCACTCCACCTGCTCACTCCACCCACCTGCAACCCCACCCATCGAACCCCCTACTCAAGAATAACATTGGTACTAGCACATAAATGGACTGGCGGCCTATAGTTGGTTGTTTCACAATCTGCTACACTGTCGCCAGACGCTCATTCATTCGAGCCACCATCACGCCAGAGCGAATCCCGCGCGGCAAGCTTCTCGTCAGACGAGGCTTGCCGCGTTTTAGTCTCTTTGGTCTCTCGGGAGCAGCCGAGGAGCATCTTATGTCAGCGCCAGCACTCGTCGCCCGTCCCGCCCAGCGCTTCTCCATCGTCGGCTCCGACGGGAGCGCCGCTAATGTGGCGACGGAACTGCATATCATCCCGCGCGGCCAGGAGCCCCATGGCGCGTTTCTCGACCGGCTATGCCGCCAGTTCTTCTGGCACGCTGGCGACTGCCTGACCTTCGTCGTACGCAGCAAGCAGATCGTGCAGGTGCGGGTGCATCGCGATACGGCCCGGCCGCTCATCGACGAGTGGAGCCCGTCCTACGCGCTCCGCACGGCGGTTGCCCGGCTCGTCGAGCACGGATACGGCACGACCACCTTTCACTTCAACGGCGATGACATCCTCGTGCATGATGTGACCGAACTGACCATCAAGCTGGCCCCCGGCGAAGGAGAGGCAGCGGTGATTGCACGGGCCGGCTGCCGGCCAGGCGATCAGATCGGTATCGACGAAGTGCAACTGACGGCGCGGGTCATCCGCACCGCTTTGCCAACCGAGTGCCTGGCCCTCGAACTCTAGCGACGACCCATAAGTAAATAGCCAGAGCGAATCCCGCGCGGCATGGACGAGTCCGATTGCGACTCCCCATGACCGCGCTTTTTTTCGATGCTCCCCTGACCGCGACAACTGCCGACTACCGACGAACGCGCACATCACATGCCAGCAACGGACGGCTACGGCGGCAGGGGGGCTTTTCTGACGAATAACGAACGACGAATGACGATGGCCATGCCCGCGGACGCAATCGAGCGGCTTGTCGCTCTTGAGCAGAAATGGCTGCAGACCGCTACCGAAGCAGGGGTGCTGCGCCGCGATATGGCGACAGGATTTGAGGGGGTCAACCGGAGGATCTTCTGGTTGACCGTCGGCACCATTCTGATTGGCGTCGCTGCGCTCGTGTTGGCTATCGTGGCCATTAGTGGCGTCGGCCTCGTCCTGTCGAGAGTACTCTAATGCCCCAGTCCCTCTTTGTTCTTCTCCCCGCCCTCACCTTCGCTGCCTCCACCGCCGGCGCGGGCCTCCTGGCGGCGCGCCTCTTCGACGCGCTGCGCCGGCGGTTCCCCCCTCCCTTTTGCCGGCCCGCGAATTGGCTGATCCGGCAGGCCTACAGAGCGCTCCACGCGCCCCGTTACGCGCGGCTGAGCGCCTTGCTGCTGGCTGCCGCGATCTCGCTTTCTTGCAGTGGCCTTGCTGCCGCACTCACGCATTCCGACGTGGCGCTGGCGCTCGATGCAGCGCTGGCAGCGGTGATGAGCCAGGTGGTGCATGGATGGGGTCTTAGGCCAACCGTGGAGGTGAGTCGATGAGATGGACGCAGCTGCTCGCCGGCGACCTGCGCCGCACCCTACCCCGCGCCGACTGGACCATGCCAGCTAGGCCGGGTGACCCGCGCTCTGTAACGGCTCACTACAACGGCCCTGCCGTCGCCAACTTCGGCGACCCAGAGGCCGAGCTGCGCCAACTCGCCGGCGATGCCCGCTGGCAAATGCGACCAGGTGGCCTGGGCGCGGCCAATGGCGGCGATGGCCTGCAGTACCACTTCGCGATCCTCTCCGATGGTCGCATCTTCCAGTGTCGTGACATTGAAACAACGCTCTGGCACTGCCGTAACGACGAGGGCAATACCTGGTCGATTAGCACCCACCTCGTGCTGGGCGGCACCCAGGAGCCGACTGCGGCCCAATGGGATGCCTTCACCCAGTTCGCTGAGGCGCTGATCGCCGACTATCGCATGAACGGGCGCAAGGCGGTGCGGGGACACCGCGAGTGGTCGACGACCGCCTGCCCTGGCCCAGCCATTTGGCGCCGCCTGGTGGATTGGCGCGCCCAAACCGCTGGCCAGCCGACGCCGGCCAAGCCGGAGGCACCAGGTCTGCGCTACTACCGCACGATCGCCGAGGCCAATGTCCGCGAAGGCCCCTCGACGCGCTATCCCATCGCACTCGACGGAAAGGCCGTGCTACCGGCGGGCACGATCTATGAGGCCGACGCTGTGACGTGGGGTGACCCGGCGGGCTCCGATCGCCAGTGGCTGCACGCCATCCCAGGAATCGGCTTCATTCACAACAGCCTGCTCCAACGCATCGACGAGTCGACCGGACAGCTTACGTTTCTCGTGACCAATCAGCGCATTAGCGCTGCGCAGTTCAAGCGTGTGCTCCAGCACGCCAGTTCACCCGTTTGCGCTGAGGCCGACCTCGACGAGCTTGCCGCAATCCCTGAGCGCTATGGGGTCTGCCGTGGCGTCGCACTGGCCTTCTTCCGCCACGAGTCGAGCTGTGGCAAGGCGGGCATCACATTGAAGCACCAAACCAAAAACTGGGGCAACGTCCGCGCACCCTACCGGGCCGAGCGGGCGACCATCATTGTCCCGCCTGGCCGTGGCCCGTTCGCCAAGTACATGCGCTGGGAGGATGGGCTGATCGACTGGTGTGAACGCATCAAACACCGCTATGCCGGTGAGCGCGACCTATGGACGGTGGAGTTGGCCACACCCGTGTATGCACCCTCAGACGACAGCAACGACCCGATGGCCTATGCCGCAGCTGTACAGCGCGACGTGGCCGCTTGGCGCGCTGAGGACCGGCCATGAATGCTCACGATTTCGAGATCGCGCTCATGCTCGAGCAGATCGCGATCTGTGACGTGCTCGGTGGCCGCCTCGACGCCCTGAGAAAGCGCCTGAGTGCCTCCGACGAGGCGCATCAGAGCCACTACGACACACAGGCCGACCACGAAGGGCGCCTGCAGGATCTGGAGGCTCGTGTGTACGCGCCCACAGCCTTCGCGCCCATCTATGTCATCAACGGCGACGGCAGCGTGCGCCAGACAGCGCTGGATGCGCTGGGAGATGCGGTACTGGAGCACATCCTCAACAGAATAGCAGCCACCATGTTGATTGGGAAGCCCAGCCGATGAGCACGCTCCTCGCCGCTTTTGCCCGCCTCGCCGCCGCCCAGCGGCCACTGCGCCCCGCGCATTGGGCATGGTGTGTGTCCTGCCGCCATCACACGTTGCGAGTGCGCAGCGCCGGCGCCTGGAGCCCGTGCCCGGCTTGCGCCATCGAGGTGGCACAAGATGGCGCTAATCTGGCGCAAGAAAGGGGGATCGCGTGAATCCAACCAGTGCTCACCCCTATCTCATGGTTGTCACGCTCTTGCTGGCCGCGGTCACTGCGCTGCTGCCTGCTGGCGCGATCACGCACTATGAGGTTCTGCGTAGCGCCCAGCTCGACGCGAGCCGCCTGCAGGTGACACTGCTGGTCGAGAGCCGCAATTCAGTCACGATAACGAGTGCTAGAGTGCCCGAGCTTCGGCGCTTCGACGTGACAGACGGAGAAGGCGGAATCCGCACGACCATCACTTTCACTGCCGACAGCTGCGCCAGCCGGCTGACCATAGCCGACGGTGACGACACGCGGACATGGCGGCGTGCCTGCCAGTATTTGCCACGGGTGGAACGATGACCTTTATCTGGATGGTGCGACCAGCCGACGACGGCTTTGCGGCGGTGGAGACAGAGCCACACGCCCAGCGGCATGAAGTTGCCGGGTGGGTTCGCTGCGACTATATGACCTTCCTGGCCGCCTGGCGACGTGACAACGCACGCCGCCTTGAAGAGTTCCATGCACGCAACGGCACGGTCACCACTCGCGTGCAGCGTGATACGGAGCGGCAACGCCAACGCGGCTTGCCGTTGCGGGGACTATACGACACGCCGGCAGTGCCCCCACCACCATCTGTGGATCACTAGCGAGACCCCGGAATGGGGTGTGATCAGGTGAGTGCGAAAGCGGATTTCGATGACACGTCAGGACATCAGCCCCGAGAAGCGGGCAGCAGCCCAAGCTGATCTCCTGACCGGCGATCAGCCCGCTATTGTGGCACAACGCTATGGGCTCGATCCCGCCCTGGTGCGGAAGTGGAAGCAGCGGCTCTCCTCGACACCAGATGTCACACCCAATGTCACGCCGCATGTCACACCTGTCACGATGTCACGCCCCGAGTCAGCGGTCTCACCACCCCGCTATCCAGCACGGGAGGCGCAGCAAGCGACCATCGCCGATCTGGTACTCCAGAACCTAATGGCCAAGCTGGAGGCGACGCAACAGATCGCGTTGCATGTGAGCAATGCCGACTGGCTCAACAAACAATCCGCCTCCCAACTGGCAGAGCTATTTGAATGTCTCGATCGCTCTGCCGTCGCCATCCTTGACCGACTGGCAAGTGCCCGCCCCGGACGAATTGCCGGCGACGACCGCGGCAGCGGAGGCCCTGGAGGCTGAAGGCTGGCAGTGCTGGCTGGAGACGCTGTTTCCCTCGTTTGTCGGCGCCGGCTTCGCGGATCGGCATGGGGTGCTCTGGGATTGGGCATGGCAGATCGTACGCGGACAGCGTCCTCGCCCCATGGTTGCGGTTTGGCCGCGCGGCGGTGGTAAAAGCACCAGCGCTGAATTGGTCACTGTTGCCATTGGAGCGCGGCAGGTGCGGTCCTACGTTTTGTATATCTGTGAGACCCAAGACCAGGCCGACCAGCATGTCGCATCGATCGCGGCGATGCTGGAAAGCCGCCTGATCGAGCAGCACTACCCGGCATTGGCTGCGCGCAAAGTCGGCAAGTACGGCAACGCAAAAGGGTGGCGACGCGAGCAGCTTCGCACAGCGAGTGGGTTTAACGTCGAGGGTATTGGCTTAGATGTCGCACGCCGCGGCGCGAAGCTCGACGAATACCGGCCTGATCTGATCATCATCGACGACATAGACGGCAAACATGACACGCCGAACACGACGCAACGGAAGATTGATACGCTCACCAAGAGTTTGCTGCCCGCTGGAGCAACGGATTGCGCGGTGTTGGGGGTGCAGAACCTCATCCACGCGGACTCGATCTTCAGCCGCATGGTCGATGATCGGGCCGACTTCCTGAGCGACCGCATCGTCTCGGGTCCCTACCAAGCGGTTGAAGGGCTGGAGGTCGAGGAAATCGATGGGCAGCTCACGATTACTGCGGGAACAGCGACTTGGGCGGGGCAGAATCTGGTTGTGTGCCAGGGACAAATTCGCCAGTGGGGTTATGCCGCCTTTGTGTCGGAAAGCCAGCAGGAGGTCGGCGGCGAGGGTCGGTATTTCAAGGAATGGAACGAGGCGCGACATACGTGCGCACCCTTTCCCATCCCAGATGACTGGCCAGTCTGGCTGGCGATTGACTGGGGCTGGACACATCCAACCGCTATCTATGTTTTCACACTCAACGGCGACGACCATCTATTCGTCATCGGTGAACACGTCGAAGCGCACTGGCTGCCGGAGCAGCACGTTATGGCCATCCGAGGCTTGATCGACCGACTCTCAATCGCGCCAAGCCGGATACGCAACGTGGTCGCCGGCAGCGATGCTTTCGCCCAACGCGGCGACAGCCAGCAAAAAACGATTGCAGATCAGTTCCAACAGGTCTACGACGAGAGTGGGGCTAACATCGGCTTCACGCTGACCAAGGCCAACACCGATCGCGTGGGCGGGGCATTGGAAGTCAGCCGCCGCTTGGGCAACTTGAAGGCAGCTATCCACCCGACAGTGACGATCTGGAAGACCTGCCCGCGTCTGATTGCATGCCTGCCCCGGCTCATCCATGACCCGGCGCGGCCAGAGGATGTCTTGAAGGTCGACGCCGATGCCCACGGGCGCGGTGGTGATGATGAATATGACGGCTTTCGCTACGGCACAATGGCTGCCTATCGTAAGCCAAAAACGACCAGTGGCCGGGGCAAGGTAACGACCGTCCAGCAACTGTTTGGAGCATAGATGGGGCTGCTCGACCGCATCAACCGCATCATCCGGGGCCAGCAGCCGACGACGGCCAGCACCGCCGATCTGACGCCGCTGCCACCGCGCCCTACGGCGGATCTGAAACGCTTCACGGTCGAGCGCGATCGGCGCAGCATCGTCGAGGTCTGCCGCCGGATGGCTGACGAGGATCCCCGCGCCGATGCCATCCTTCACGGCATCGCCCGCGATGTGGCCCGCGGCGGCTTCTCGGTGAAGGTCAGCGGCGGGTCTCGACCAGCGGAGGCGCGCAAGGTCGCCGAGTTGCTGATCGAGCGGCTCGGGCTGGAGGAAGCGATCGAGGACTGGGCGCGCCTGACCTGGCGCGACGGCGACTCCTTCCTGGAGATATCGGTCGACGCCAACGACGAGATTGTAGGTGTGACGCGCAAGCCGACGCTCCAGCTGCATCGCAACAGCGACGACCGCGACCAGTTTTCCGACCCGGCCCGCGCCTACTGGTGGGCAGATGAGCTCTGGGCCGGACAGGAGGCACCGCGCGATGCAACCTGGTTTGCCGACTGGCAGATCATCCACGCGCGCTGGGACCACGACTCGGAGCAGCGCTACGGGCGTCCGCTGTTCGCCTCGGCGCGCAAGGCCTATAAGCGGGTCGACGAGGGCGAGTTGGACATCGCGGTGCGGCGCAAGACGCGGGCAGGGATGAAGTACATCCACGTGATCGACGGCGGCAACGAGAACGATATTGAGGAGTATCAGGAGCGCAACAAGGCTGCGCTCGATAATCCGACCGCCCCGATCCAGGACTTCTTCACCAACCGCCCCGGCGGCATCTCCGCCGTGCAAGGCGATGCGCGGCTGGCGGAGATCGGCGACGTCGAGCATCACATAGGCACCTTCTTCCTCTCCTCGCCAATACCAATGGCCTTATTGGGCTACGGGAGCAACCTTAATCGGGATGTCCTGGGCGAGCAGAAGGAGCAGTACGACCGGGCGCTCGACGGCCTGACTGACTGGCTCGACAAAGAGATCTTGCAGCCGCTGATCGAGCTGCAGTGGCTGCTGAAGGGCATCTGGCCCGCCGGGCTGAAATACGAGATTGTGCGACCCAGCCGCCACCCGATCACCGCGGCGAGTCTCAAAGCCGCCGGCGAGGCGGTTAGTGGTCTCAAGGAGAGCGGCGTGATCGCCGACGCGCTGCTGCTGCGCTTTCTAGCGCAGGTGCTGCCCGGCCTGGACCCAGACGAGGCGCTGGCGCTGCTCCAGCAACAACGGGAGATGCAGCAACAACCGCCAACCGGGACCAGTGGCTAGGGGACGACACAGGAGCAGAGATGAAACGACGCATCAATAAGGGGCAGCCCCTGACCGAGCTGGTGAAGGGCAGCCTCGACTACACGAGCGCGATGATCCGCGCTGCCTTCCGCGCGCAGTTCCGCACCGAAGATCGTTACTGGGACTGGTACATCGTGGAGACCTTTGCCGATCACGTGATCGTGCAAGACCACAACCTGCCCCCAGACGAGTTCTGCAAGGTCACCTACCAGCGCAGCGGTACAGGCTATCTCTTCGCGGCGCGCGATGCGTGGCAGGTTGTCGAGCTGGCCTACCAGTCGCAGACGGCCAACGAGCGGCGCAAGATGCTCGCGGGAGAGGTCGGTCGCGGGCGCGGCGGTGCGGCACAGTTTGTCGAGAGCCGAGCGCTGGAGCTGCGGCTGGAGGAGAAGACCGAGGGCAAGCCGCGGCGCATCACGGCGCGGGGCATGACGGCCGGGATCATCAACAACAACAACCGGCGCTATGCTGCCGACGTGCTGCAGGCGGCCGTCGACGAGGCCAACGCCAAGATGGCGCGCGGCGAGCTGCAGCTGCTCGCCGAAGACAACCACCCCTCCGACAAACTAGGCGTGCCATCGGTGCTCGCCAATCTCATCCTCTGGCACAGCATCACGTTCGAGGAGAACGAGGTGCGGCTCAGCGGCACCATTATCGAGACGACCGACGGCAAAAACCTGATCACCATTCTCGACGCGGGCGTACGCCCACGCCTCTCCCAGCGCGCCTACGGCTTTGCCGAGCGCGTCAAGGAGAACGGACGAGTGTTCGACGATATCGTCGAGCTCCACCTCACTGGCTACGACCTGGTGATGACTCCTGGCGATCCCACGGCTGGAGTTATCACTGTCGAATCACATCACCCCCATAAGGAGACCATCACGATGGATGAGCTGGACCTGGAGACCCTGCGCACACAGTACCCCGACCTGGTCGCGAAGATCGAAGCAGAGCACGACGCCCGTAAAAAGGCGCAGTTGGAGGAGAGCCTGCGCGCAAAGCAGGCCGAGGACGAGCGCAACCGGCGTGTGATCGCCGAGGCGAACGCACAGATCCGGCAGCAGTTGGGCCTGAGCGAGAGCGACGACCTGCAGGAGGCACTGAATCGCCAGGCGCTGGAGCTGCGCCGCCTCCAGGAGGCCGAGCAGCAGCGGCAGGTCGGCACCTACATCGACAGTCAGGTCGCCGAGATCAAATATGCCGACGCGCTCAAGCCCCAGTTCGTGGAGAGCGTACGCACGGCAGCGCCGAAGACGATCGACGAGGCCAAGACCGTGATCGCCACCAAGCGCAAGGAGTACGACGCGATTCAGGCCAGCATCGAGCTGGCGTTGCGCGGCCGCGGCGGCGTGCAGGTGCTGGGGCCCGTGCTGGAGGGTGCGCGGGGCGTGCCCGAGTACGCGCGCGCGTCGTTCGCCCTGAACGAGAGCCTGATTCGCTCCGGGCACGCCACGCAGCGCAATCTGGCCCAGCCGAAGAACATCAATGAGCTGTTTGCCGTCGAGTACCTCAAGCGATTCGACGCGGCTTACAAGCGCCACCTGGTCGCCGAGGCCCGCAGCTACGAAGAGGCCGAGCAGGCCAGCGACCTGAATCTGCCCTACTCGGTTGCCCGCGCCGTGATGGCCGAGGCGCTGCCCCAGCTGGTGGCGATCAGCGTGTTCGATGTGCAGATGGTCGACAACGCTCCGACGACCAACATCTTCTTCGAGAAGTATGTCGGCGAGACCGGCGCGACCGGCACCGTCACCAATGAGGCGGTGACCGCCTCCAACCCGCTGGCCCAGTGGGTCAGCCTGAACAACAAGCGGCTGATCCCCGGCACCGTAGTGCTGACCAACAGCGCAGGGACCACGACCTACACCGAGGGCAGCGACTATGTGGTCGACTACGCCAACGGGCGCGTGATGGCCCTGGCGACGATCACCGCTGGCCAGTCGCTACTGATCGACTATCAGTACGATGCGATCCGCAAGGGCGAGATGGTGGGCATCGAGCGCGGCAAGCAGCAGCTCTCGTTTGTTTCCATCGCGATGGCCGCTGACCGGCTGGCCACCGAGATCTCGACCGAGGCGATTGTCTTCTCCCGCGCCGCCCTGGGCTACGACGCGGTCAACCGCACCCTGGCCGGCCTGGTCGCGCAGATCAACCGCAAGATCGACGGTGGGCTGTTCTACCTGGCTCTATCGGCGGCGCTGCGGGTGGCCAACAACAGCGGCGGCACCTGGACCGCAGCGAGCGACAGCCTCGACGACTTGGTGGCGAAGATCGGCGTGGCGAAGGTCAAGGTCGCCAACCGCTTCTACGAGCCGACGGCGGTGATTATGAGCATCACCAACTCCGATCGCCTTAGCAACTCGGAGTCGTTCACCGCCGCCGGCAAGCGGCCCGACATGGACCTGACCAGCGCGGGCTACGTGGGCCGCGTGAAGGGTCTGCCGGTCTTCCAGACGCCCAACTTTACGGACGCCTACATCCCCGTGGTCAACCGCGAGGTGGTGGCGCACCGCATTGGCCAGCCGATGCACTTCGAGGGGCCGTTCCCGGCCTACGACAGCAACGGCAAGCTGATGGCAGCCAAGCAGTACTACGCCGAAGAGATGAATGCGAGCGAGACGCCGGTGCCCGAGAAGGCGTCGTCGGTCAAGGTCGCCTAGTCGGAGCCGCTTTGGTCTGGTGTAGGGAGCCCCTGCACCAGACCACAATGACCAAGGACCCAAACAGCTATGCAGGTCATCGTGCAGAACGTCGGCGGCCGCGATGTGATCCTGGCCGGGCAGATGCTCTATCCCGGCGAAACGCGGGTGGTCAATCTCAAGATCTACGACCAGGCGTACCTTACCTACCCCGATCTGGCGATTATTGGGCCGGACGATCTGGCGTTGCCTGCCGATGGCGTGGAGCGTCTCTTCCTATTGGCCGGAGCCAGTCAGCCACTGCCATCCATCGCCGATAGCATCGACGTGCTGCGCGACGCCGATGGCAATCCGATCCCCGTGCCACCGGGCGACTTGAGCGACGCAGGCGCAACGATCAGCCTGAGAGATGGCGAGGAGCAGCCAAGCAATGAGTGTGAGCCTGTCGAGCTTGACGAGCCGGCTCCAAAGCGACATCCCAGTCCTCAACGGCGTCCCGACCAGCGACCAGCTCGCGGACGCCGCTAGAGACGCCGCCTATGACTTCAGCCGCCGCGCCTCGCTGAAGCGCATCACGACGCTGAGCATCGTCGCAGGCACAGCCACCTATGCGCTGCCTGCTGATTTCCTCAAGGTCGTACGACTGCCAGCGCTGAGCAATCCGTCCGGCGTGTTTCTGTCGGGGGGGCAGTTGGTACCAATCGACCCGACATTCCGCGAGCGGTGGACAGTTGCAGGCCAGCGCATCACATTTGTGCCGACGCCGCTCTACACGCTCGACCGCGAGCTGACCTACGCGGCAGCCCATGTGCTCGATGAGGACGACGCCTACGCCGACATGACGGAGGAGGTCGCCGCGATTGTGCTGCTCAAGGCGCGCGCCATCCTCCAGCGCCTGCTGGTACGGGAGGCCACCAAGTCAGCCGTCAAACGCTACGAGCAGGGCGCGGTAACGGTCGAGCTGGACACCGACACACAGATCAAGGGTCTCGACAAAAGCGCCGCCGCCGATGAGCAGCAGTATGCTGCCGCCGTGGCGCGCTACGTTGGCACGATCACGATGCAGGGGTAGACAATGCCACTGACAGCCGCTGATCTCGCGGCCATCACCGCCGCCATTGCAGATGTGCGGGGCGACCGGCAGGTCTCTGTCGTGCTGCGCCGAGGTGGGACCAATCTGGACGCACAACTGCTCCGTGTTGAGCAGGATAACGCCGCCGCAACCACCCAGGACGGCGAGAGCAGCGAAGAGGCGCGGCGGCGAGCGATCATCAATGGCCCGCCCACGCTGGACATTCAGAAGGATGACCGGTTTACCGTCGACGGGGCGCTCTATCGCGTGACGTTCGTGGATCCGAACCGCACCGTGGCAACCATCGCCGAAGCGGAGACGGTGGAGTAATGGGCAGCAGCAGCGCCGCCTTCGACGACACCGCTCTGAGAGCGGGTATTGCGGCCTACGCGCGCAAGGTCGAGGCGGCAGTCGTCCAGCTCGGCCAGGAGATCGCCGAGGAATTGGAGCGACATGCCAAACAGCATGCACCATGGGAGGATCGCACCGGCGATGCACGGGAAGGCCTGTTCGCAACCAGCGAACTCGCCGGGTCGCTCGTGATGATCTATCTCAGCCACGGCCCCGAAGTGAACTACGGCATCCATTTGGAGCTGGCGCACGGGGCGAAATTCGCGATTATCTGGCCGACCATAGAGACGTTCCTGCCGACGATCAAGCGGCGGATCGAGGAACTGCTGCGATGAAAGCTGCGATCGCGGCCGCTTTGGCCGCTGACAGCACATTGATGGCGCTGCTGACTGGCGGTCTACACAGCACAGTCGTGGAGATCAGCCGCCAGAACACGCCGACGGCGTTCGACGAGTTCAAGGAACTGCTCCCCTGCGGGCTCCTAAAGCTCAGCACCGATGTACCGATCGGGCCATATCGCACATCCAGCCGCCTGGGCTTCACACTCTTCTGGTACGAGCGGTTTGGCATGACCAGCATCGAGGCGGCCCGCAAGCGGGCCTACACGCTGCTGCACCGGCGACGGATCGCCCCGACTGATGACACGGTGGGCGCGTGGAAGATCCTGCACAGCCAGGATCTCCTCGACCTGGAGGACGATCCGCTCAAAGCGAACCTGATCGTGAGCCGCTATAGCGTGAACGTGGTGAGGTCATGAGGACGGCATGCTTTGGAGACCCGATCACGCGGTGGAATAGTACCTACAGCGGCCCGCAAGCGATGGTGGCAGGCTTCCGTACCTATGCCGGAGGCTGCTTCATTGTACGGGCTGAGCGCGGCGAGGCGGTCTACATCGAGCGCGTATGGGGCGATAAGAAGGCCGTCAGCATCGACCAGGCCCAGACGGCGATGTCGGCCCTGCTGCCGTCCGATGTACACCAGATCGCAGCTCCAGCCCTTTCGGCAGATCGTCAGCGCATCACGGCACGCTTTCATAGTCCAGCGCTGGCCCAACGCTGGCCAGCGGCACGATTCATCGGCGGCGCGCCAGGTGCCATCCTGGTGCTCTACCGCCTCGTCGGCGAGCGGGTCATATCCCTCGTCATAACACCGGGCAACAACCCGTAGCATCACAGGAGTACATTTCATGGCACTCGACACGACCAGCAAGCCGATGGGGATCAAAGACATCCGCGTCAAGCGCGGAGCGACGGAGGCGGCGTTTGATGCCGCCGTAACGCTCAAGCTCACCGACCAGGTCGTCTCTGGTCAGTTGAAGGGCAGCGGCAAGATCGTGGCGATGAACAGCTACATCGAGGCTGCACAGTTCGAGGCAACGGCTGGCGGCATCCCCACCGACGCATTGGCGATTATGACCGGCATGACCGTTCCGGCCGCGACAGGCACCACGCCCAACCAGAAGATCACCTTCACCCGCAACGCCGGCGAATCCTTCCCCTACTTCGAGTTGATGGGTCGCTCTCTGGGCGACGCCGGCGACGATGTGTGGATCTACCTGCCCAAGTGCAAGCTCAACGCAGCCCTGGAGGCAACCTTCCAGGACGGCGACACCTTCACCACCACCGGCTTCAAGGGTATGGCGCTGCCTGACGCTACCGATCGTGTCTACGACATCATCCTGAACGAGACCAGCGACGATCTCGAATTCCCGGCCTAGCCACACAGTACGAGTCACGAGTCGGGAGGTACCACGCTCGTCACCTACCCGCTCATTCGAAGAGGAGACCCATGGATCTTACTACCTGGCGCGCTGCACGCGCGCGCCCACACACCCTCCCGTCCGGCCTGGAGGTTGTGGTCAAGCCGATAGGCCTGCTCGACCTGGCAGCCCAGGGCGGTATTCCCCAGCCCCTGATGGCGATGGTGCAGCAACTCATCGACCAGTCGATGGGTGCAGGCACGGTCACAATCAAGGTTGAGGAATTTGGCCGCTACGCCGAGACGATCAACATGGTGTTCAAGGCCTGCGTCGTCTCGCCGCCGGTTGCCGATGAGCCGGACGAGGAGCACCTCGGCATCAACGAAGTGCCGCTGATGGACCGCATCGAGGTCTTCAACTGGGCGCAGGGAGGGGCATCGCAGCTCGCCAGCTTTCCTGACGAAACGGGACGAGATGCTGCTGTTGGACATGGTGGCGCAGCGCTACGCGACCAGGCCATCCTCCATCCTCTCGATTCGAGACTCGTGGCTGGCCTACCAGGTGGACACGCTGGTGCTGAAAACGGCGCTGGAGGACCGCGCCCGAAGCGGGGACGCTCCCGCCACCAGCGCCGCCGTGACCAGCAACCCGCTTGATAGGAGCGCCTACCGCTCCATGCGCGCTCATGCCCGCCGGTGAACGACGCGCCTGACCATCCCAGATCCCGCCAGGAGGCGGGATCTAGTGAGAGATGCCATCCGACGCCTGACAGCGAAGCATAACGACCATGCCCACAGGCACCCCCATCGGCACCGGCTACGGCGCCGTCGCCCTCGATATTAGCGGTGTCCGCACCGCCGCCGCTCAGGCCCAGGCCAGCGTTGGGCTGATCGGGCGCGCCTTCCAGGGCCTCAACGGCACGGTACAGAGTACGGCCAGTCAGCTCACTGCGCAGGCCGGGCGGCTAGAAAGCCAGATCGGACGCGTTTCCTCCTCGCTCCAGCTCCAACAGCGCGCCCTCGGCCTGGCCCAGGCCCGCCAGAAGGAACTGGCGACCGCGTATGGCGAAAACTCGGTCGCCGCCCAGCGTCAGCAACTGACGCTCGATCGCCTCACGTCCTCCGTCCAGCAGCAGCAGGTCAAACTCGCTGGCCTCCAGGGCCAGTTGGCTAATGTACGCGCGGAGCTAAGCTCCAGCGGTCGCGCATGGGCCTTCTTACGCGAGAACCTCCAGGCGACCGGCCAGCAACTCACCCAGACGGGCGCGATCCTCTCGGCCTCGATCACTGCACCGCTGACCCTCGTCGCCGCCAAAGCCGTCAGCGTGGCCGGCGACTACCAGCAGAGCATGGCCGTACTCCAGGCGACCAGCGGCGCGTCTGAGCAGCAGATGGAGGCGCTGCGCAAGAAGGCGGTCGAGCTGGGCAACGATATGACACTCCCCGGCGTATCCGCCGCCGGGGCAGGCGACGCGATGATCGCGCTCAAACAGCGAGGCCTGGAACTGCAGGACGCGATGGACGGGGCGAAAGGGACACTCCAACTGGCGGCAGTGGGCGAGTTGGAGTTCGCCGACGCTGCCGAGATCAGCGCGGGCGCGCTCAATACCTTCAAGCTCAAGGGAAGTGAGGCGACGCGGGTCGCCGACCTTCTCACGGCGGGCTACAGCGCCTCGGGCGCGAGCGTCCGTGAGATGGGCTATAGCCTTGCCCAGGCGGGCACCGTCTTCGCCTCGGCCAACGTCCCCATCGATCAGACCATTACCCTGATCGGCGAGTTGGCGCAGCGCGGCCTCAAAGGGTCGGATGCGGGCACAGCATTAAAAACAATGATGCAAAAACTCCAGAGTCCGGCGAAGGCGGCGCGGGAGGAGCTAGAGCGCCTCAATATCAGCATCTACGACCAGCAGGGCCGTATGCGGCCGATGGTCGAGATCATCGGGCAGTTCGAGCGCGCCACAAAGAATCTCAGCCAGCAGCAGCGCGACGCGGCGCTCAACACGATCTTCGGCAGCGATGCCATCCGGGCCGCCAACATCGTGATCTCGGCCGGGACCGCGGGCTTCGAGAAGATGCGAGCGGCGGTCAACCGCCAGGGCGCGGCGGCGGCGATTGCGACGGCCAAAATGCAGGGGATCAAGGGTGCGGTGGAAGGGCTGGCCAGCACCCTGGAGACAGCCCTGCTCCAGAGCATGCAGCCTGTGCAGGATATCCTGGAGCGGACCATTCGGGCTGCCGCTGATGGGGTCAATGCTTTTATGGCCCTCGACGAAGGGACGCGAAACGCCGCCCTGGCCTTTGTTGCCGTGCTGGCTGCGGCGGGGCCGGTGCTGGTCGGGCTGGGGGCGCTGGCCTCGGCACTAGCCTTTGTCATGACCCCAGTGGGGGCGCTGATTATTGGGCTGGCAGCCCTGGCGGCGCTGTTTGTCAAGAATTGGGACGCGATCCAGCGAGGTACTCAGGTAGTTGCGACGTTCGTCGACTCCATCGGCGGCATGAATCAGTTGATCGCTATTGCGACCGGGATCAGTGCTGCCTATGCCGCCGTCACGCTCAGCCAGGTGCTTCCTGCCCTCCTCAAAGAGATCCAGGCTCAGATTGCGCGCGTGGCCGCTATTGAGCTGGGATCAGCCGCAAGCCTCAAATCTATCGCAGCCAATGCCGCTATGGGCGCATCGCTCCTTGCACTGGCCGCTGCTACCTATGGGGTTGTCCGGGCTTATCAATACTACGAGGACGAGGTCAATAAAGTCACAAACAAGGTGCTCGCCGGCAATACCGCCTGGAACAAGGCCACTGACGCATTGGAGCAATACGGGAAGGCGTCCGAGGCGACCCAGAAGAAGCTTAAGCCACAGTCGGATGCCCTCAAGCAGCTTCAAGATGATCAGCGCGCGGCAATCCAGCGGCTGGCTGAGCATACCGCCGAATATGAGACCTTCGGCTTTGCCAGCGAACATACTGCTGACTCCCTCCAGCGGGAGAAGGATGCGATCAATGCGCGCACCGCTGAAATCGAACGAGCCACGAAGGAGCTAAATCGCCTGACGGTTGCGGGGGAGGCAGAACAGGCCCACAAACAGGCCATCGAGGAGAAACGGGCCGCCTACCAGCGCGCCGCCCAGGCCGGAGTGGTGATGACCAACCAGGTCGATCAGCTCACCCAGCAGGTGCAGTTGAGTGCCGAGGAGATCGACGATCTCACCAAACAGTTAGCCAAAGTTGCCGATGAGGGGCCGAAGGCGCTTGGAGCGGCCATCAGCACTGAGATCAGCTTTCTGAACGACCGCGAGGAGAAGCACCGAGAACACACCGAGAAGCTTGCCGACCTCCAGCGCGAATACCGCGAGGCGACGACCGACGAGGCGCGCAAAGCCATCCAGGAAAAGATAGGCGCCGAGCAGGCCTCTTTCGCCCAGTCAGAACAGCTCGCCGCCGAGGCCTACGCCCGCGAGCAGGCCGCCCAAACCGCCCATCTGGGCCAACTGTTGATCCAGCATGTGACGGCCAAGGCGCGCATGGCGGGCGTCTCGGAGACCGCCATCGCCGAGATGACGCAGAAGCTAGCCACCGAGTATGGCGTGCAGCAGTCGCTGGCGGACCGCTCGTTCGCCCAGATGACGCAGAGCCTTGACGCCTGGGTCGCTAACGGCGGAAGGAACACCGACCAGTATGTGCAGGATCTCGGGCGTGTCCGCGAGGCTGCCACAACGACACAGCAGGAGGTGGATCGCCAGATCAGCCAAATGACGGCCAGGGCTAAGGCCGACTTCGACGCCGGGAAGATCAGCGCCGACGAGTACGCGGAGCGGCTGCGCCGTATCCCTGGCGAGGCTGAGAAGATCGCCGCCGCGCTGGCCGCCATCCCGACTCGCGTGGAAAGCGAAGTGGTCATCCGCTACACACGCGAGGAGCTTGATCAGGCGCTAGCCGAGCAGCGCGCCGGGGAGCGCAATCCGAACGGCCCGCGCCCTGCTCCACCGTCTCAGCAAAAGCCCCGCACAGCCGGGGCGCGCGCCCTTGGCGGCCCTGTCGAAGCCGGGAAGATGTACGAGGTCAGCGAGGAGGGCCGGCCCGAACTACTTCAGGTAGGCGGGCGCCAGTACCTAATGATGGGTCGGCTGCCTGGCCTGGTCGTACCGGCGGCTTTGGGCGAGGCTGTGGGCGCCCTCGGGGCCGCACAGCCATCTGCTGCGGCGCAAGCGGTGGCTACCGCCGTCGCCTCGCCGCAGCGCGGTATGCCGGGCGTAACGTTTAGCCCGCAGATCACCATCCATAATCCCGTCGTCGATACCGTCGCGCGGCTCCAGCAGCTCGCGGACCAGATCGTCGCGCGGACGCTCGGCGAGGTCGAAGTGGCACTGGAAGCAGTTGTACGGGCGGGGGTGTAGCAATGGCAGCCTGGACCTTCGCAGGGGCAACCTTTCACTGGCTGCGCAATGGCAACGGCACCATGCCGACCTGGAAGCGCAAGCCGCGACAGAGCACCACTATGCTCATCGGCACGGGCAACGCGGAGATCAACCAGTTCGGCTTCGAGCCCTACCGCATCACCGGCGAGATATGGATTGAGACCGAAGCCGACTACATCCTCCTCGAAGCCGCCAATGGCCTGTCTGGTTCTGTCTCGGACGGCACCACGACCTGGACCGCTGTGCTCGAGCTCGATGTTGACAGTCTTGCGCCTGGGCCGGCGGCAGGCTACACCGGCCCCGTGACCTTCACCCGCCCGCGTCCGACCGAGGCGTGACCATGCCGATCTCACTAGCAAATCTCCGCAGCGCATACAAGACATGGGGGGCAACCCTATCCATCGACGGTGTGCCATACACGGTTGTGGATCGGCTGCCAAACCGCTCGATGAGCTTTGACCAGGCACGCAGCATCTACTCGGTGCTGGTGCAGGAGTTCCCTGATGTCGCCGCGGGCACTCCGGCACTATCCACGATCACCCTGAATGGTGAGACTGAGCTGTTTTTCACGGGACGGGTAGCTGAACGGCCCATCGACGACTACCCGCGCTCCATCGAGGTCAGCCTGGTGGACGAACTGGGCAAGCTCGACAAGGCGCTGCCCGAGACGATCACCTGGTCAAACACCAGCTTTCCCGCAGCTGTGCGAGAGGTGCTCAACGCTGTCGGCATTGCCGACAGCGAGATCGAGAGCATCTATAACCCAGGCAGCGACTTCGCGCTCGGCCCGGTCTACGCCATCACGATCGAGAAGGGGACGACAGCTCGGCAGGTCATCGACAACCTGATGGACTATGGCGGCACGGGCATCTTCGTGCTGGCCTCGGGCAAGGTGCAGGTGCGTGACTTCCCTGGCTGGCCCGACAGTTCGCCCACCATCGTCTACGCCTACGGGGCCAATCCAGCAGCCGGTGAGTTTGGCTTTGTATCGAGCAAGCGGACGCTGGGTGGGTTTGAGGGCGTAATAGCACAATTTACGGCCAAGGGGCCGCGTAGGCCAGACAAAAAGGTCCCCGATGCGACCTTCACCCTGTCAGAGGTGGAGGGGGATCCTGTGACGAAGACCTACGACTACCTCCAGACCGATGCGGCCGCAGAGGCGATTGCCGAGCGCGAGATCGTGCGGCGCAATCGCGGCGACACCATAGTACAAGTCACCGCTCCGCTCAACCCGCTGCTGCGGCCGGGCGATAGCATCCTGTTTCGCAATCCGGTGCTGGGATTCACCACAAACACCCCAGCGCTAGTGATCGGCACGGCGACCAATGATGTCACGATGACCCTGACCCTCAGCGTGGGGGCGCAGCCCGCCGAGGGCGAGCTGTCGTCCATCCCACCGCCCTTGGCCGCGTTCGAGCTAATCTACGAGCGGCAGACGGCGACCATTGCGGGCATCACCAAGGTCAGGACCTTTGTGCAGGCCATCAGCGCAGCTACCGATCCCAGCGGCTTTGAGATCACCAGCCGCTCGTGGACTGCCACTTGCACCGACGGCGTGACCCCCACTGAGTCGAGCGACCTGGCACCGGTGTTCATTTTCGAGAGCCTCAACGGCGCGACGATCACCCATAGCGTCGAGAGCTCGAGTGGCGAGGGGGCCGAGCATACGGAGGCGCTTACACCGGGCGATCAGGAGATCTTCACCCGCTCGCTCTCGGTGGCCGCGGCCACCGAGGGCTGGAAGGTGCTGGCCAGCGTGCTGGGCTGGCGCACCTATGCCGGCGGCACCTGCACCGCGGTGCCCAACTTCAACGACAAGGGGCCGCTGATCGCCGGCTTCTCCGATGGACGGCTCTACCAGACCCAGGACTTCTTAGATACCGAGCCCATCTTGCTCTACACCTTCCCCAGCCAGGTGGATTGCATCTTTGTCAACGAGGGTAATCCCTCGCGGGTGCTGGCGGGGGCGGGCACGGCGCTCTGGCAGTCAGGCGACGCCGGCGCCACCTGGCTGCAGCTCCACGACTTCGCCGCGCCGATCCACTACGTCGAGAGCAGCCCGGCCAATCCCGACGAGATCCGGGTCTGCGCCGGCAACCAACTGTATATCAGCTTCGACGCCACCTCGTTTACCAGCCTGCTGACCGGCGCCACCGGCTCCAACTGCCGCAAAATAGCGTCTGCTCCCTGGGGGCACGCGGCCGTCTTCTCCGGCACGATCAACACCGCCGACGTAATCCAGTTCGAGGAGGGCTCCACGGTCGACTGGAGTTCAATCGCCGAGGTGGACCGACCGCTCGAGCTCACCTCGATTACAGCACTCTTGAGCGAGCCGGGCTACTATGTCACCTCAGGCGCCGCCAACGATATCGTGCGCGACGGCCTCTATCCGCAACTCTCCTATATCGCCAACGACGGCACCACTACCAAGGTCTACAAGCTGATGCAGGTGGGCAGTAACTTCGTAGCGAGCTACCTGACTACCACGCAGGACAGCGGTCCGCACAAGCTGGCGAACAATACCATGGCCTTCCCGATCGACGATGTAGCCTCGGCGCTGCGCATCGGCTACGGCGCGCCCGCCGACCCGCTTCGTCCGCCGGAGGTGGTGCTGCTGCCCTACGGGGCCAGTGGCGGCATTGATATGCTCTACCACTGGAAGCCCGACCAGGGCTTTATCACCAGGGCGCTGCCCGTGCCCGGCGCCCAGTGGCGCGGCATCACGATCAACCCGCTGAACCAGACCGAGTGGATCATCTGGCATTGGGACGGCAGGCTGGGCACCTTCTCCGGCGCGAGCTACACCGGCGCGTTCTACACCCGCGACGCCGGGGTGAACTGGGTCGAGATCACCACGCTGGGCAACAGCTACGGCGGGAATGTCGCCGTGCTGGGCGCGGTCTTCACCGGGCGCGGCGCGAACTGGCTCTTGAGCGAGGGCAGCAACTTCCCCTTCGCCGCCCAGACGGCGGCCATTCTCTATCGGGGCAACGGCGCGTCGCTCACCAGCGCATTCTTCCATATGCCAGCCGCCTTCTCAGAAAGCGAGCATCTGACCGACTCCCTCATCGCCGGCGCCGGCGACGACGTGATCGGCCGGCGCCGGCTCTCGGACGGCAATGGCACGCCCCAGTGGCGCTACTTTCCGGCCGGCTCCACCGAGAAGGTGTCCACCTTCGTCTCCTCGATGGTGCCGCAAGACCTCATCGACGGCCAGCAGCGCAAACTGCTGGCGGTGCAGAACACCAATATCGGCTACACCGCCGACTACCGCTCAGCCGCGCCCACGCCCATCATCTCCGCCGGCACCTCGGCCGTCTGGTGCGGCGACGGGGTGTATGTCGGTGGGCGCGAGGGCATCGGGCGTATCGCCGACCTGCTCAGCGCGCCCACGCTGGAGATCGTCGCCGCCGCCTCAGTCAGCGTCGGCCCGGTCGCCCGCGGCCCCAAACGGATCGGGGTGGCCGCCATCGGTGGGGGCAAGCTCTTCGGCTACAACGGCGAAGCATGGGCCGCCGTCGACCTGCCCAGTGGCGTGCCTTTCTGTGCCTCGGTCGGCGTCATTGAGTGGTGATGCCGGCCTGCTATTTTGGTTGGTAGAGTAATGCAGCACGATCCAGAGGTCGCCTTTCGGAAACTGGCCACCGCGCTCAAGGAGAAGTCGCGGCAGATCGCCACGGCTGCGGCCGCCTCAGCCGTCAGCACGGCGGGCGACAACACCGACGACGCCATTGACGACCACAGTGACAAACGCCAGTTCGTCCACGGCGTCGGCGCCAACTACGTCGCCAAGACCTCCCACCCCTCCCAGTGGCCCCACTGGAACGACATCATCGGCAAGCCCGCCGTGCCCGGGCTCGAGGATGTGACGATCGACGCCGACCAGGTCATCAGCGGCATCCTCGACATCCTGCGCATCCCGGTGGCCGCGTTTGACGAGAGCGACCCGACCAAGGTGGTGCGAAGCGACGACCCGCGCCTCTCGGCGCAGGTGGTGGTGCTGGAGGCGGTCGAGGCACTGGCCGCCGGCGACTATGTCTCCATCACCAATAGCGGCGGCGAGACCAAGGCGGTACGCGCCTCGGCTGCGACCGACCAGCGGCCGGCGATCGGCTATGTGGTCGAGTCGACTGGCGCGGGCAGCCTGGCGGTGATCTATCAGGGCGGCATCAACCCCTTTGTGCAACTCAGTGGACTCACGAGCGCCGACGTGGGGCGCTCGCTGTACCTCTCCGCGACCAACCCCGGCAAGGTCAGCGTGCTGCCGCCCGGCACGAATGGCCAGATGATCCAGGTGGTGGCGATGGTGCTCTCGGTGAGCGGTAGCGTGGTGCGCGCCATCTCTCTCAGCGAGCCCTTTGTCGATGTGAGTGAGGTAGAGGATGCGCCTACCGATCCCACCAACGACAAGCACTACCGGCATGTGCAGATCACGCCTGCTGCGACCTGGAGCGTGGCCCACTCCCTGGGCAAGTTTCCATCCGTGGCGGTGGTCGACTCCAGCCAGCGCCTGGTGCTCGGCGACGTCCGGTATGTGTCGCTGAACCTGGTCGAAATCACCTTCTCCGCGCCCTTCAGCGGCGAAGCTTATTGCAACTGAGATGCACAATTTATCGCTCTACAAAGCCATGGGTGGTATAATACGAACAAATGTAGTGCTCCCGCGCTGCGCCAACAGCCGGGAGCATGGACGCAACCTGCAAGGAGGTTACGCCATACCGAGTGTACCACGCACTTCGGGTGTCTATCGTATTACCTGCGCCGCGACGGGCAAGGTCTACATCGGAAGCGCCCACGATCTGCACCGCCGCTGGCTCGAGCACCAATCCTCGCTCAGGGCTGGCACTCACCGCAACGCGCATCTCCAGAACGCTTGGGACAAGCACGGCGCTACCGCGTTTGTCTTCGAGGTGCTCAAAGAAGTTCCCGTCGCCGACTTGCTGACGGTCGAGCAAGCGTACCTCGACCAACACCAAGCATACGATCGACGTTACGGCTACAACATCGCACCCCTCACATCGTAGCACGGAGTAGTACATGCTCGTTCTGACTAATTTGGACCTCGGAGGCAATCAACTTTTAAATGTTCGATTGCAAATGCTCGGTTCCGACCCCAGCCCGCTGACGGCGCTGATCTACTACAACACGACGGCGAACATCGTCAAGTATTACAACGGCACCAGCTGGCAGTCGCTGGTCCAGGGCGGCGACGCGGGCACCCTCGATGGCCAGGACGGGGTCTGGTACTTGGACCGGGCCAACCACACCGGCACGCAGGCGGCGGCAACCATCAGCGACCTGGCGACCGTAGTGAAGGCCTACCGCCTCGACGAGTTCGCCGCGCCGACCGCAGCCGTGGCCATGAACAGCCAGCGAATCACCGGCCTGGCCGATCCCACCAGCGCTCAGGACGCCGCAACGAAGGCATACGTGGACGCGGCGCGCAGCGGCCTCGACACCAAGCAGAGCGTGCGCGCGGCCACCACAGCGGCGCTGCCGGCCAACACTCGCTCCGGTAACGTGCTGACCGCCAGCGCTAATGGCGCCCTGCCGGCGATCGACGGCGTGACTCTGGTTGTGGGCGACCGGCTCTTGGTGAAGGATGAGAGCACTGGAGCCAACAACGGCATCTACACCATAACCACGGTAGGCGACGCCTCCAATCCGTTCGTACTGACCCGCGCGTCTGACGCCGACAGCTCGGCCGAGGTCACCTCGGCGCTCTTCATGTTTGTCGAGGAGGGCACAACCAACGCAGACAGCGGCTGGACGCTGACCACCAACGACGCCATCACTTTGAATAGCACGGCGCTCACCTTTGTGCAGTTCTCCGGCGCCGGCCAGATCATCGCCTCAACTGGCCTCGCCAAGAGCGGCAACACACTGGCATTGGACACGGCCAACGGCTACGGCGTCCGGCGCACCGGCGTCGACGTAGGCGACGGGTCGGCGACGAGCTACCTCATTACCCACAACTTCGGTACGCGCGACGTGGCAGTGCAGCTGCGGCTCTCAAGCGGCACCTACGCCCAGGTGCTGTGCGACGTGGAATACACCACAATCAATGCGATCACCCTGCGTTTCGCCAGCGCGCCGACCACCAACCAGTATCACGTCATCATCACAGGGTAGGTGTAGGCGATGGATCTGCTCTCTCAGCTCCAAATCCGCACCGCGGGTGTCGCGCCGGCCATTGCCGAGCGCAGCTCAAGTGCCACCAACAGCGTCGTCGAGGTGCTGACGCTGCGCCACAGCACCTCGGACACGCCGGCCGCCGGGCTGGGGGTGCGGCTGCGCCTGGCACTGGAGTCGTCGACGACCGAGGATCGCGACGCCGCCACGCTATCGACCTGGTGGTCAGACCCGGCCGACTCCACCCGCACGGCCTCCTTCGCGCTGCACCTGGCCAATAGCGGCGCGCTCGTCGAGCGGCTGCGCATGACCGGCTCGGGCCAGATGGCGTTAGGGAACGATATTACGCCTGAAGACGACAGCCAATTGACGATCTGGGGACCATCGGCAGCATTTGGGCAGCTTACGCTGGCAAAAACGGGCGGGGCGTCGAAAGCCAGGCTGTTCACCACCGGCAACGGCTTTCTTATCGACACGGTGCGATCAACCGTGCTTGGGAACTTTGACAGCTCGACCAACGCGCACGCCAGGTTCGCAATCGTTTCAAATAACGCTGATAGCTACTTTGCGTTCTACACCGCCAACGCAAACAACACGTTCGGCACCGAACGTATGCGGATCGATAAGTCTGGAAACGTCGGGATCGGTCGCAGTCCGACGTATAGGGTTGATATTGATGTCGGTTCTGCGGGATACGCGCGTATTATCTCCAGTGGCTCAGGGGATAGCGGGTATAGCGATCTGTTGCTCGAAAACAGTAACTCTGGCCAGAATGCACAGATCTACCTCTTGGGCAATGGGGCAGCGAGCGGAGGCGGGAGCAACTCGCTCAATTTCTATACGTCGGGGAGCGGGAGTGCCATCGCCTTTCATCCGCAGGGCGTTACGAACGCCCTGCGCGTGTTCTCGACTCTCGTGGACGTTGGCGCCGGGAGCGTGCGGATCAGGAGCGGAAGCGGCCCAGGCTACGAGCGCACCTTTATCAGCGGCGGCGGAACCCGCTCAGCAGGTCAGGCGCTCTGTAATATCACGATGAGCTACGGCATCTGCCTTGTGCGGATCACCTACGCCGAACGTAATACCTCGACGGTGACTGGCTCCTCCCAATACTCTGGCGAGGCCACCTTTCTTATTGACCATAATGGTAGTGGCTCTGCGGGCGGCGTCAAAATCGCGAACAGCAGCCTCGTCACAATGAATCGCACCATTCGCTTTACTCAGTCAGGCGTCTCCTTTGATTTCTTCTTGCAGGACGCCGGAGCGCCGTCTGATGTGGCCGCCGGCTCGAATAATGTGTTACGGGTTGAGTTGCTGTTCGCAGGCACCGAGCCCTCGGTGACCCTCTATATCTAGGAGTTCCTTATGACGCTGGGCTTCATTCCCGAAAACACCACGCGCCTTCCCGCCGAGCAAGAGTACGAATTGACCGTGCGACGCATGTTCGCCACGGTCGAGCTCAGTGTCCTCGATGTGCTACCACGCCTGCAGCGACTGCGCGTCGTCAACGGCTTGGACGTGCTCGTAGCGGCCACCGCCGAGGGCGAACGGGTCGGCACCTCGACTATGACCAAAGAGCGCCTCCTGGACGTATTGGCCTTGCTCGACAGCTTCCAGACTTGGGCCAATACGGCGCTGGCCGGTCGCCCAAGCCGCACGCCACTAATCATTCTCTCCCAGCGCGACTAACACCCAGAAAGACCCAGCGCTATGAACAACAACCCGCAGACCATCACGCTGAGTCTGGAGCAGTGGAACGCCCTGGCCTCGCTGGCCGCCCGCGCGCCCATGCTACCTGCCGAAGATCTCTGGCTGCGCGAGTTGGGGCAAAAGCTCCAGCAGCAGCTCCAGGCCGATACGAAGGACGCGGCGGAGACCGAGCACCTCCCGGCGGCGTAGAACCCGCAGCCCCTCCCGACCTCCGACACTAGCACTTCAACGACAAGGGGAACTTTCATGGCTGAGACCTATTTGGATATGGACACCACCACCGGGCGCTTCAAGCGCAAGTCCGCCTCAAGCGTCTCCACAGGCTCCTCCGACGCCGGCAAGATTGTCGCGCTCGGCAGCGATGGCAAAATCGACGCCTCGATGATCTCCTCGACGAGCGGCGGCGGCGGGGACTCGATCACCGCGACCGAAGCACTCACCGAGGGGGATGTCGTAAATCTCTACAACAGCAGCGGGCGCAAGGCGCGCAAGGCGCTCGCGACCGATGAGACAAAGCCGGGACACGCCTTCGTGTTGGCATCGGTCGCGCAGAACGCCGCGGCTACCGTCTTCGCCACTGGCACCAATACCAAAGTGAGCCTGACCGGCTTCACCACAGCCGACATCGGCAAGCCAGTCTACCTCTCAGCGAGCACCGCCGGCGGGCTTACCAAGACGCCGCCCTCCAGCGGCGGCAACTTGGTCCAGCGGGTCGGTTTTGTAAAAGATGTCACGGGCAGCTATGTCGAGGTCGAGGTCGACTTCGGCTATGAGATTGTGGTATGAGCAAGGCGCTCCAGATAGACCTCGCCGACGGCCGACTTCGGCAGCTGGATGTATTGCAGCCGAGCAATACATCCCTCACCGCGGCGGCGAACAAGATTCCCGTCGCCGGTGAAGACGGGTTGCTCGATGCCTCGTGGGGTGTGACTAGCGGCACCCCGGCAGGTTCTGTTGACGATCAGATACGCGGTGTGTTGGCACTCAACAACACTGACCCGATCGACCAGAAAATAACGGCTGGTGACTACATCGTGCTCATCTTCTTCGGCTCGCACAACGCCAATAGCTGGAAGGCCGCGACCGGGGCGGTCCACACGGTCTCAACCGGCAAGAAGCTCATCATCATCGAGGCGCGGGTGGCCACGGTGATGGCCGATACGAGCAACCGGCGCATGCGGCTGTGGAACGTGACAGACAGCACGCAGCTCGCCGACTACACCAGTTTCGTCTACTCCGGGTTTTTCTGGTTCGGCGATGTGTCAGCTCCGTCGGCGCTGGGCGTAGTGGCTGCGGGCAAACAGATCAGGCTGGAGATGTGGAACAGTGACATAAACAAAAGGGCGATGGGCGCCATGCTGATCTGCCGCGAGGTTGCGGAGTAGCACACATGGAAACAAAAACGCGCCCCGCTGGAGCTACTCCAGCGGGGCGCGTTTTTTGGTGCGGCATTGGTCTATGTGTATTCGTCGAGCGCCGCGTCGATGGCGGCCGTGTTGGATTCCCCTGTGCGGGGCGGGCTGGCGGAGGAAGCGGCTGGCGGACTACTGCCGCCCAGCAGAGCCCGCAACTGCTCGACCGGCAGCAGCATGCCGATCATTCCCAAGTCGCCCTGATGGGCCAGGTAGACTGCCCTGACCAGCCGCCGCAAATACTCACCGGGGCGATCCTCAAAACGTGCGGCCTGCGCGCGCACAAAGGCATCCATCTCTGCGCTCAGCTCGACGCCGTAGCGCGCCTTCTTCGCCAGGTCGGGCTGCGGCTCGACCGGCGCGGTTTGGCGCGGCTTGCGCGAGGTCATCAGCGCACCTCAGCCAGGATAGGCCACTTCGCAGCCGCCTCGAAGCGCGTGGCAAACGCTGCGAACGCCAGCGCATTATCCGCCTCAGGGGTCGAACTGCGCACGATCGGGGCGTAGACCGCCGGTTCCCAGAGGCGCGCCGCGCCGCCTAACAGCCGGATCTCCGCGCCGTCAGAGCCGGGCTTCTTGCCCCACTTCTGCTGCAAGAAGCGGTTGCCACGGTCGGCAACCTGGCGCACTGCCTCAGCTGTGGCCTCGTAGGGGATGGTGCGCGGGCCGTGCTCATACACGATGGCGCCCTCGCCCGTCTGGTAGTTAGCCAGGATCGCGGCCCGCTCGACGGCGGTGAGGTCACGCCCATGGCGCTGGAGAAACTGCGCGCTCAGGCTGGCCGTGATGCGCTCGGCGCCAGCGTCGAACAGCGAGTCGGTGCGCTCCTCGACGAGTCGGCCCTGCGCGTTGATCCACCCGATGTCGAAGCTGTCGCCGCCGATATCGATAAAGCCCCGCGGCTGGCCGGGCGCGCCGAACGCCTGCGCAGCCATCGCGCCCTCCATCCCCACAATGACAGCCTCGACGATAACCTGCATGTCGCGAACGCCCCGGCGATCCCAGAAGCGGTAGGAGTGGACGCCAGTCAATGCCTCAGGAACCGTCTTGCGCAAGTCAGGCCGCTGCTTGTATTGGCGCACGGGCAGGCCACTGACGAGGCGCAGGCGAACAATAGTGATGGCCGGGTCGAGAATGGGGACGAGGGCAAGGAGCAGCCGCAGGCCATGGCCACTTATTTGGCGGTTGGGATTGCCTCGATCGGTGGTGGCGTCGAGGGATTGGTCGGCGGCGAGCTGGCCCACATACCAGATCTGGCCGTCGTGCTCCAGTGCATACTCCCCGTCATAGAGACGCCCTTCACTGCCGCCCCCGCCACGAGTGGCAAGCAGGGCGGACAGGTCACCGGTGCCGATGAGCGAGGGGATCTGCACGAACTGCGCTCCGATGGCCAGCAGGGCAGTGGTGTTGCCCAGGTCCGCCCCGGCGAGCCAGAGCGGGGCAGTGCGGGCCTGGGCAAGCAGATCGCGGGTGATCGGGCGAAGGGTCGTGGGGGTGGTGGCGAGGGTCATACAATCCTCCTACTAAGAAAATGCGTAGAAACTACGTACAATATACACGATACTGACTGATTGTCAAGAGGGTAGTCCATCGCGCGAAATACCGTATTTGGCGCTCTAGAATGGGCAAAACACCGTATTTGATCGCACGAAAGGCCGAGAGAAACAGCGTAGATATTACGTAATATCTACGCTGTTTCCGTTATTTCCCTAGCATCGGCCCGAAGGGGCCGACATCGGGGTCGGCGTCGTCATCGCCAGTGGGCTCAGCGGGCGCGGACTGGTCCTTCGAGGGTACCTCGTCAAGCAAACGCTTTACAAACTCGACCTTGGCGAGTAAGGCCTTGTAGGTCCGGCTGTTACAGCCCTTCATTGCTTTGGCTGCCTGGCTGGGCGTCATACCGAGTGACAGTGACCTGGCGATAAGGGCAACTTCTGCAGGTGTCACGGCCACATCTTTCACTATGTCACTCGATGTCACTCCGCTTTCTGCTGCTGTCACTCCAGAGTCACGAGGTGACGATCCAGAGTCACTCGTGACATGCTCCCGGCCACTCGGCAAGGTGCCTAGCAGCCCCATCAGCAGGCCCTCATCGGCCCGGCTAGGTAGTGCTGACGATCGTACTGGGACGAGATGTACCGTAGCGCCAGTGTTAACCGTTTGTCGGTCGATGCCCCGCATGTCAAGGAGTCGTTTCTCGCCAGTCGTGGGTGAGAGAGCGACGACGATCAGAGGGAAGGTGCCGCCCTGCGGGTTGCGGCCCATCGGCGGGTTGAGATCCGGGGCGTGGTCTTTGACGAACGCCCCGCAGTAGATGAACCAGTCGAAGGAGTTGCGGAAGGCCTTGTTGTCACCATCGCACCCCAAGCTAGCGTTGGTATCGCCGTGGGCTGAAGCGATGAACGATATGTGGAACTTGCGCCCTTCCTTCAACAGCCGCAAGACCATCCGTCCTGGCGGCGACAGCTTGCCGGGCGCTGGCTCGTCCTTTGCCACCTTCGGCCGCGGCAGGTCAGCGATGAAGGCCTCGATCTCATCGACCACGCTGCCCCACTCGTCGCTGACCAGCGAGAGCGGCGGGAACTGGGTTCGACCGCTCTCGTTCATTTCCTTCGACCGTCGCACCAGGAGGCCCGTGCTCTTGATGAGGTGCTGGTAAATATCCGGGTACTCGCTGCCGCCGCCGATCACTCGCGCTGTGGAGGGCCACTTCGCTGGCGCGTTGTGAGGGTCGTAGATGTAGAGCGGGCGGGTCCGCGCCTGCAGGATTGCCTGGAGCAGTGTCGTCTTGCCAGAGCCGCGATTGCCCACTATCAGCAGGTTGTCGGCGGCGGCCAGCTGATCGATGGTGATCCACTCCCAGGTCGTAGAGGGGGCGACTTGGCTGCTCTGGGCCGGCTGGGCGGGGGCAGCAGCACCGCCCTCGCTCCAGTCAGCCTCCTCGGCCATCTCCTCCACCCGGCCCGCGCGCTCGGCGACGGCCCCCCGCGCCGCATCGACCAACTGGGCGACGGGGCCGGGGAGGCGCTTCGCTTCGGGGTCGTCATCGCCGCCTGGTAGCAGCGCCAGGGCGAAGTCCACGACCTGCCATAGCGGCCTGAATTTCGCCAACCGCAGCGACTTCTGGGCAACGAACACGGACAAGGTGACCGCTGCCGCAGCCAGATTGAAGTGGGCCAGGCTGACGGCGAGCGGAAAGCCGAAGAGCAGGTCAACGCCGTCGAAGCCATCCGCCGCCGGCGTCTCGGTCGCCGCCAACTCAGTCTGCTGCTCTGGTTGCAGTTGCTGTTTAGCTGCCATCGCGGAAAAACCTCCTAGTCGGCTACCGCTGCGCCCAGACGCCGCACCATTGCAACCAATGCGAGGCACTTGGCCAGGTGCAGCATTGCCAGCGATTGGACAGCGAACGAGCAGAAGATCGTGGTCACGAATACGACCGCCCAGTGCCACACCGTTGGCGGTGGCAGCACCAGGCAGAGACCGCACGCGGCCGCCAACATCCAGAACAGCGCGCGCTGGCTGCTCCAGATGAAGGCAGCAACGAAGAGCACGCCGGCTGCGGCCAGCCACCAGTTGGTGGCTGTCGTGGCCGATGCTTCGATCAGGGCCTTGAAATACGTCGGGAAATCGGTGGCCACGTCCTTATAGTCGGTCGCCAGGTCGAAAATCACCGAGAAGGCCAGCGCCCACTGGGCGCCGCGATACTGGCGCGCCAGGCGAGGATAGGCGGCCTGGAGTAGGGAGGTGAGGAGGGAGACAACCACGCCCAGCACGAGCCGGGCGATGAGGTTGACCGTCGACCAGATATCGCCGCTGGCAGGAATAACGCCGGCAATGTTATTGACCACCGGCAGGAAAACCGTGCTGGTCGACCAGAGGTCGTACCGCACCCACAGGCAGCCGAAGAAGGTGCAGAGGCAGGCGTTGACGAAGAAACCGAACAGCGCCTGCTGCCAGGTCGTACAGCGCCGCGCGTCCGCTACCGCGATACCGATGGCACGCTCGGTATCGAGGAGGTCGTAAAACCAGCCAAATGCCGAGGAGCCGCTGCTGTTGAACTGCATGACGTTGTTACCCTTTCTGCAATGTACGGTACAATCAGGGGCGGCGGGGGTTTGTGTTACCCTTTCCTCCGCCCTGCCCCGGATAGGAGCCGGGGCAGCTTTATGTCGTCAGGGCTGATGGCCCTGGAATAGAGTTGGGCTCGCCCGCACAGCGTCGCCCTGCACCTCGATCAGACCGTTGCGGCGCAGCGTCCCAAGATATGTCCCAAAGGTGCCTCCAGACAGCTCATACCCCGCCTGAAACGCCAGCCAGGCCCGTGAACGTGTCTGTGGATAAACACCTACCAGCAACTCCAGCATTGCCCGCTCGCCGGCCCGCAGCGCAGGTGCCCACATCGCAAGGATCTCCTGTGTGGTCTGTGGCTTAAGGGGCGCATCAGCACCGAGATAGCGCATGCCGGCGGCCGTGATCTGCACCATCCCGTCCGACTCGCCGATAAGGCCGGCCCGCTTCAGTGTGCCGAAATAGGTGCCGAAGGTGCCCCCCGTCGGCGCAAAGCCGGCTAGGGTGGCGAGCTGGGCGCGGGTCACACGACCCGTGGGGTGGCGCGCCACCACCTCCAGCATCTTGCGCTCGCCAGCACGAAGCTGAGGCACGGTGTTAGGCCTCGATGCCTGCGTCACCGGGGGATTTTTGGGAGGCTCCCTGGGAGCGGCAGGCGCGGAGGCCTCGACCTGCTGCATATCGGGCGCAACGACCCTCTCTCGCATTTCCCCGGCGCTCACGTCGTAGCAGGCGACGCCGCGTTGGGTGGTACCAGCGGGAACACTGATCGGCGCTGAGCCGGGAACCTTCATTGTGTGTGCCTCGTGCCGCGTCGTCGCCTCGATAAAACATTTGGCGAACGGCGGCGCCACACAGCCATAGCTATCGGCCGGCGGTGTCCATTCCGGTGCTGCATCGGGCAGCGCGTCGATCTGGGCAGCGATTGCGTCGGCGACGATCACCGGCATTTCCGGCAGCCCATAGATCGCGCACACACGGTCAAAGAGCCGCACCGGGATCTGGAGTTGCCCAGGAGTGGGGGCAGCGACGCGGCGACCTCTGCTCATACAAACTCCCTCTTCAATGACCGCACCAGCGCGGCGCAGACATCAGCAGCGCGCTGATTACAGTGCGGACTGTCCGGCGCCTCATTCTCCAGTTGCTGGGCAACCCTCTCCAGTAACTCGTCGACGAGCTGCTGGCGCAACTCGCGATGTTCGTCTGCGACAAGGATCGCCGCCGGACCAAGATCGGGGTGTTCGCGAACAATATTGCGGTCGATCAGATGCAGGTGCTCCTCTAGTGACAGCAGAGAGAGCAACTGATCACGATGCGAAAGAGCATCCCGCTCCCGATCTCGCTCTCCGGTCAACTGCACGATCTGCTCGCTCAGCCGACCGATCTGTGCGGATTGATCGCGAAGGAGTGCGAGTGCGATCTCGACATCGGCAGGCGACGCCACGATCGCCGGCTCATCTACCAGCGACTCCTGGCGCACGGCGGCTAGTCGCGCCATTAGAGACGCGACCCCGCCAGCCTCCGGCAGTGGGATCGGGCGTACCTGGCCTCTAACCGCATAGCCATCTTCGAACCTGTTCGCAAAAACTTGGCCGAATTCGGCGTACCAGCGAAGCTGCTCGGCGAGCTGCTCAGTCTCTGGTTTGGTTTTTGCCTTCAGCACGATCGCGCCACTGAAGGTCGACGAGGCCTGGTCAGTCATGGCTTCCCTCGCGCCATCTCGCCTCAATGCACAGCAGACAATCTCCATTAAAAAGCACTGCGGAGGGGCGCCCGCAGGCTCCGCACTGCCGCAGGACTACAGGCGGCGTAGTCGTCGCCCCAGCAGCCGCCTCCAATGCTGGCAGCCGCGCTTTGAGCGCCGCCAGCTCAGCCTCGGCCCGTTCTGCACGATCCTTCAGTACCGTTGATACCTCATCATACTCTGCATGCCAGCCACGCCGGGACATCTCAGCTAATGCCGGCGTCGTCGCCACAGCCGCTTCGAGCTGTCGTGCAATGCGCTCGGCGATACGGCGCGACTCACCGATGTTCTGCGGGTGCCGAAACGCCAACTGGAGCTGGCTGAGGAGAATCCAGGCATCCTCAGGCCGAAGCGTCCATAGAATTGCGACTCGCTCGCGCAATTCGGCAAATTCTGCGCTGAACTGCGTAAGCAGTGGATCGTCATCCATATCTCGCCTCCATCCCTGCCAGTACCAGCACCAGCACTGCCTGGGAAAGCAACGCCAGATCGGGATCGCCCGCACCAACGCTAGCTCGCGCCAGCGTGACAGCCTCATCGAGCCAGCCCGGTAGCCGCTGCGGTAGGGTCGCAACGAGGTCCAGCAGTGACACGAGGCCAGCCTTCGCTGGATCGTCATCTGGGAGAGCCAGCGCGTGCCGCCGGAGCGCGGCGAATTCATCGATCACTGTTTACTCCTTTCTCACCCAAGGCTAGCTCCAATCATTGCGACACGAAACCTCAATGTTGAGGTTTCGTGTCGCAATGATTGGCGTCGCAATCACCCCTCCACCTGCTGTGCCCACATCGCCAGCAGCCCCGCCGCGCCCTTGATCGCTGGACTGGCCAAGAAAGAGCGAGCTGCCGCCTCAACGCGATCATCAGGCAACGTGATTGTTACACCTCCGCTCTCCCGCCGGACACGATCCCGCTCGCCCTCTGCCAAGCTCAGCGCCTGCTCCAGCAGGCAACAGAGCGCCTCTGCTTGTCTCAGGCCTGCACTGGCCGCCGGGGCGGCAGCGACCGTCAGTGGCGTCAGAACCAGCGCCGGTGGCGTGGTCGGCGCGGCGGGCACTTCAACCACGATCTCTGTCTCCTGCGCTGCCGGGGCCGGCGCGGGCAGCGGGGTAAGCGTGGGCGGGGTCGGCTTCGGCGGGCGCACCTGCTCCGCCGCCTGCTTGATCTGCTGGGCGGTGGGGGGCTTGCCGCCAGCGCTGGCCGTCGCTTGCTGCATGGCCTGCCGTCGCTCTGCAGGGGCCAGCGGTGCTAGCGGGCGCGCCTGTGACTCATTGGCCACACTAAGACCAATTGGTCTCAGATCGCGGTCCACCTCCGCCGCCTCGATCAGCCGGTCGGCCTGGCGCCGGCTGCCGATCTGCGGCCAGCGCGCCGCCAGATAGTCGGCAAAACTGGCATGGGTGGCTCGGTAGAGCCGCCTGTCACGGATCTGCATGAGCGCGTCGCCGACGGCCACAAAGCTCTCGACGCCGCGCTGGATCGTATCCTCGCAATGCTCGAGATCTTGCGCCTCCTGCGTTGTCAAAAAAGCACTCTCGGTGCTCACAAGCTCCTGGATGTCAGTCGTCATGCCGCTCTCGCTTTCTTCCTGGGCGCAGCAGTGAGTTGCTGCGCGGTCAGTCCGGGTACATCGGCCACCAGATTCGTCGTGGTGATCGGCGTCGAGCGCACCGTCAGGCTGGTCAGGTCCAGCGTCGTGCGGTAGGTCGCAAGCCGCCGGCGCACAATGATCTGATCGAGATAGGTCGCCGCGACACTGGCCACAACCTGGTTGACCATCAGCGCCTGGGCATTGTCCGCAATCGCCTGCGCACAGTCAGCGGGCATCACCGGTGCGGGCGGATCCTCCAACAGGTTGGGGTAGACAAGCGACGGCGCTGGGAGCGCGGTACAGACACCGCGCAGGGCGAGCGCCCCGTGTAGCCCCTGGCCAGTAGGCCTGTTACCCACGGCGACCTGGCCGTCGAGTTCGGCATTCCCGCAATCGAGCCAGAGATCCCACCGCTGGCTCGCCAGCGCCTGGGCCAGCACCCGGCGGCCGCTGGCGCCGTCCACCGCGCCGACCAGCAGCGATCGGGCGCTGTGGGGCCGGCGACCAGGACCGGCGACCTCCTCCAGCAGCTCGCCGGTCGCCATCGCGGGGATGGCTGTGATCCTGAGCCCGAAGACCAGCGAGAACCGGGCGGCCAGGGCCTGCGCCTTGTTGCATCCGATGTCAGACGGGCTGAAGAGTTGCCGTCCGACGTTTTTCGCCTCAACCTGGTCACCGTCGATAAACCACACATCGAGGACCGGGCCGCCGGCGTCGCGGCAGTGGACGGCGATTTTGGCCAGCGCCTGGGCCAGATGGCTACCGGTGCCGCCACAACCAACCAGGCAGACCGTGACGGCCGGCGTCTGGGGGATGAGAAAGGGGACGGGGGGGTCAATCGTCAACGCAATCATCGTGGCCCTCCAATGTGTCTACAAACGGCCCCAGACCATCAAACAGGGCCAGGGCCGGCACCCGCTGCCGATGGCCGTAGACGTTAATCCGGCAGCAGATCGTGGGATGCATGAAGATTTCCCCGATGACCGCGCTCACGCTCAGCCCGGTATCGTCTCGATCGTCGGTCGAAGAGAAATAACTCGGCATTTGATGGTGAGAGTGCAGATCGAGTAGCACTGCACCCGGCGGCATCGCGTAGCGCACCCGCGCGGTCGAGGCCTCCTGCGGTGGCACAGTAGCTCGGAGTGTGCGCTGCTCTCTGTCGTAGACGATGTGGTACTGCTGCTCGATCGGCAGCGCAAGGCCGCTCGTCGTCACCTGCGCCGCCTTGCGGGCGTGCAGCAGGATTCCGTGCAGCAGCTGGACCGGCAGCCGCCGGTCGTAGCAGGACCAGCGCACATGCGGCAACAAATAAGCCAGGCCGGGCACCACTGGCGCCGCATGCACCCGAATAAGCGCATCGAGATGCCGATCCACCCCACGCTTCCATATCCCGTTCGCCGCCCACACCCATGTGATGCCCGGCGACGGCGGCGAAAGCGGCTGGGCCGGCGTGGCGACGTGATGGCGGACCAGCGACCCGAAGGTGGCGGCCAGCGAGGAGGAAAGCGGAACGATCATTGCGTGCCTCCCCACGGCCCACCCGCCAACAGCCAGCCCAGTTGCCGCTCAGCGGGCATCAGGTCGTCGAGGGGATAGGGCTGATCGGGCGCCAGCCTGGCGTAGTGGGCCATGACGTTGGCGGGAAAGGCCACGCTTTTATAGTTTGCCAAGTGGGAGTTGAATCGCGACCCAACCAGGAAGAGCGCTAGTGCTGCCTCTAACGTCTCCGCTGCGGCCTTGGGCGGCCGCTCGGCGCTACCCCAGCAGATTCCCCCCTCCTTGTAGCAGTTGGGGAACGGCGCTACCCACAGCAGCGCATTGCCCCGCGTTGGTCGCTCCTCTCTCCCCAGCGCCCATACGCGGTAGTCCAGGCCGCAGCCGGCCCAAATCAGCGGTGGGGTGGTCAGGTCATAGACACGCTCTGTAGTGCCCTCGACCACCGGCAGGGCAGCCCGTCGAGGTGGGACATACAGCACATAGAACGGATCCCCTTGCGCCACACCAAACCCCAGCGTCTCAGGGGGCAGGAGGCCACTTGCCAGCGGCAGATTGCCCAGCGCCGCGCCCAATGCCTCGGGGGCAATAGGATACGAGCGCCAGGCGCCGTTGCGGTGGCGGCGGGTCAGCACGGTCAGATCGTCGTAGATATCGATCTGGACTAGCGGCGGCTGGTCTAAGATGGCCGCTTCACGGCGATAGGGCCGCTCGGTCCTCCGCTGCCAGGGCTTCGGTTTCTTCCTCGTAGTCGTAGTCGTCGTCATATGTCTCGTCCTCCATCGTGTCGTCACAAGGGAATAGTCCTGCCATCAGGCGATCGACCGCCTGGACCTCGGCGGCGAGTGGCTCGGCGATGACCATGAGCCGCTCCGCGATGATCTCCAATAGGGAAGGATTGGTCCTGATCTGCTCACTCAGATCAAAGAAGGCGTTATGAAGACGCAGTGCCGCCCGCTGCAGGCGGCCCATCGCCCAGATGTCTCCGTCCCAGTCGAGGCCGCAGGTCTCGACGTCGTAGCCATAGCCCTCCATCGCCTCGCCGGGCGAGATGTCGGCAAATGAGTTGCCCGTCTGCCGAAAGGCCATGGCAACGAGCTGCCCCAGGAAGGGCGTATCAGCCGGCCCGCCAGCAAGCGCCGGCTCTGACAGCGCTGCGCAGAGTTCGCGCATCGGCGTGAGGGCGGGCAGTGTGGGCAGCGCCAGCACCTGCGGAGCCCAGTCCTCATTCTGTGCCTGTGCCTGCACCTCGTCGAGGATGCTGCCGACACTCCATCCTGTGTGACTGGCCATCCGCCACAGGCCCAGCAGTAGCGGATCGATGGGTGCCTCGTCACCGTTGTCGTGCCAGAGGCCATGGGTCGCCAGCGGCGGCGCGGCCAACATGCTATCGGCCTCCGATAGCTGGGCCAGCGCCGCCTCCGTAGTGAGATCTGGTGTTAGCAGTGCCACCGGGTCACCCCACCAGTTCACCTCGGCGTAATATGTCGCCCAGTCCGCCAACTCGACAACAGTGTTGACCAGTGAGAGTAATGCATGGGCGCACCCCACCAGTGCCGGCGCGGTGACGGGCCTTTGGGCAACGTGCTGCTGGTAGAACTGGGGGAAGTGCCGCCGCAGCTCGCCGGCGACATCCAGGCCGACAAGCCAGACAGACGGCCACTGAACTGGGGATGTACGCGGAGCGCCGGCGCAGACGATATGGGGGCGCGGACGCTTGATCATGCCGGCACCTCCTGTATCAGATCCACCAGCGGCCGCGGCGCCTCTTCCTCTTCGTGTTTGTGCCGTCGGAATGACCGCGCGGCGGCGATGAGCACCCTGGCGATCTTCGCAAGCAGGCGCGGCTGTTGGCGTACCCGCCGATCGAGCGCGTCGTAGACTGTGCGCAGGGCCTGTGCCTGCCGCTGGCGCTCGGCGCACTCTCGCAGCCAGGCGGGATTGTCGAAGAGAAACTCGTTCCCTAGCTCGTCGGTCTCGATCTCGCCCGGCCCGTTGTCGGCAAACAGATTGCCCGTCTGCCGACAACAAAACGCCAGAACTTGCCCCAGGCTCCACGGCCCTACCGCCGGCCCCAAATCCAGCGTGCCCCAATGGCAGCGCTGGGCTATCTCTGCCATTGGGGCACGCTGGGGCAGTGCCGGGAGGCGATACAGGACAGCAGTGACCTCAGCGCTGAACCCGCACCTCTCGATCTGCTCCCAGCTCGGCGTAAAGCCGGCGAGCGACCAGGCTGTTTTCTGACAGATGATCCAGATCGCCAGCGCGAGGAGGTCTTCGCCCTGACCCAGGGCGCTGGCGATGGAATCCGTCTGGAGGCCATAGAGCTGGAGCGGCGGATAGACGAACCACCAGTACAGCTCCTGGCCCAGGGTGAGGGGCAGAATGCCGCCCTCGTCGCGATAGTCGTCGATGACATCCGAGGGATCAGAGGACTCGTCGAGCGTGATAGGGCAGGAGCAATCCAGGTCGAGCCGGATCAACCGGGCGTGTACCAGCTCCAAGAAGGCATGGCACACGCCCAGCAGCCGAGCGGTTGTAACGGTCCTTTGGGCAACGTGCTGCTGGTAGAACTCGGGGAAGTATCTCCTGAGACAGCGCGCCCCCTCCAGCCCTGTGCTGAGGCCACACACCGATTCCTCGTCCCAACGCAGCGGCATAGTGTCCGGCCAGATCTGCGGTGTTACCAGCCGCAGGGGGTGGCTGAGACGGCGGCGGGCACGCTGTCGAGGGCTTTGCATAGGTCGTCTCCTGGGTGGGTGGCGTTAGCCAGCGTCGTCAGGGCACGCGCGAGGCGGCCGTCCAGAGCCTCATCGAATGTCAGTTGCTCGCCGAGCAACTGGTGGGGCAGTTGCTCATCGCTCTCGCCTGAGATAGGTCGCGGCGGGATGCGGGCGAGCAACTCAGCCAACAGGCGCGATCCTTTCGTCCCAGCCCGCTTCACGAACTCAATCGTCTCGACCTCCAGCCCATCCACCATTCGCTTGCCCTTCTGGGGGGTAGCATTGGCGACATCTGGGAAGTTTGGCTTGAGTGTCTCGCGCACCGCTTCCACGTCGGTGTCCGCGGGGACTGAAAACTCCTGACCCGACACGATGATGATTTTGATTCCGGTGGTCACTGTGGTATCCTTTCGTTGTGTGGTCACTGGCCCCACGCCGGCGGTTCGCTCCCGCCGGCGTGGGGCTTTCGTTTAGTCGCTCAGCGGCACGGCTTCCTGGTCAATCTGCTCTACCTGGGGCGGTTCGCGCCACCGCCACGAGGTATAGCCGTGCGTTGCCATCCATGCCACGTCGTCCGCAGCGCGCGATCCGTCACGCGCCTCAAGCGTGGCGTCAACCGTCAGCACATCGTGTGCGACATCAGTCACGTCCAAGCCACGGACGAATACCTCGATCGCGTGCGTTGCTAGCAGTATCCCGGTGACACGATAGCTGTGTACCATCACCGGTGCCCCTTTCTTCCAAACTCAGCGATCACAATCTTGCCTCTCGCCGGATGTAGGTGCCATACGAGATCTGCCGGCGGCGCCGTCGGCGCTCCAGACGAATGATGATGGCGAGCATGGCCGCGGCGTCAGCGGGTGCCACGGGGTGCCTCCTTGCTGTTCTCCATCGCATCGCATCACCTCGGCAGCAGGGCGCTGAGGCGCAGCGCGTAATCAGCGTCAACGACAGCACGGGCCTCGGCAGCCTGCACGGCGTAGAGGATCGTCGTGTGGTCACGACCGCCCAGCGCTCTACCAATCTCAACCAGGCTCAATACCGTCACCTGGCGGAGGGCATAGGCAACGGCCTGGCGAGCTTGCGCGATGTGCTGAGCCCGCGAGCGACCGACCAGCTCGGCGGGGGTAACGCCAAAGAGCACAGCAGCCTGGCCAATAAGATCAGATGCGTACATCGTCTACCTCCTCGCGCTCCCAAAGCACGATGACAACCCGATCGCGCCGGCGGCGGTTGGGGTGGCGATACCAGATAACTCGTTCGGCCCAGGCCAGGCCGGCGTACTCGTGGATCTCGGTCTTCGGCTCCTTGGCCCTCTTCCACCGCACCTGAGCGCCGCGCCTGGCCAGTGCGCCGAGATAGGCCAGACCGTGCCGATCACGGGTGCGACGTCCGCCGGCTGAGCCGATGGCCGCCATGTGCGCGTCGCCGCGCTGTGCAGCCAATGCCAGGCCGCCCAGGGTGCCCCTAATACATTCTCTGAGTTCGTGTTGTCGTAGCATAAATGTGCTCCTTCTGCGCTATACTAGAGCGCTCCGAATTGCAGCTCGGAGCCGTGCCGGGGGCTGTGTGGAGCAGCTGCCCGGCGTTTGTGTGGGTTGTCGGGGCTGTTTCTAGCTCACAATTTTGAGTTTGCGTGTCCGGTAATCGGCGGCCTTGATGGCAATGATCTCGTCGCAAAACGCGCCGTCGGCCAACCGCGAGACGATGCGGCCATCGATCTGGTCAAGCGCCCGGTTCGTCGTAACCACGGTCGGCAACTGCGCGTTGTAGCGGTAGTTGACGAGCTGGTAGAGCTTCTCCTTTGCCCAGGCCGTCACGCTTTCGGTTCCAAGGTCGTCGAGCACGAGCAGCGCGGCATCGCGCATGAGTCCAAAGCGGTCGTCGTAGGCAGCGTCGCTGTCTGCGGCAAAGGTCGCGCGCAACTGGTCGAGCAGATCGGGCACAACCGCGAAGTAGACCCGCTCGCCCCGCGCCAACGCCGTATTGGCAACAGCGGCAGCCAGGTGGGTCTTGCCGCATCCGTACCCACCCAAGAGGGTCAACCAGCCCTGGGGGCGCCGGGCGTATTCCCGTGCGCGAGCCACAGCTCGCTCGACACCGGGCCGCAGTGCATCAAACGTTGCAAATGTCTTCGCCGCCAGCATACCCAGATTGCTCAGACGGAATAGCTCAGCGGCGGCGCGCTGGTCTTTGACAGCCTGTTTACACCTGCAGGTCATCAGCACGCCGAAGTTCGGATCACCGACCTGCACATCGAGCGTGTAGTAGCCGGCGCCCTTGCATATCGGACAGGCCGGCGGCACAGATGGGTCGGGGACGGATGAGGCACGTGGCGCAGCGATCAACTGCTGAATGTCATCAAGGCCAATAAGGGCCATACCGCGATCACGAGCCTGGGTCATTGTGGGCCTCCTTCCTCCGCCCTCCGTGCATAGAGACGAGCGAGAGCCTCCTCGTCCGTGAATCCGTCGTCGAGGTCCACCACCAAACTGGCGTACTCCAGGCCAGTGGCGTCGGGCACCAGCGTTCGGGCACGCGCCCGAAGGGCAGCAGCATGCTCATCGCCGGCACTGGCAAGCGCAGGGGGAGCCACGGGCGGCTGCACGCGCCACGCTTCGACAATCGCGCCGTTGCCCTGACCACTGGCACGCCGGTCCACCACGTCAGCTTGGATAACCGTGAGGGGGATTTGGTTGAACCGCTTCGAGAAGTCGATCGCGGTTTTGAGCGAGAACTTCTCGCCGATCAAAAAGCGCCGAATGGCGACTTCCCCACCACCACCACCGATTGGATCTGGTGGTGGTGGATCTGTATAGATCTGATCATGATCTACATGATCTGAAGGGGGTCGATTTGGCGCATCAGGACGCGTCAAATTCGAGGCGATTGTGCCACCAGAGTCACTATCGGTGATCCTACGATCACTGGTTGTGCCACCAGAGTCACTATCGGTGATCCTACGATCACTGGTTGTGCCACCAGAGTCACTAGTGCCACCAGAGTCACTAGTGCCACCAGAGTCACTAGTGCCACCAGAGTCACTAGTGCCACCAGAGTCACTAGTGCCACCAGAGTCACTAGTGCCACCAGAGTCA
>Ga0081539_10000837_pt1 | contig 59104 bp, 48 predicted proteins | sample TabmetS4T2R2_FD_71023 | JGI IMG/M metagenome (GOLD analysis project Ga0081539, IMG submission 71023) | Tabebuia heterophylla rhizosphere microbial communities from the University of Puerto Rico - S4T2R2 | ecosystem: Host-associated > Plants > Roots > Rhizosphere ...
CGTCCAACACCACCACAGCAGCCATACTAGGCCGCCGTCGCGGCGGCCCGGGCCACCGTTGCGGCCCGGGCCGCCCGCCACAGCGCCGCAAGGGCGAGCAGCGCGGCGGCCACCAGCGGGGTGCCGTCGCGGATCAGGCCGTCGAGGCCGAGCAGCACGTAACAGAGCGGCAGGTCGACGGCGAGGACGAAGACCGTGATCCAGGTGAGGGCGCGACGGGCCCGGGCCGTGCCGCGGAGCAGGAAGACCGTCGTGAGCAGGACGGCATAGCTCACCGCGATGCCGGCACCGAGCCAGAACAGCACGGCCAGCAGCCACTGCGGCCGGCGGCCCAGCTCGCCGAAGGAGATCAGGCAGGGAACCAGCATGAGCGGGCTGTAGGTGAACGCCGCGATCCGGGCGGTGAGCAGCCAGCCGGTCACCGGCGCACGGCGCGGCGCGGCCTCCCGGCGGCTCAGGCCCTCGCGCGTGAGCACCAGGCGCCGCGGGTGACGAACGAGGCGGTCGCGCACACCCGGATGCCGGTAGAGGGTGGCTACGACGGCGACGCAGAGAAGGACCAGCACGGCGAAGCCGAGCAGGCCGGGCGCCGGCGGGAGCCCGGACCGGGGCACCACGAGCCGGCCCACCGCGAAGACGGTCGTGACGGCGAGGATCAGGCCGAGCGGCTTGGCCGCGGCGCGGGCCCGGCGCACCTGCCAGATCAGCACGAGCCAGCCGAGCGTACGCATCAGCGCCCAGCCCGTACGGATCGCCAGGCCGTAACCGTGCTCCGGCGCGTACCAGAAGCTGAGCAGCTCGACCCCGGCGGTCGCCGCCGCCGTCGCGACCAGCAAGGCGGTCAGCGCCCGCAGGGCAGGCGGCCGTACCTCATCGATGACCATCGCCCGGGAACTACCCGTCCCGCGCCCGCCTCACTCGCCGATTTGGGCGCCGGCCGTCGCCGGGTGCGCTCACGCGTCGGCCAGCCGGGCGCGCAGCGCGTCCAGCTCGGCCCAGAGCACCGCCGGCAGCTTGTCGCCGAACTTAGCGAACCACTCGCTGACCTGCGGAATCTCGGCCAGCCACTCGTCCCGGTCGACGCGCAGGACGGCCTGCAGGTCGGTCTCGCCGAGGTCGAGACCGGTCACGTCGAGCGCCCGCGGAGTCGGCACGTGACCGATCGGGGTCTCGATCGCCTCGGCCGTGCCGTCCAGGCGCTCGACGATCCACTTCAGGACCCGGCTGTTCTCGCCGAAGCCAGGCCAGAGGAAGCGGCCGTCGCCGCCCCGGCGGAACCAGTTGACGTAGAAGATCCTGGGAAGCTTCGCCGCGTCGCCGGACGCGCCCTTGGAGATGTCGATCCAGTGCTGGAAGTAGTCGCCGGCGTGGTAGCCCATGAACGGCAGCATCGCCATCGGGTCGCGCCGGACGACGCCGACCTGGCCGACCGCGGCCGCGGTGGTCTCGCTCGACAGGGTCGCGCCGAGGTAGACCCCGTGCACCCAGTCACGGGCCTCGGTGACCAGCGGGACGGTCGTCTTGCGGCGGCCGCCGAAGAGAATCGCGTCGATCGGTACGCCGCGCGGGTCGTGGTACTCGGCGGCGAGGACCGGGCACTGCTCGATCGGCGTGCAGAAGCGGCTGTTCGGATGGCTCGACGGGGTGTCCGAGTCGGGCGTCCAGTCCCGGCCCCGCCAGTCGGTGAGGTGGGCGGGCGGCTCGCCCATCCCCTCCCACCAGATGTCGCCGTCGTCGGTGAGGGCCACGTTGGTGAAGACGGAGTTGCCCCTGGCGAGCGTGCGCATCGCGTTCGGGTTGGTGTGGAAGTCGGTGCCGGGGGCCACCCCGAAGAGGCCGCTTTCCGGGTTGGTGGCCCACAGCCGGCCGTCCTCGCCGAACCTCATCCACGCGATGTCGTCGCCGACCGTCTCCACCTTCCAGCCGGGCAGCGTGGGTTCGAGCATGGCGAGGTTGGTCTTGCCGCACGCCGAGGGGAACGCGCCGGCGATGTACCGCACCTGACCCTCCGGCGAGGTGATCTTGATGATCAGCATGTGCTCGGCGAGCCAGCCCTCGTCCCGGGCCGCGACACTCGCGATGCGCAGCGCGAAGCACTTCTTGCCGAGCAGCGAGTTGCCACCGTAGCCGGAGCCGTGCGACCAGATCTCCCGGGTTTCCGGGAAGTGTGAGATGTACTTCGTCTCGTTGCAGGGCCAGGCCACGTCGTCCTGGCCGGGCTCGAGCGGCGCGCCGACCGAGTGCAGGGCCGGGACGAAGTCGGCGTCGGTGCCCATCGCCTCGAGGACCGGCGTGCCCATCCGGGTCATGATGCGCATGCTGGCCACGACGTACGGGCTGTCGGTGAGCTCGACGCCGAACATGGGTTGGGCACTGTCGAGCGGGCCCATGCAGAACGGGATGACGTACATGGTGCGGCCACGCATGCACCCGCGGTACAGGTCGGTCATGATCGCCTTCATCTCGGCCGGCGCCATCCAGTTGTTGGTGGGGCCGGCGTCGGCCTCGTCGACCGAGCAGATGAAGGTGCGCTCCTCGACCCGGGCCACGTCCCCCGGATCGGTGCGAGCCCAGAATGAATTCGGTTTCCTGGCCGGGTCGAGACGCACCAGGGAGCCGGACTCGACCAGGGCGTCGGTGTTGGCTGTCCACTCCTCCGGAGATCCGTCGCACCAGACGATCCGGTCGGGCGTGGTCAAGGCGGCAACCTCGTCGACCCAGGCGAGCAGCCGGGCGTGCGAGGTGGGGGGCTGAGACACGGTGATCTCCTTCGGTCGGCACCGGCCGATGACCGAATGGGCCGGTAGGTCCGGCTGTGGTCACGGGAGTCACGTCAGACTAAGCCGGATTCGCGACAAGTTCATCGGTTGGGCTTGTGGAAGACCGCACAATCCTCGGCCGCACTGCTTGCAGACGATCGATCCTTCGCCACGCAGCGCAGTTCCGCGCCTCACCCAGGACGGACCAAAAAGCGGACCCGCCGCTGGGCCGTTCGGCGACTTTCGCAAAACGGACTAAACGGCCTAAGCTTCGGGTAATCCGGCTTTCCTCCCACTCCCGCCTCAGGAGGCAGGAATGACGATCCCGGGCCGCGAGCCGGACTCCGACACGGCACTGCTGACCGCCGTCCGCGCCGGCGACACCGCGGCGTACGGCACGCTGTACGAACGGCACCGCCCGGCGGCCCGGCACCTGGCGTACGGCCTGGCCCGCGACCCCGCGGACGCCGAGGACCTGGTGGCCGAGACGTTCGCCAAGGTCTTCGCGTCGCTGCGCGCCGGGCGCGGCCCGCTCGTCGCCTTCCGCGCCTACCTGCACACCACCATGCGGCACGTCTGCTACCACCGAGCACGCCGCGACCGGCGCCTCGAGTTCACCGACGACCTGACGCGCTACGACGAGGGCGAGCCGTTCACCGACCCGGCCCTGGACCGACTGGAGCGCGCCTACGCCGCGGCCGCCTTCCGGCAACTGCCCGCGCGCTGGCGGGACGTCCTCTGGCAGACCGCGGTCGAGGGCAACAGCACCGCCGAGGTGGCCGGCATGCTGGGCATGACGCCCAACGCGGTCGCCGTGCTCGCCCACCGGGCCCGGGAGGGCCTGCGCAGCCTCTATCTCCAACAGCACGTGACGGTCGCGGACCACCCGGAGTGCCGCTGGGCCGGCGGCCGGCTTGGCGGGCACCTACGCGGCCGTCTCGCGCCCCGAGACGCCAACCGGATGAAACTGCACCTGCGCTGGTGCGCCGAATGCCGGGGGCGGTTCGCCGAGATCAGAGAGATCGACGGCCTTCAGCACCGTCCGTATCGGCGACGTCACCATGCCAGGACCAGCGGTTAAGACTCGCCATCGAAAAAGGCGACCCGTGACTACCGCCGGTACTCTCGGGACCGTGCCCGACACCTCGCCGACGCAGCCCACCGGCCTGCGCGCCCGCCTGATGGCCCTGATCCGCGAGGTGAGCAAGTTCGGCACGGTCGGCAGCATCGCCTTCCTCCTCGACACCGCGATCTTCAACGTGCTGCTGCACGCGGAGGTCGAGACGCTGTTCGCCAAGACGATCTCGACGGTGATCGCCGCCACGGTGGCCTTCCTGGGTAACCGGTTCTGGACCTGGCGGCACCGGGTGCACAGCAACATGGCCCGCCAGTACACGACGTTCTTCGTGCTGAACGCCGTCGGCCTGGGCATCGGGCTGAGCTGCCTGGCGATCAGCCATTACGCTCTCGGCCAGATCTGGCCGATCATGCGGAGCCAGATCGCCGACAACATCTCGGGCCAGATCGTCGGCACCCTCTTCGGCACCCTGTTCCGCTTCTGGTCGTACAAACGTTTCGTCTTCCGGGCCGCACCGGCCGGGGAGCCGACCTCCGCCGAGTATCAACCGGCGGGTGTGACCTCCACACCTTCCACCCTCCGTGACCCGGCGTAATCCTCCCGCCTCCCGTAAGGTTGCCCAATGCCCTCAGGCCGTTCGCTGACGGAACGACTGCGCCGTCTTGCCCCGGAAGCCACCGCGTTCGCCGTCATCGGAGCCGGTAACACGCTGCTCTACATGGCGATCACCTGGGTGGCGCTGCCGATCGGGGCGGTCAAGGCCAGCGTTCTCGCGACGGTCGTGACGACCACCCTGGCGTACCTCGCGAACCGCTACTGGACCTACCGGCACCACGCCCGGACGGCGCTGCGCCGCGAGTACACCTTGTTCTTCGGCTTCAACCTGGTCGGGATGGTCATCCAGTCCGGTGCGGTGGCGATCGGCAAGTACGGCTTCGGGCTCACCGAGGAGCACGACGAGCTCACGTTCATGGTGGTCACGATGTTCGGCATCGCGGTCGCCACGGTGTTCCGGTTCTGGGCGTACCGGACCTTCGTCTTCCTCAAGCCGCCGGTCGACGGCCACGAGGCCGACCTCGCCGACCTGGACGCGGTGGCCGGGCTGGCCGAGCTGAGCACCGAGGACGAGCCCGGCCTGCCGCAGCTCGACCCGACGCGCTAATCGCGGACCGGCCGCCGGAACCAGCCGCGTCGCTGCGCCGGCAGCTCCGGCTCCTGGTCTTCGTCCTCGTCGGGATGCCGGAGCCGGTCCTGCTCGATCAGCTCATAGAGCAGCGTCTGCACCTGCCGGGCGCGCGGCACCGACGTCAGCACCGCGGCCTGGTCGCCGATGGAGTCGACGGTCAACGTGCCCGAGCCGAACAGCCGGTCCAGCGGCGACTGCGCGGTCGCGTGGTCGTTGACGCGGTTCAGTGGCAGATCCCGGCGCTGCCGGGCGATCACCCCGTGCTGCAGCAGGATGCGCTCGTCGGTGAGCACGTAGTGGGTGCAGCGCCGGATCACGAGCGGCCGGATCCCGTAGCGGACGGCGTGATAGAGCATGATCAGCGCGACCACGCCGAAGGCGATCCGGCCGCCCCGGTTGGTCGGCAGCATGACCCAGGCGACCGTCGTCGCCGCCACCGTCAACACCAGGAGCAGGACCGGGCGGATCGCCGCCTTCCAGTGCGGACGCAGGTGGAGGACGACCTCCTCCTCGTCCGCCAGCACATCGTCCGGGAACGCCACGCGGTCAGCGTACGTGGCGGACGTCACCCGCCGAGACACGTTCCCGCGTGCCGTCCGCCGTACGGATCACCAACCGGCCGTCCGCGTCCACCGCGACCGCGTCGCCGACCAGATCGCCACCGGCGGGCAGCAGCACCCGCACCGGCCGGCCGATCGTCGCGCACCCCCGCCGGTAGGCCGCCAGCAGCCCGGACATCTCCGCGTCGCCGCCCGCCTCGCGCCAGCCTCCGTAACAGGCGGCGAAGGCGCGCAGCAACGCCCGCAGCAGCGGATCCCGATCGGTCGCCCGGGCGCCGGCGACCTTCAGCGACGTGGCCGGCAGGCCGGCCGTCTCCGGCAGTTCGTCGGCGCGGGTACTGACGTTGAGGCCGATCCCCACCACGATGGCGTCGTCCGCCACCTCGGCCAGGATGCCCGCGCACTTGCCGCCGCCGACCAGCAGGTCGTTGGGCCATTTGAGGGCCGCGTCGACCTCCGCCACCCGCTCCACCGCCTCGCGCAGCGCGACACCGGCGAGCAGCGGCAGCCAGCCCAGGGAACCGGGCGGCACCGGCAGCCAGCCCTTCTCGGGATCGTTCCGGCTGGGCCGCAGCAGGATGCTCAGGGTCAGACCGGCGCGCGCCGGCGAGGCCCACTGGCGATCGCGTCGGCCACGGCCGGCCGCCTGGCGCTCGGCGATAACGACGAGGCCCTCGGGCTCGCCCGCCCGGGCCGCGGCCGCGACGTCGGCGTTGGTCGAGCCGGTTTCGGCGCGTACGTCGATCCGCGACCACAGTCCGCCCGGCGTCAGCAGCGCGCGCTCCAGCGCCCGTGGCGAAAGCGGCGGGCGCTCGAGATCGGTGTACGGCGAGGCCATTCGCCGAGCGTAGCCGAGGGTGGGGTCGCGGCCCGGTGCCCGATCAGCGGGGCGGCTCGGCGGCGTGCCTGCTCACATACACGGCGGTGCTGCCGTCGGCCGGCGTCCCGGGACGCGGCCTCGGGCGCGGCCGGCGCCGCTGCCCGGCCGGCCGGGCGGGCGGCGGCTCGTCGTCCAACGCCGCGAAGAGCTGCGTCGAGTCGCGGACCGGCGGGATCAGTTCGGTGGCGGCGGACGGCAGCCGGGGGTCGCGGGAGCGCGATCCGACCCGCTCTCGCGTGTTCTCCAGGCCTTCCGTGCCGAGCCGCTTCTCATCGCGGGCGGCCCACGATCGTGGCAGTCGGATGCGGCCGGGCCGATCCTCGGCGACGCGGGGCCAGGCCGGCACGAACTCGGTCGGCTCGGACTCGATCGGCGTCAGGTCGAATCCGGTCGCCGGCTCGTACGGCGGGACGGCCGGCAACCGTTCCACCGGCACCGGCCAGCCGTATCCGCGGGCCGACGGCTCCGGGTCCGTCTCCCGGCCGCCGGGGATCGGAGTCCAGTACTCGCCCGACGGCGGCTCGACGGGCAGATCGCTATACCGCGGGCGTACCCAACCCTCCACCCGGTCGCCGTAGCGCCGATCCGACCGGTCGACACGGCGCGCCGGTGCCGGATGGATCGGCAGCTCCGCGGCGGCGGCCTCGGCCCCCTCGCCCTCGAACGCGTCCTCCTCCTCGGCCGTCTCCACGTCGAGCTCGCTGTCGTCCTCGTCCTGGTCAGGCTCCGCGGCTTCGTCGTACCGGGCCGCCGCGATCTCGTCCGCCACCGCGTCCATGTCGTCGAAGTCGGCCTCGTCCTCGTCCGCAAGCCCGATCGACGCCAACCCGCCCTGGCGTTCGCCGTCCCCTCGCGACATCGGACTTCCGGCGCGGGGTGCGGGCAGCGCGACGGCCTCGACCGGCCGGCCGCTGAATGCCGCGGCCGACGACCGACGCCGGCTTCCCCGGCCACGTCGCGGCTTCCCGCCTGCGATGGTGCCCGTCGCGGCCCGGCGGGCGCGGCGACCTCCGGCGCCGAACAACACGGCGCGGAAGGTGATCAGAGTGGCGAGGCCGCCCGCGATGAAGGCGATCCCGGCCGCGGTCATCCAGTTCGTCACGGCAGGAGTAACGAATAGGGCATTGGGTGCGAAACGCACCCGTAGCGACGCACCGTGAGGGCCGCTATTACGATCACCTGTTGAGCGGCGCCGATGCCGGGGAAGCGTGAGGAACACCGTGACGACGCAGCAGGACGCGGTCCAGGCTGACATCCACACCACCGCCGGCAAGCTGGCCGACCTCGAGCGGCGTACCGACGAGGCGGTGCACGCAGGTTCGGCACGCGCCGTGGAGAAGCAGCACGCCCGCGGCAAGAAGACCGCCCGCGAGCGCATCGCCATGCTGCTCGACGAGGGCTCGTTCGTGGAACTGGACGAGCTGGCCCGGCACCGCTCGACCACCTTCGGCCTGGAGAAGAACCGGCCCTACGGCGACGGAGTCGTCACCGGTCACGGCACCGTCGAGGGCCGGCAGGTCTGCGTCTTCTCACAGGACTTCACCGTCTTCGGCGGCTCGCTCGGCGAGGTCTTCGGCGAGAAGATCGTCAAGGTCCTGGACCTGGCCATGAAGATCGGCTGCCCGATCATCGGCATCAACGACTCCGGTGGCGCCCGCATCCAGGAGGGCGTGGTCGCGCTCGGTCTCTACGCCGACATCTTCTTCCGCAACGTCCGGGCCAGCGGCGTCATCCCGCAGATCTCGCTGATCATGGGCCCGTGCGCCGGCGGCGCCGTCTACTCCCCCGCGATCACCGACTTCACCGTCATGGTCGACCAGACGTCGCACATGTTCATCACCGGCCCCGACGTGATCAAGACCGTCACCGGCGAGGAGGTGGGCTTCGAGGAGCTGGGCGGGGCCCGCACCCACAACACCCGCAGCGGCAACGCGCACTACCTCGCCTCCGACGAAGACGACGCGATCGACTACGTGCGTGCCCTGCTGTCGTACCTGCCGAGCAACAACCTCGACGAGCCGGCCGTCTTCGACGAGCCGGCCGACCTCCAACCAGGCGAGGCCGACCAGGTGCTCGACACGCTGATCCCCGACTCGGCGAACCAGCCGTATGACATCAAACGGGTCGTGGAGACCGTGGTCGAGGACTTCCTCGAGGTGCAGCCGCTCTACGCGCAGAACATCGTGGTCGGCTTCGGCCGGGTCGAGGGGCGGCCGGTGGGCGTGGTCGCCAACCAGCCGATACACCTGGCCGGCACGCTGGACATCGCCGCGTCCGAGAAGGCCGCCCGCTTCGTGCGTACCTGCGACGCCTTCAACATCCCGGTGGTGACCTTCGTCGACGTGCCCGGCTTCCTGCCCGGCACGGGCCAGGAGTGGGAGGGCATCATCCGGCGCGGGGCCAAGCTCATCTACGCGTACGCCGAAGCGACCGTGCCCAAGGTCACGGTGATCACGCGCAAGGCCTACGGCGGGGCGTACGACGTCATGGGGTCCAAGCACCTGGGCGCCGACATGAACTTCGCGTGGCCCACCGCACAGATCGCGGTCATGGGCGCGCAGGGCGCGGTCAACATCCTCTACCGGAGCGAGCTGGCGAGCGCCCAGGACTCCGCGACCCGGCGGGCCGAACTGATCCAGGAGTACGAGGACACGCTGGCGAACCCGTACATCGCGGCGGAGCGCGGCTACGTCGACGCGGTGATCCAGCCGTCGCAGACCCGCGCCCAGGTGACCCGGGCGCTGCGGACGCTGCGCACCAAGCGGGAGACGCTGCCGCCCAAGAAGCACGGCAACATCCCGCTCTGAGCGTCAGATCGGTTGCCTCAGCAGCAGCGCGCCGCCGTAGACCAGGGCGCCCACGGTGCCGAGCCAGAAGAGGAACAGCCACACCACGTCGCCGATGTGCGTGAGGTCCTGCAACTGCTTGGCGTCGGAGCTGTTCTTCGGCCGGAGCATGCCGCGGTACAGGTCGGGAATCTTGCGGGTACTGCCGATCAGCAGGAACCACACCCACACGTACGCGAAGGCGAGCTGCGCCCGCGGTTCGGCCCGGGTGGTCACCACCCAGAGCAGCGCCACCGTCGCGCCCGAGACCAGCAAGCCGAAGAAGTTGCGGGTCAGCACCAGCACGAAGACGGCGAGCACGAGGCTCATCAGCAGCACCGCGCGCGGCTCGAACCCGTGCACCAGCATCCAGGCGCCGGCGAAGCCGACGGCGGACGGCCCGAGGTAGCCGGCGAGCAGGTAAAGCATCCGTCCGAACCCACCGATCGTCAGGTGGGTCGCCCCGCCGCCGTCGCGGTTCAGATGGATCTTCTTCTTGTCCAGCTTGCCGCCGAACAGGAGGCCGAAGAGGGCATGGCCGCCCTCGTGTGCCAGCGTGATCGCGTGCATGGAGAACCGCCACAGCGGCAGGGCCAGCACGAACGCGACGACGGCCGTGGTCGACGCCATACCGGGAGTCGCTCCCACAAGCGGACGGTATCGGCGCGGCCGGGTATCGGCGCGGCCGGGTACCGGCCATCCGCGAAGCAGTTCGCCGGGTGTAGCCGAACAGTCGCCTACGGCGAAGAGAGTTCCGGCAGCCACTGACCGGCCAGCAGGAACGCGCCGATGGTCAGGGCGGCCAGGTTCACCAGGAGGAAGAGGCCCACCCAGAACAGGGCCGGTACGTGGGTGACGCGGGCCAGCTGATCGGCGTCCGACTCGCGCATGCGGCCACGGCTGCGCAGACTCTGCAGCTCGAAGACCGGGCGTACGCCGCCGAACAGCAGGAACCACACCCCGGCGTACGCGAAGGCGGCCTGCACCTGCGGGCTCGCGTACCAGGAGACGACGAAGACGAGCGCACCCGTGACGATCAGGGATAGCGCGCCGAAGACGTTCCTGATGTTGATCAGCATGAGCAGGAGCAGCGCCACGGCCAGCCAGAGCAGCAGCGTGATCCGGTTGCCGCCGAGCAGCCAGGCACCCAGCACTCCGACCAGCGACGGCGCGATGTAGCCGCCGAGCAGCGTCAGCATCATGCCCGGTCCGGTCGGGCGGCCGGCGGACAGCGTCAATCCGGAGGTATCGAATTCCAGGCGGATGCCCTGCAACCGGCGACCGGTCAGCAGCGCCAGCACCGCGTGCCCGCCTTCGTGGGCGATCGTGACGGCGTTGCGGGCGATCCGCCACACCGGGCGCACCGCCACAGCGAGGAAACCGGCCAGCGCGGTGAGCAACACCAACAGCGCGGGCGGGTCGGGTTGAGCGCCGAGCAGTCTGTCCCAGAGATCAGTCACACCGGTGATCGACACAGCCGGGACTGTAGCCGATCACGCTAAGCGCGCCGGCGGACCACCGCTTCGGTAGTCGCGTGGCCACGTCGGGTCAGCACACGGCCGGCGACCATGCCGCCGGCGACCGTGACCAGGCCGGTCAGGACGAACACTGTGATGACCGCTCCGGCGGCGGCCGCGAAGATCGCCAGGTCGGCGACCGCGACGAGCATCCAGAGCGCGAGTGTGGGCTTACTGCCGTGCCGTCGGCAGTTCATGGGACACCTCCATCCGTGATGCCGGATGAATTACCCATTCACCCGGAACTCACGCACGGGGTTCACGTCCTCGGCTCGAACCCCTGGTAGATCAGTCGCAGGTCCGCCTGGGCCGCGTCCCAGTCGCCGGGCGAGACGTACCACGACAACCCGTACGCCTGGTGGTCGTTCACCACCACCCCACGCTTGACCGCGTGCTGCCGGTTACCGGTGCCCGTCGTGTACAGGAACTCCCAGTCGGCGGCCTTCTCGAAGTCCCGGTACCGCACCGCGGCGATCCGGATGCGCTGGTAGTCGTTGTACCGGTCGCCGGACCGCGTCGCCTCCTGGTCGCGCCAGTCGGCCACCGGGTCCGGCTTGGGCTCGTCGGTCTGGTCGACGATGAGCAGCCGGTTGCCCTTCTGGAAGTAGACCTCGCTGCCCCGCCGCTCGATCGACGCGCCCTCCCACATCGGCACGGAGAAACCAGTGCCGTCGGTGTAGCGGTACCACCCGTCCGGGAGCGCCGCGCCGGCGGCCGGTGCCGGCGCCGAGGTAGCGGACTTGCCGGCCGGCGCCGGCGAGGACGGCTTCGGGCCGCCGCTCGCAGCAGCGGTCGCGGCCACGGAGGGCCTCGCCGGAGTGCCGGCGGGCTGGTCGCCGCCGAAGGCCTTCACGACCAGCGCGCCGACGAGCAGGACGACGAGCAGCAGGACACCGGCCCCGATCGCCGCCTGCAGGTAGGTCAGCCGCGTGCCGAACACCGTGACGCCCGCAGCGGCGAGCGGCCGCACCTCCATCGGGCTCCAGGCCGGCCGCGCGGACCGGCTGATGCCCGGAATGAGCGGCAGCTCGCCGGCCGCCGCCAGCGCGCGGCGCGGCGGCCGCTGCCCGGTGGCCGGGGAGACGGATCCCGTCTTTGGGGAGTCGGCCTCCCGGGAGTCGGCCTCCAGGAGGTCGGTCTTCGGGGAGCCGGCGTCCGGCTGCGGGTCGGTGACCTCTGGCACCGGCTTACCGGCGGGCTCCGCCGTTTCAGGATGCGCGGGCGCCGGGACGGGGCCGTGGGCGGCCGGCGCAGCCGCCGCGCCCGACGTCTTCTGGCGCTCAGCGGCCGTCCCGGTTGGCTTTTTGTCATCAGGGTCCGGTTCGTCCTCCACTGTGGATGCCGGACCCGCCTCCACGGACTGCTCCTCGGCGGCCTCGCCGGTTGGCTGCACAGTCGACTCCGCCGCAGCGGTTGCCGCCGGCTGGCCGGCCGGTTCTGCCGCGGTCACCGCGTTCGCCGTGGCCGTTCCGCCGGCCGCGGCGACCGGCAGGTCGGCGCGGGACGCGGTGTCCGGCCGGTTGGCGTCGGCGGTAGCTACCGACCCGTCGGCGCGGGCCGTAGTTACCGGCCGGTCGGCGTCGGCGGTAGCTTGCGGCCTGTCGGCGTCGGCGGCAGCCATCGGCCCGTCGGCGTCGGCGGCAGCTACCGGCCGCTCACCGTCGGCGGCTAGCGGCCTGTCGGCGTCGGCGGCGGCTAGCGGCCTGTCGGCGTCGGCGGCGGCTACCGACCCGTCGCCATCGACGGCGGCTACAAACTCTTCGACGCCGGCGGCGGCGGCTACCTGCCTGTCGGCGCCGGCCGCGGGCTCGGCGCTGGTGGCTCGCTCCTCGGCCGGTGTGGTCGGCGCCGCCGTCTGCGTGGCGCCGGCGGCGAGCGCGCTCGCATCCGTTCTGCCACCCACCGCGGCGCGAGCGCCCTCCTTCGGCGCGGCGTTCCCGGGCGCGGGCATTTCCGGCTGCTCGACCACCGCGCCGCCCGGCGCCGAAGCCGCCACGGCCAAAGACTTCTCATGCTCCGGGGCGGCCTTCTTCCGCCGGTTCGCGGCCACGTCGGCCGCGGTGAAGCCGCCACGGCCCCCTCGGGAGGTGCGGGACGGCGGGACTCCCGGGTCCGGCCGCGGCGCTTCCAAGGCCGGGTTCGGCGCCGGTGCGGTTGTGGCAGGGCCCGGACGCGTACTCATGACGGCGGTCTTGTCCTCGCGGATGACCGGCGTGTCCAGCCGCGTGGGGTCGAGGCGCGACGCGTCCACCTTCCCGTCGATGCGCGTCGGCGTCTCGGCCGCAGGCCGGCCGACCGGCGCCTTGCCGGGCACAAAGACCGGCGGCCGGCCCTCGCCGGCCGCCGGGCGGCCACCCGACACAGCGGTGCGGCCCGGCGGCTCGACCGGCCAGGCCGGTGCGACCGGCGGGCGCGGTCCCGGAACGACCGGCGATGCGGCACCACCACGACCCGGCAGCACCGGCGGACCACCCGGACCGCTGGGCAGCGCCGGGCGCTCGCGACCCGCGCCCGGTCGGCGCATCGTCGCGCTCATCGGGAAGCCGACCTTGGACCGGCGGCCCGCGGCGCGCAGCAACAGCCGCTCCGCTTCCTCGGCGTTGATGCGGTGCGTCGGATCCTTGCGAAGCAGGCCGTTGAGCACCGGCTTGAGCGGGCCGGCGTTGCGGGCCGGCGGCGGATTCTCGGTGGCCAGCGCGGCCAGGGTCGCGATCGCCGACGGGCGGGCGAAGGGCGAGGAGCCCTCGACCGCGGCGTACAAGGTGGCGCCGAGCGACCACAGATCGGCGGACGGGCCGGCCGTGCCGTCCCGGGCGCGCTCCGGAGCGATGTACGCCGGCGAGCCCAGCACCAGGCCGGTGCGCGTGACGTTCGGGTCGCCGGGCACGGTGGCCAGGCCGAAATCGGTCAGCACGACGCGCCCGTCCGCACCGAGCAGCACGTTGCCGGGCTTCACATCGCGGTGCACTACCCCGGCGCGGTGGGCGGCCCGCAGGGCGCCGAGCACGCCGAGACCGATCTCGGCGGCCCGCACTGGTGTGCACGGGCCGTCACTGGCCAGCGTGTCGTGCAGTGAGCGGGACGCCACGTACTCCATCACGATCCACGGGTCGGCGTCGGTGCGCAGCACGTCGAAGACGCGGACCACGTTGATGTTGTTCAGCCTGGCGATCGCCCGCGCCTCGCGCAGCGACCGCTCACGCATCTCCTGCCGCTCGGCGGGAGTCAGGCCCGGCGGCGGGACCAGCTCCTTGATGGCCACGTCCCGGTGCAGGACGACGTCTGTCGCCCGCCAGACACGACCCATCCCGCCCTGACCGAGCGGCGCGACAAGCCGGTAACGGTCGGCGACTACGAGCGGGGGCGAAGAAGACATCACGCAGAAAATACCTGGTCCTGTCGAGCGGCAGCTAATCGATCAGCCGAGTGTGGGACGCGTGTCACCGCAGCGGCGGAGGGCCGTCGTACGCTCGGCTGATGAAAACGGAACCCGTGGTCAGCATTGTTCACGGCAGCCCGACCGATCTTGAGCTGGCCGCCCTGCTCACGGTACTGGCGGCGGGATCCGTATCGGTAGATGCCACGCCGCCCCGGCCGTCCTTGTCGGCCTGGGCACGCTCAGCACGACCGTCGATGGGTCCGGCCTCGTGGCGGGAGTCCGCGCGGCCGCATTAGATCACCGCCCGTCGATTGTCCACAGCCCGCCAAGACCCTCCCCGCGACTGGCGGTAACCGACTACTCTCACGAATGCTTCGCCGCGTCCGTCCGGATCGGCGTCGCCGGTTTCGATGAGTTTTCCGTCGGGGGAGGCGTGATGATCCCGGAGGACGACCGCGTGCCCGCGTGGTTGCGCGACTACGGATACACCGACTTCAGCCGGATCGAGGCGGACATCGCGGCGATGGAGACGTTCGCCGCCAAGCTCTCCGCCAGCGTGCGGAACAGCTACGCCCCACACCTCTCCGGCGTCACCGGCGCGATGTCCACCCGACTGCCGCCCCCGCCGTCCGAGTTCGTCGAGTTGCTGACGTTCCTGTTCGCCCACAACGAGGCGCAGAACGTCACCCATCAGAACGTCTACAACTACGCGAACGGCACGCAGGGCTTCGCGACCGCGGCCGCCGACATCAGCAAGGAGTACGGCGGCTCCGACGCCTTCGCCCGGGCCAAGGTGGCCGACGTGCAGGAGGCGTTCCGCAAGGTAGGCATCACCCCCGCCGACCCGGCGACCGGCGAGGGAGACGTCTGATGGCCGACATCGGCGACGGTGGCCACACGCCGTGGGACACGATGACTGTCGAGACGATGCAGCGCCTCATCCAGAATCCCGACACCGAGAAGCACTGGGAGCTGCTCAGCGGCTGGCGGCGCTCCGCCGACCTGATCGATCAGCATCGCTCGGAGGTCCAGAAGTACCGCGACAACCTGGCGGCCGCGTGGCCTCCGGGGAAGAGCGCTGCCGCCGCAGCGTACCTGGCCCGCCTCGACGACCTGATCGCCAATTTCACCGAGACATACGAGGCCGCCCTGGCCAACCACGACGCCTTCTCCTCGGCGACGGTGTCGATCGTCTTCGCCCAGACCGAGATGGATCGGATCTACCAGGAGTACACGAGCATCGAGAAGGCGCTCACCCCGACGGGGGCGGCGGCCGGGAGTCCGAGTGCACAGGCGGTGGTAGCCGGGCGGCAGGAAGAGTTGCGGCTGCGGGCCGTGGCGCTGCTGACCGGAGTCAGCGCGGACCTGGCGGAGGCACAATTCCGGCTGGTCAAACCGACGCCGTACCTGCAGGGCGACACTAAGCAAGACCCTACTGACCGTCCGAGGCTGGTGGGGGACACGTCATACGCGGCTCCACCGATCCCGCCCATCACGCCCCGGCCCTCAGGTAGTGAGGCGCAGTCTTCAATACCGAAGAAACCGGCGATTACCCTTCCACCGGCGAATGACGCGCCACCATTTGGAACCACGACACCTGCAACAACGCCATCGGGCGCAGAGGGTCGGCAGCCCGGCTTGATCCTCGGCGGGATTTCGCCGCCCATCTCATCGTCCACAGCTGAAATCGCTTCAGTTCAGCCGTCCCCTCCAGGCGCACCCGCCGGTCCGATAACGAATCCTGGCCTTCTTCCTCAGACATCCAGCAGGCTCGCACCAGGCGAAGGTGCGGCTGTTGTCACCCCAACGACAACCAGACCGGGCCGCAGCGGCCTACCACATCGGGAAGTGCTTCTGCGCTCAGATGTCTCCGGTAGCAGCAGCACGCGAGCTATGCCACCGGGCGCAATGATAGGCGGGATGCCGGGCGCGGGCGTTGGCCAACGTCAGGCGCCGAAAGCCGGAAACAGGCAAATAAATCCGATCGGTGGCGTTATCGGCGGCATGGAGCGAGACGGGGTCAGCGGTCGCAGCCCGTTTACTGCTGATCATCGCAGCAATTTTGAGTCCACCTTTGGACAGCCAGGCGGCCGCAATTTCGGACACCGTGACCGCTCGGAAGTGCCGAATTGGGATCCCGACAACCCTTGGCAGACAGCGGAGGGCGTCGAGCCTGTGGTTCTCCCTCCGCGTGAGCACCGCATCGATCCTGGGCCGGTGATCGGACTTCATTGAACACTCCACGCAACGTAGCGTCAATCGGAGGATTGACTCTCCTGGCCATCACCTCGGCGCCTGCAGTTCCCGCCTATGCTGACGGCATCCGCGACAGCCAATGGTATCTGCGCACGCTCGGGATTGCGGAGTCACGCCAAATCACGACTGGCGCCGACGTCCTGGTAGCCGTGATCGACACAGGCGTCTATCCTCACCCGGACGTACGACAAAATATCGTCACCGGAATAGACGAAACGACCGCAAGGCCCGGCGATGGCAAAGTTGATGACACAGGCCACGGCACGGGTATGGCTTCACTCATCGCAGGTCACGGGAGGCGCAGGAATAGCGGCATACAGGGCATAGCACCCTCGGCAAAGATACTTCCCGTACGAGTCAGCAAAACGGGCCACAACATTTCAGCCTTACCTGTAGCTAAAGGAATTCAATGGGCCGCTACAAAGCACGCAAGGATTATAAACGTATCGGCCGAAACCGGCCCAGCTTTTGAACTACAAGATGCCGTCGACATCGCGCTTAAGAGCGACATCGTAGTCGTCGCCGCAGTCGGAAATACATCAAGCGATGTTATCATAAATTACCCGGCAGCCCTAAATGGCGTTCTCGCGGTGGGCGCAACAGGACGCAACGGAAAATATTCGCCCGTGTCGGTCAAGGACCCGAAGGTCCAGATCTGCGCGCCCGGAGTCGATATCACTACCGCGCGGCCTAAGAACTCCTATGTTGTCGCTGACGGCACATCCGCGGCAACGGCTATCGTTTCGGGGGCTGCGGCCCTGGTCCGCGCCCGCTTCCCTCAATTGTCGGCCCAGGAGGTCATCCATCGGCTGACAGCTACAGCGGACGACATCGGGCCGCCCGGGCGCGACGACGAATGCGGCTTCGGCCGACTCAACATCATCAAGGCGCTCACGGCGAACGTTCCCCCACTGACACCCAGCACGACCGCAACCCCGCCGACCACTGCCTCGCCGACGCCGCCTGCCAGCAGCGCGAGCAGCGCCAGGGCCGCTCCCCAGACCACTCCTACAGACAGCCCGGGAACCGCAATCGCCGGCATCCTCGCGGGGTTGGTCGCGGCCGGCGGCGTCGTGGCCCTTCTCGTCGCGCGGCGGCGCCGAGGCTACTGAGCGGCCACGACGCCCGTCGACCAGGAAAAAGCCGACCAAAGCAGCCTACCGGCGCCCTTGACCGCCCCGGCGGCTTGTAGCCTCAGAACCGTGCAGAACGACATCGGGTACCGGTTGATCCTCGCCTCCGCCAGCCCGGCGCGGCACGCGCTGCTCAGTGCGGCGGGCATCGACGCCGAGGTCATGGTCAGCGGGGTGGACGAGTCTGTCGTCGAGGCGGAGGACGCGTTCACGTTGTGCCTCGCGCTGGCCCGGATGAAGGCCCGCACCATCGCCGCCCAGCTGAACGCCGACCCGGGCGTCCTGGTCCTCGGCTGCGACTCCGTCCTTGCCTTCGAAGGTGAAGTGTTCGGCAAACCCGCAAACGCCGGGGAAGCCGCCAAGCGATGGATGATGATGCGCGGCCGCTCCGGCGTGCTGCACACCGGGCATCACCTGACCGGCCTGGTCAGCGGGCGGCAGGCCGAAGGGGTAGGCACGACCGTGGTGCACTTCGCGGACATCACGGACGAGGAGATCGAGGCGTACGTCGCCAGTGAAGAGCCCCTGAACGTGGCCGGCGCGTTCACCATCGACGGCCGCGGGGGCGCTTTCGTCGACCGCATCGAGGGCGACCCAGGCAACGTGATCGGCCTGTCTCTCCCGTTGCTGCGCAACCTGCTCGCCGAGATGGACATCTCGATCACGGAGCTGTGGCGGCAATAGCTTGACCTTGGCGCCCACGGACGCCGTGCCCGCCGCCGAGGTGCGGCTCTGAAAGAGCGCGAGGCCCGATCACGGCCGCTTGCTTGCAACGCAACGCCAACCACGGGCACAACTTCGCGTATCTAGGGCTCTCCGAGGGCCCTCAAGAGCCCCAGATCCTTGCAGTAGTGGTGATAGCGGCGTGTCGACACGCTCAATCCCGGCGCGAAACGTCCGCAAAGCCCGCTGAAACTCACGCGCTACCCACCAGATGAGGCCACCGGGTGAACCACACCCGTCGCGGCACTAGGCTCAGGCCGTGCGTAAGGTATTGATCGCCAACCGCGGCGAAATCGCCGTCCGGGTCATCCGGGCGTGCCGGGACGCCGGCCTGGCCAGCGTCGCCGTCTACGCCGACGGCGATCGGGACGCGCCACCGGCGAGACTTGCCGACGAGGCGTACGCGCTGGGGGGCGAGACCGCCACGGAGACTTATCTGCGCATCGACAAGTTGCTCGACGTCGCGGCGCGCAGCGGCGCCGACGCGGTGCATCCGGGATACGGCTTCCTCTCCGAGAACGCCGACTTCGCCCAGGCCGTCCTGGACGCCGGCCGCACCTGGATCGGCCCCACCCCGCAGGCGATCCGCGACCTCGGCGACAAGGTGACCGCGCGGCACATCGCGCAGCGCGTCGGTGCCCCGCTCGTACCGGGCACCTCGGAGCCGGTGGCCGACGCCGACGAGATCGTGGCGTTCGCCCGCCGGCACGGCCTGCCCGTGGCGATCAAGGCGGCGTTCGGGGGCGGCGGCCGGGGGCTCAAGGTGGCCCGGACGATCGAGGAGATCCCGGCGTTCTTCGAGAGCGCGACGCGCGAGGCGGTCGCCGCGTTCGGGCGCGGCGAGTGCTTCGTCGAGCGTTATCTGGACCGGCCCCGCCACGTCGAGGCGCAGGTGCTGGCCGACACCCACGGCAACGTGATCGTCGTCGGCACCCGTGACTGCTCGCTGCAGCGCCGCCACCAGAAGCTGGTCGAAGAGGCGCCGGCCCCATTCCTCACCGACGAGCAGCGCGCCGCGATCCACGCGAGCGCCAAGGCGATCTGCCGGGAGTCCGGCTACCACGGGGCCGGAACCGTGGAATACCTGGTCGGCCAGGACGGCACGATCTCGTTCCTCGAGGTGAACACGCGTCTGCAGGTGGAGCACCCGGTGAGCGAGGAGACGACAGGCATCGACCTGGTGCGCGCCCAGTTCCAGATCGCCGCCGGCGATCCGCTCGACATCACCGAGGACCCGGTACCGCGCGGCCACGCGATCGAGTTCCGGATCAACGGGGAGGATCCGGGCCGCAACTTCCTTCCGGCGCCCGGCGCGGTCACCGCGCTGAACTGGCCACTCGGGCCGGGTGTGCGGATCGATGCGGGCGTCGATCCGGGCGGCGTCGTCGGGGGCAACTTCGACAGCCTGCTTGCCAAGATCATCGTGACCGGTTCCACTCGGAAGGAGGCGCTCGAGCGGTCCCGGCGGGTGCTGGACGAGACGGTCATCGAGGGCATCGCCACTGTGCTGCCGTTCCACCGGGCGGTCGTACGGGACGAGGCCTTCACCGCGGCACCGTTCGCCGTGCACACGCGCTGGATCGAAACGGAGTGGGCGGGCGGCGTGGCACCGTTCACCGCGCCGGCCGCGACGGCCGCCGTTTCGGCCGAGCGCGAGACCGTCGTGGTCGAGGTGGGCGGCAAGCGCCTGGAGGTCAGCCTGCCCAAGAGCCTCTTCGCGGGTACGCCCGCGGGCACGTCGCCGCGGTCCGCGGCCCGGCGCGGAGCGGGGGGTTCGGCCGCCTCGACGGCCGGCGGCGCCGCCGCCCTGACCGCCCTCATGCAGGGCACGATCGTCAAGGTGGCGGTGCAGAACGGCGACGAGGTGCAGGAGGGGGACGTCATCGTCGTGGTCGAGGCGATGAAGATGGAGCAGCCGCTGCAGGCCCACAAGTCCGGCACGGTGTCCGGCCTGTCCGCCGAGGTCGGGACGACCGTCACGGCCGGCTCGGTGATCTGCCAGATCGACTGACGTTCACCGCGCCGCAAGCGTGAGCGGCGGGCAGTCGGCCGCGTGGGACTTCATGGGTCGGGCCGCCGGTACGGGACCTACCGACGGCCCGAGGCCGGCACACCGAAACGGGAGATCCCGGCGTGTCCGGCCATCCCACCGTACGCCCGCGGCGCGACGTGCCCAAACCGGCGCCGGACCGGCCGCGCGCGAAACCTTCGGTGTCGAAACCGGCGGCCTCGGACGGTTCGCAACACGACCGTGTCGGTCATCACCGCCGAACCCGCCGGATCAGGGCGCATGCTGAACACAGCCCTTTCTCAGCCAGCCCCGCGCACAATGCCGGGATCCCCGAAGCCGCGAGGTGGCCGCGCCGATGACCGATTTGTTGACCATGATGGCAGCACCGGTGTGGGCGTACCTTGCTCTGTTCGGCTTCCTCGCCGTGGACGCGATGGTCCCCGTCGTGCCGATCCAGGCCATCATGATCACCTCGGGGGCGCTGACCGTCTACGGCAATCTCGATCTCGCGCTGGTGATCGCGGTCGGCGCACTCGGCATGTTCACCGGCGACTCGATCGGCTTCGTCCTCGGCCGCTCGACCGGTCAGACCGCGCGCGGCTGGTTCGGCGGCCGGCTCGGCGACCTGCGCACCCGGTTCGGGCCCCGGCAGGACGGCGAGCCGGTCCGGGCGGAGTCCAAGACCCGGCGGGCCGCGGAGCGCTTCACCCGCGGCCTGCGCCGGCCGGGGCCGCTCGTCCTGCTGCTCTGCCGTTTCGTGCCGGGCGGCCGGATGGCCGCCGGCTTCCACGCCGGCCGCAAGGGCTACCCGGTCAAGCTGTTCGTCCTCTACGACGGCGCCGCCGCGCTGGCCTGGGCCAGCTACGGCGGCCTTGTCGGCCACGTCGGCGGTACGGCGCTCACCCAGTCCGCGTGGCGGCTGTTCGCGATCGCCGCCACCGCCGCCGTCGTGTTCGGCACGGCCGGCTGGATCCTGGCCCTCTTCGGTGGCGACAAGATCGCCGAGGGAGGTGCCGAGGACGAGCTCGACCCGGCTACTGCAGCTCGTGCTGCATCAGCTGGCGGGCCGCTTCCGCGATCGACCCCGACAGCGACGGGTAGATCGTGATCGAGTGGGCCAGCTGGTCCACCGTCAGGTTGTTCTCGATCGCCATGGTGATCGGCAGGACCAGCTCGCTGGCCTTCGGCGCCACCACCACGCCGCCGATGATCTGACCCGTGGCCGGCCGGCAGAACAGCTTCACGAACCCGTCGTGCAGATCCGCCATCTTGGCCCGGGCATTGCCGGTCAGCGGCAGCATCACCTGCCGGGCGGGCACCCGGGCGGCGTCCACGTCGTTCTGCGTGACACCCACCGTGGCCAGTTCCGGGTCGGTGAAGACATTCGCCGAGACGGTCCGCAGCCGCAGCGGTGCCACCGCCTCGCCCATCGCGTGCCAGATCGCGATCCGGCCCTGCATGGCGGCGACACTGGCCAAGGGCAGCACGCCGGTGCAGTCGCCGGCCGCGTAGATGCCCGGCACGTTGGTGCGGGACACCCGGTCGACGGTCACATAGCCGCCGTCGGCGACCTCCACGCCGTACTCGGGCAGGCCGAGGGAGGCAGTGTTCGGAATGGCGCCGACCGCCATGAGGGCGTGCGAGCCGTCGACCGTACGGCCATCGGTGAGCGTGACCCGGACGCCGTCGCCGGTGTTGACCACCGACTCGGCGCGGGACTGGCTGAGGATCGTCATGCCGCGCTCGCGGAAGACCCGCTCGATCGCCATGGCGGCGTCCGCGTCCTCGTGCGGCATCACCCTCTCGCGGCTGGAAACCAGAGTCACGCGGCATCCCATGGCGAGATACGCGCTGGCGAACTCGGCCCCGGTCACGCCGGAACCGATCACGACGAGGTGCGACGGCAGTTCATCGAGGTCGTACACCTGGCGCCAGTCGAGAATCCGCTCGCCGTCCGGCCGGGCGCCGGGCAGTACGCGCGGGGTCGCGCCGGTCGCGACGAGAACGGTGGCGGCGTCGACCGCGTAAACCTCCCCGCCGCCCGGCGTGATCAGCACCTGGTGGGTGTGGCCCAGGGTGTCCTCGCCGAGCCGGGCCCGGCCCTGCACCACGTCCACGCCGGCCTTGACCAGCTTGGCCTGGATGTCGGCGGACTGCGCCTGGGCGAGCCGCTTGACCCGCTGGTGGACCGCCACCGCGTCCACGCTGACCCCGTCGAGCCCGGCCGAGCGGATTCCGAACCGCTCGTTGTGCCGGTACCCGGTCATCACCTCGGAGCTCGCGATGAAGGTCTTCGACGGGACGCAGTCGGTGAGCACGCAGGCGCCGCCGGGGCCGTCCGCCTCGACGAGGGTGACCTCAGCGTCGAGTTGCGCGGCGACCAGGGCGGCCTCGTACCCACCCGGTCCGCCACCGATGATCACGATCCGACTCACGACGCTCCGACCTCCATCACGGCTTCTGTGCCGACACGCTCCGCTTGTATTCTCCACCACCGCCCCGTCCGGCTATCGTCATCGCCGTGCGTCATTACGCCGCGTATGGCTCAAACCTGGATCCGGCCCGCATGCGGGCCTACTGTCCGCACTCGCCGATGATCGGCGTGGGGTGGATCGAAGGCTGGCGCCTCACCTTCGCCGGTGAGGGGGAGATGGGCTGGGAGGGTGCGGTCACGACGATCGTGGAGTCGCCCGGCGACCGGGTCTTCGTGTCGCTCTACGACGTCCACCCGTGGGACGCCGCCCAGCTGGACGAGGTGGAGGGCGTGACCGCCGGGGCGTACCAGAAGCTCACGGTGCGTGTCTGCACGCTGGAGGGCGAGTTCAGCGCCTGGGTCTACGTCTACGACGGGTACGAGGGCGGCCTGCCGACCGCCTGGTATCTCTCGGAGATCGCCAACGCGGCGGAGAAGGCGGGCGCGCCGGACGACTACGTCGAGGAGCTGCGCCACCGTCCGACACGTACCTCCTCCCCGGAGGTCTAGGAGCGCCGGGCCGCCACGCTGGTCTGGTAGATGTTCGCCTGGTAGAGCGGCGTCATGCCGACCGCGAGGTAGAGCCGGGCGGCCTCGGTCGGGTTGGCCAGGTCGACGCCGAGTCCGGCCCTGGCACGTCCCTTACGGGCGTACACCGCGAAGGCGTGGCGCAGGAGTGCCTCGCCGATGCCCCGCTTGCGGTACGCCCGCAGGACCGCGAGGCGCTTCACCCAGCCCTCGTCGCTCTCCGCACCGCCGTCGGACGACTGCAGCGCGCCGGCGATCCGGCCGTCCACCTCGGCCACGAACCACTCGTCGAAGGAGACCGCCGGCTCGCCGGCCAGTTGCTTGCGCCACGTCTCGTAGTCGGTGCTGTGGTGGTCGGAATCGCGGAACGCCTGCTCGATGACGCCGTGGAAGGCACGCATCTCGTCCTCGTCGTCGCCGCGCACCTCGCGCACGGTAACCCCGGCCGGCGGCTCCGGCGCGGTGTGCGACACGCCGGACAGCGACATCTGCATCCGGGCATGCTGCTTGAGGAAGGCGAACCCGGCGTCGGTCAGCGCCTCGATGTACGGCGTCTCGGTCGGAATCGCGCCGGCCCGCACCTGGTACGTGTCGTGGCCGAACATCGCGGCGCGCTCGGCCATCCGGTCCAGGAGCAGCGCCAGCAGCGGCCGCAGGCCGGGCAGGCCGCGCTCCGGCCACGTGTACACCTCGATGAAATCGCGGTCACCCCCGTTGGCGTTGTGCGGATACGCCCAGCCCACGATGGTCCCCTCCGGGTCCAGCGCCACCCAGCAGTCGCGGGACATGTCGGTGTTGGGCTCGGTGAGCGCCTCGCGCACCTCCTCGCGAGTGAAGTCGGGTTCCCCGACGGCGGCGACGTCGCTCGCGTGCACGAGCGCGAGCAGGGCCGGCACGTCGTCGAGGGTGGGGCGGCGGGTGGTCCAGCCGGCGGGAAGCGCGGTCACCCCGGCATGGGATCACGGCGATCGGCCCGCCGTCGAGCGAGTTACGGGTTCATCCGCGGCGCAGCCGGTGGCTCAGCGACTCGAGCAGGCCGACGAGCTCCACCCGCTCCGCCGTGTCCAGCGACGCGTACGCCTGTCCGGCCACCGCGTCGGCCACCGACTCCGCCCACATCAGACGCCGGACGATCGGGCCGGCCGGCGGGTACGGCGGCTGCCAGCCGAACGCCACGGCGCCGGTCTCGCCGTCCGGTCCCGCGATGATCGCCTGCAGCGGGCTGAGGCCGCTGGCCCGCACCGCCAGCAGGTGCACACCGAGCCGGTGCTCGTGCAACAGGTGGAGCATCACCGCGGCCTGCGCTCCCGGATCCTGATCGGGCACCGGCATCGCGCGCCACGCGGCGAACAGCGGAAGCGCGGCGTAATCCACGGCGGCCACCAGCCGCCGGGTCAGCTCGAGCAGCCGGCCCAGCCGGGGGAAGCCGCCGAGCTGCTCGGTACCCCACTTGCACAGCTCGTGCAGGTGCCAGGTGGCCACCTCCATCGGCGCGGAGGCCTTCGCGGTCGCCTCCCAGCCGTCGATCACGGCCTCGGGAGCGATGAGGCCGATGGCCGCGGCCACGGTCTCGGGGCGTACGTCGCCGAGCGCCCCGGCCCGCGCCGAGACGTGATAGGCCCAGCCGGAGAGGCCGAGCAGGCGCGCGCGGCGCAGTGTCTGCGGCGACTCGGCGAAGGCGCCGACAATCGTGGCGAGTCCCGTCTTGGCGTTGGCGGCAGCCTGTTCGGGGGTCACACGAGGAGATTGTGCTCTCGCTGACCGAATCTGGAAAATCTTCCCGCTCAAGGCGGATCAATCAGGCTCGTTGCCCTCGAGATCCTCGATGGCGGCCTGGACGTCGCCGACCTGGCGCCGGGCGGCCGCGGCCTCGCGTTCCGCGGTGCGTCTGGCCAGCTTGCGGCGGGCCACCTCGGCCTGCGCCTCGGTGCGCCGGCGCTCGAGCTCGGCCAGCTCCGCGTCGAGATCCTCGACGTGGTGACCGGCGTCACGTTCGGCCGCCTCGGCCCGGTCGAGCTGGTCGTCGGCGCGGCGCTCGGCGGCCTGCGCGGTAGCCAGCTCCCGGCGCAGCTCACGCAGGCGCTTTTCATGCTCGCGGCGGCGCCTCTCGGCGGCCGCCCGCTCCCGGGCAGCCTGCTGCGGGAACTCGACGACGCGGGACTCCTCTGCCACGCCGTCCGCGTCCTCCTCGCCGGTCGCCATCTCCTCGTCGGTGACCAGGCGGAGTCGGGGCCGCGGCACCTCGCCGAAGCCGGCGTAGGCGGCCGCCCGGATCAGCCGCCCGGTGCGCACCTGCGCGGCGATCTCCGGCTCGGCCAGGGCCGCGGTCAGTGTCGCCTCGACCTCGGCGAGCGGCATCTTGGCGCCGCCCATCCCCGGGTCCTCGGCGATGGCCAGCTTCCGCGCGGCCCCGACGAGCGCCGTCACCACCTGGCGCCGCTGCGTGGTCAGCTCGCGCAGCTGATCGCCCTGCAATCCGCGCTGCGCCTCGCGCAGGGCGGAGGAGAGCTCGACCAGCTCGTCGATGAGATCCGGTCGCCGCACCGCGAGCAGGTTGACCACCCAGGCCGCCACGGTCGGTTTCTTCAGCGCCGCGAGGCGCTTCGCGGTCTCCCGGTCGCCGGCCTTGCGGGCCTCGTTCACGGCCGCGGTGCGGGCCGCGACGAAGCCGTCCGGCGGCGCCGTGTAGAGCCGCTGGATGAGCTCGTCGGTGACGCTGGGCACGTCAGTCGATCGTGGTGCCGGGTGCCACGTGCGCGTAGCCGGTGCCGGACAGCCGCTCGAGGTGCCCGTCGGAGACCTTCGCACCGGTCTCGTTCAGCAGGGCGTCGTGCAACGCGTACGCCCGGCCCGGCCGCACCGCCCGGACGAAGTCGATCGACTCCATCAGCTTCATCCACGGAGCGTTCAACGGAACGAAGAGCGTGTCCACCGTCGCGTCCTGCGGAACGGTGAAGGAGTCACCGGGGTGGTAGAGCGTCGCGCCGTCGTCGGCGACCAGGTAGCCGAGGTTGGCGATCCGCGGGATGTCCGGATGGATCACCGCGTGCTGGCCGCCGTACGCCCGGATCCGGTAGCCGGCCGCCTCGAACTGGCCGCCGGGCTCCACCGCGGTGACCCGGTCGGTGACCCCGGTGAGCCGGGGCAGCACGTCCGCGTGCGCGAACACCCGCAGCTCCGGCCGGCGTCCGGCGGCCTCGGCGAGCGCGTCCGGGTCCAGGTGATCCGCATGCTCGTGGGTGATCAGCACCGCGTCCACGCCGTCCAGGGCGGACCGCTCGCTGAAGCCGCCGGGGTCGACGACCAGCACGCCGGCGCCCTCGACGCGCAGGCAGGAATGCGTGAACTTCGTGATACGCACGGGACTCCTCCGCTGCCGATTCGTAACCGCCCACCCCGCAGTCTGCCGGAACCCCGGGGCGCTTGCCGCACGTCCCAGGGGCACGCCATCACGGGGATGGGAGTAACCATGAGTCTGATCCGGAAACGAACCACGATTCTCCTCGGAACCGCGCTCGTCGCGGGCATTCTATTGACGGCTTGCGGTGCGGGTGGGTCCGACACGACCAGCAGTGTGGGCGGTGCACGGGGGGCCGCCGAGCCGGCCGCGCCGGCGCAGGACGACGCGAAGCCGGAGGCGCAGGCGCAGGCGCAGGCGCCCGCACAGGCACAGGCACAGGCACAGGCGAAGGATCAGCCGGCGCTGGCGCCGAACCTGAGCGTCGACCAGCGCTCGATCATCTACCGCGGGACCATCGCGGTACGGGTGAACAACGTCAATGCCGCCGCGGCCCAGGTCTCCGGCATCGCCACCACGGCCGGTGGCTTCGTCGGCTCGGACAACCGCACCAGCGGGACGGGATCGGACACGGCCACGATGGAGCTGCGGGTGCCGGCCGAGAAGTTCTCGGCCGTGGTCGGTCAGCTGTCCAAGCTGGGCACCGAGGAACAACGCCAGCTCAGCACCGAGGATGTCACCGAGGAGACCGTCGACCTGGACGCCCGGATCACGGTGCAGCAGGCCCGGGTGGACAGCGGCCGCCGGCTGCTCGCCCAGGCGAAATCGCTGAGCGACCTGGTGATGCTCGAGCGGGAGGTGGCCACCCGGGAATCCGACCTCGCGTCGCTGCAGGCGAAGAAGCGCCGGCTGGCCGACCTCACCGCGCTCTCCACCATCACGGTGACCCTCCTCCACCCGCAGGCCGTCGCGGCCCGCGACCCGGACGACAACCCGGGCGGCTTCCTCGGCGGCCTGACCGCGGGCTGGCACGCGCTGCTCGCCTCCCTGGTCGTGCTGCTCACCCTGCTGGGCGCGCTGCTGCCCTGGCTCATCGCGCTAGGGCTGCCGATCTGGGGCGTGCTCATCGCCGTACGGCGGTTCCGCCGGGCCCGCCGGCCGGCGCTGGCGGTCGCCGCCGAACAACCCGCCGGCGGCCCACCGGGCGACACCGCACAGGGCACTGACTGATTCCTACGAAACAGGCTCCGCTACGCCGCGGAGCCCTGTTTCGTAGCAGCCGCGGCGTCAGAACGCGCCGGTGGAAAGTGCCGCCAGGGCCGTGTGCACCAGCACCCGGACGCCGTAGCCGATGCACCGCTCGTCCACGTCGAAGTCGCCCTGGTGCAGATCGTGCCGCTCGGACGAGCCGGGTATCCCGGTACCGAGCCGGATCATCGCGCCCGGCACGTGGTCCAGATAGAACGCGAAGTCCTCGCCGCCCATGCTGATCTCAGCCTCCACGACCCGGTCGGCGCCGAGCGCCGCGCCGGCCGCGCCGGCGATGACCGCGGACGCCATCCGATCGTTGATCACCGGCGGCACGCCGCGGTGGTATCCCACCTCGACATGGGCACCCGTCGGCGCCACCACCTCGCGCACCAGCTTGGTGATCAGCTCGGGCGCGTCCCGCCAGGCCTCGCGGTTGAGGATGCGCACCGTGCCGCGGACCTCGCCCTCGCCCGGGATCGCGTTGAACGCCTGCCCGGAGTGGACGGCACCCCACACCATCGAGACCCCGGCACGCGGATCGATCCGGCGGTCCAGCAGCGACGGCACGTCGATGATCACCCGGCCGAGCGCGTACACGAGGTCGGCGGTCAGATGCGGCCGGGCGGTGTGCCCGCCGGGCCCGGTCAGCTTGACCTCCACCGTGTCCGCGGCCGCGGTGAACGGCCCGGAGCGCACTCCCACCAGTCCGGTCGGCAACTGCGGGTAGCAGTGCAGCGCGTAGATCGCCGCGACGTCCTTCAGGCCACCGGCGGCGATCACCTGCGGGGCGCCGGAGGGTACCGACTCCTCGGCCGGCTGGAAGATCAGCCGTACCCGGCCGGGCAGCTCGCCCTGCTCGGCGAGCTGCGCCAGGGACAGCCCCAGTCCGAGCAGCACGGTGGTGTGCACGTCGTGGCCGCAGGCGTGGGCCAGGTTCGCCACGGTCGACCGGTACGCCACGTCCTTGGTGTCCTGCAGCGGCAGCGCGTCCAGGTCCGCCCGGAACGCGATGACCCGTTCACCTTCGCCGATGTCGCAGACCACGCCGTTGCCCTTGGGCAGCAGTCGCGGCGACAGGCCGGCCACCGCGAGCTCGCGGGCGATCAGCGCGGCGGTCTCGAACTCGTGATGCGACGGCTCGGGATGCGCATGCAGGTGCCGCCGGATGGCTACCAGCTCCGCACCCCGGGAGGCGAGCCAGCGGTCGAGCTGGCCGGGCAGGGGCTCGGCACCGGGAGGCGGCCCGGGCCACTCCGTCTGTGCCCCCTCGGGCGCCGTCAGAGCAGTAGTCACGTCGGCTTCCAGTTCTGTCAAGGCTGGCGCAGTGATCTCGAAGGTTTGTCGGGTAACCGCGACGCGCGCCAGCTTAGACCGTTTTTGGTGACGCTGTGCAACGCCATTCCCGTACTCGTCGGATCGCGCAGGGTTAGGAAAGCCCTGATAAGAGCGTTCCGGGGAGGGTGATGAGCTGCTCGGCGTGTCGTCCCGGCGAAGCATCGGTCCCATCACCTCCTACAACGGGTAACGAGTCGCGGAGGTGACGCGGCTCCACGCTCGCATGATCCACCGCGCCGGTGGCACACCACGAGTCCGTTCGGACCCGCGGTCAGAAGCGCTCGACCGGGTGGTACACGCCCCACGCGCCGCGCAGGGTGTGGCATACCTCACCCACGGTGGCACGGAGCCGCAACGCCTCCTTCATCAACGGTAGGACGTTAGCGGTTCCCTCGGCGGCCTTCGCGAGATCCGCGAGGGCGGTGTCGACCGCCTCACCGTCGCGGCTCGCCCGCAACTCGGCGAGGCGGGCGACCTGGGCCGCCTCGATCGCCGGGTCCACCCGCAGCGGCTCGTACTTCTCCTCCTCGTCGGCGGCGAACCGGTTGACGCCGACGACGACCCGCTCACCGCTGTCGATCTCGGTCGCTATCCGGTACGCGGACGCCTCGATCTCCTGCTTCTGGAAGCCCTGCTCGATCGCCTCGACGACCGAGCCGTACCCGAAGACCTGCTCGATCAGCGCGGTCGCCCGGCGCTCCACCTCGTCGGTCATGGCCTCGACGGCGTATGAGCCGGCGAACGGGTCGACCGTACCGGTGAGGCCCGTCTCGTGTGCCAGGACCTGCTGGGTGCGCAGCGCCAGCCGGGCCGACTTCTCCGTGGGCAGCGCGATGGCCTCGTCGTACGCGTTGGTGTGCAGCGACTGCGTGCCGCCGGCCACCGCACCGAGCGCCTGGATCGCCACCCGGATCAGATTCACCTCGGGCTGCTGCGCGGTCAGCTGGACACCCGCCGTCTGGGTGTGGAACCGCAGCATGAGCGACCTCGGGTCGGTGGCCCCGAACTCGTCGCGCATGATCCGCGCCCACATCCGGCGGGCGGCGCGGAACTTGGCGACCTCCTCCAGCAGCGTGGTACGGGCGACGAAGAAGAACGAGAGCCGGGGGGCGAAGTCGTCAACACCGAGACCGGCGGCGAGCGCCGCCCGCACGTACTCCATGCCGTTGGCCAGGGTGAAGGCGATCTCCTGCGACGGCGACGCGCCGGCCTCGGCCATGTGGTAGCCGGAGATCGAGATGGTGTTCCACTTCGGGATCTCGGAACGGCAGTAGGCGAACGTGTCGGCCACCAGCCGCAGCGACGGCTTCGGCGGGAAGATGTAGGTGCCGCGGGCGATGTACTCCTTGAGGATGTCGTTCTGGATGGTGCCCTGCAGGGCGGTGCCGGGCACCCCGTGCTCCTCGGCTACCAGTTGGTAGAGCAACAGCAACAGGGCCGCGGGGGCGTTGATCGTCATCGAGGTGGAGACCCGGTCCAGCGGGATGTCGGCGAACAGGCGCCGCATGTCGTCGATCGAGTCGATCGCCACACCCACCTTGCCGACCTCGCCGTGCGCGATCGGGTCGTCCGAGTCGTAGCCCATCTGGGTCGGCAGATCGAAGGCCACGGAGAGGCCCATGGTGCCGGCCGCCAGCAGCTGGTGGTAGCGGGCGTTGGACTCGGCCGCGGTGCCGAACCCGGCGTACTGCCGCATGGTCCAGGGACGCCTGGTGTACATCGTCGGGTAGACGCCCCGGGTGTACGGGTATTCGCCGGGCTCACCGATGCCGGCGTCCGCCGGGACGTCGCTCGCGCGGTAGACCGGCCTGACCTCGAAACCCGACTCTGCGTTCACATCGTGATCCTAAGGCTTCGTTCAGCCCATACGGGTGAGGGCTTTCTTACCGACTGTCCGAAAAGCTCCACCGTACGCGACTCGCCGGTCACATACTGTCGAGTTCACCGGATCGCCGGACCGGTGACTTTCCAACGGGGCGGCCACCCGGCAAGATAGCGGGGTCGGTCGACCGCCCCTACATCCCTCGGTGGCATCCTCAGTGACTCAGATTCCGACGTGGAGCAGTGGTAACACCGCTCCCACCAGCGGACGCGCAGCTCCGGGCACACTCATCGGCGGGCGGTACACACTGCGTGCCGTGGTGGGGCACGGCGGCATGGGCACGGTCTGGCGGGCGGCGGACACGCTGCTGCGCCGCGACGTGGCCATCAAGGAGGTCGTGCTCCCGCCCGGCCTGGCGCCGAGCGACCGCGACTCGATGTACGAGCGCACGATGCGCGAGGCCCGCGCCGCCGCGGCGCTGCAGCACCCCGCCGTCGTGCAGGTCTACGACGTCGTGCACGAGAACGGCCGGCCGTGGATCGTGATGGAGCTGCTGGACGCCCGGAGCCTCGCCGACATGGTGATCGAGGACGGTCCGGTCGCGCCCCGGGTGGTCGCCAAGATCGGCATCGCCCTGCTGGGCGCGCTCGAGGTCGCCCACGCGCACGGCGTCCTGCACCGCGACGTGAAACCGGCGAACGTGCTGATCTGCGCCGACGGCCGCTGCGTGCTGACCGACTTCGGGGTCGCCCGGATGCCCACCGACGTGCAGCTGACCACGCCCGGCATGGTGCTCGGCTCGCCGCATTTCATCTCCCCCGAGCGGGCCATGGGCAACCAGTTCGGACCGCCGAGCGACCTCTTCTCGCTGGGCGTCACGCTCTACACCGCGGTCGAGGGCCGGCCGCCGTTCGACAAGGGCGACCCGATCGAGACCATGCACGCGGTGGTCGAGGACCCGCCCGCCCCGGCCACCCGGGCCGGCTCGCTCACCCCGGTGCTGCTCGGGCTGCTGGAGAAGGATCCCGCCCGGCGGATGGACGTGCAGACCGCCCGCACCATGCTGCGCCAGCAACTGGCCGGCCCGCTGGCCAGCAAGAGCCCGCCGCACATGACGACCGACCCGTACTCGGTGGTCCCCTCCCAGCGGCCGCCGGCCCCGCCGGCGGTCCAGGCCGGGACGCAGGCGATCCCGTCGCAGACCGCCGGCCAGATCGGCGGCCGCGCCATGCTCCCGCCCGGGGAGTCGCTCACCGATCACCTGGCCAAGCTGCAGGAGAGCAACGCCGCCGGAAGCGGCCGCCCCGCTCAGCCGGACGACACCCTGCCCGGCACGCCCACCGGCCTCATCACAGGGTTGCCTCAGCCGTCCGCCGCGGGTGAGACTCCATCGACCGCCCCGCCGGCCGATCCCACCAGCGTCATCCCGCCGCGCGAGGCGTGGAACGGTGCCCGCGCGGCGAGCGAGCCGATGTCCGGCACGGTCGTGATGAGCCCGGGCGCGAAGCGCCGGGCGATGGCGGAGAAGGCCACCTCGGCCGTGAAGCGGTCCACCGCCACGGCGGTCACCACGGTGCGGGGCTGGTCGCGCCGGCAGCGGCTGGCCGCGGGCGGCGGCGCGCTGGCCGCCGTGCTGATCCTGGTGCTGGTCCTCGTGCTGAGCGGGAGCGGCGACGACACCCCGGCCGGCCCGGCCACCGTCCGGTCCACGGCGAGCCAGCCGGCTGCGTCCCCCGCCGCGTTCGCCACCCAGCTGTACAACGAGCGCGGCATCTCGGTCCAGGTGCCCAAGGGCTGGACCAGGCGGGTACCGAAGGACGGCAACTGGGTCGACTACGCGGACCCCGCCGACGCCCGGCACAAGGTCCGCATCCTGGTGGAGAAGTCGAGGGCGACGCCGACCGCGTTCCTCGGCATCGCCGAGAACACCTTGAAGCACTCGGACAACTGCCCGAAGCCGTACCAGCGGGTCGGCATCACGCCGGCCACGATCGCCGGGCGGGACGGCGCCGTGCTGGAGTACACCTGCGGCACCGGTGAGGGCGTCCGGCACGGCATCTGGGGTGCCGTCGTGACCGACGGCAAGGCGTACTCCTTCTACCTGACCGCCAAGGAGTCGCAGTTCGCCGCCAGCCGGCCGATCTTCGACACGATGCTCGGGACATACGCGCTGCAGCAGACCGGCTGACGCGTGCTATCAATCCCTGGTGGCGTTCGACGATGAACCGCGAGCTGAACCGACCCTCGGCGGAAGTCCCGAGACACTCCCGCTGGAGGAGGCCGAGGCCTGGCTCGCCGACGATCCCGACCCGGCGACCCGGGACGAGCTGCGCCGTCTGATCGCCGGCCTGCCCGGCACCGCCGCCGAGCTGCGCGACCGGTTCGCCGGTCCGCTCACCTTCGGGACCGCCGGTCTGCGGGGCCCGCTGCGGGCCGGGCCCAACGGCATGAACCTCGCCGTGGTCAGCCGCGCGGCGGCCGGGCTGGTCGCCTGGCTAGCGGATCGGCACACGGACGGCCCGCTGGTGATCGGGTACGACGCCCGGCACGGCTCTCGGGAGTTCGCCGAGCAGACGGCCCGGGTCGCCACCGGCGCCGGACGCGAGGCGCTGCTGATGCCGGGCATCCTGCCGACGCCCGTCCTGGCGTACACGGTGCGCGCGCTGGACGCGGTGGCCGGCGTGATGGTCACCGCCAGTCACAACCCGCCGCAGGACAACGGTTACAAGGTGTATCTGGGACGCGGCCTGGGCGGACCGGCCGGGGACGGCGCGCAGATCGTGCCGCCGGCCGACGCCGAGATCGAAGCGGCGATCCGCACGGCCGGCCCGCTGGCCGAGATTCCGCTGGGTGACCCCGGCACGCAGCTGGACGAGAAGATCGTTCAGGGGTACGTGCAGGGCGCGGCCGGCGTGCTCGCCGGGCCCGGTCCGCGCGACCTGCGGATCGCCTACACCCCGATGCACGGCGTCGGAGGCGACACGTTCGCGGCGGCGTTCGCCGCTGCCGGCTTCGACGCCCCGGCGGTGGTCACCGATCAGGCGCGGCCCGACCCGGAGTTCCCGACCGTCGCGTTCCCCAACCCGGAGGAGCCGGGCGCGATGGACCGGCTCCTCGCGCTCGCCACCGCCGTCGGCGCCGACCTGGCCGTCGCGAACGATCCGGACGCCGACCGGTGCGCGGTGGCGATCCCCGGACCGGACGGCGCCTGGCGGCCGCTGCGCGGCGACGAGCTGGGCGTCCTGCTGGCCGATCACCTGATCCGGCGGGGCGTCCCCGGCGCGTACGCCACCACGATCGTCTCGTCGCAGCTGCTCGGCCGCCTCTGCGCGGCCCGCGGCGTGCCCTACGCCGAGACGCTCACCGGCTTCAAGTGGATCGTGCGGGCGGCCGAGGACCTGGCGTACGGCTACGAGGAGGCGCTCGGCTACTGCGTGGCGCCGAGGCTGGTCCGGGACAAGGACGGCATCACGGCCGCGCTGACCGTGGCCGAGCTCGCCGCTGCCCTCAAGGCGCAGGGCCGCACCCTCGGCGACCGGCTGGACGACCTGGCCGCCGAGTTCGGCGTGCACGCCACCGATCAGCTCTCGGTGCGGGTGGGCGACCTGGCCGAGATCGGCGCCGCGATGGGCCGGGCCCGCCGCCGGCCGCCGGCCGCCCTGCTCGGCGCCGCGCTCACCGCGGTGGACGACCTGCTGCCGGAGAACGACGTGCTGACCTTCCGGACCCCGACCACTCGGGTGGTGATCCGGCCGTCGGGTACCGAGCCGAAGCTCAAGGCGTACCTGGAGGTCGTCGAGCCCGTCGCCGGCGGCGACGTGCCCGCGGCCCGGACCCGCGCGGCGGCCGCCCTGCGGAGCCTCCGGTCCGAGGTGGCGGCCGCGCTCGGGGTCTGAGCCGCCTACGCGGGCTTGGGCGTCCCCAGGGCGGCCGCGATCGCCTTACCCAGCGTCGCCACGACGAGGGCGACGCTGGGCCGCACGATCGAGTCCTCGAGGTTGGCACCCCCGGAGAAGCCGGCACCGGCGGCGATCTCCTCCAGCCGGTGGTGGGCCTGGGCCGTCTGATCCGCCGGAAGCAGCAGCGCCGGCTCCATCCGGCAGGCGGTGAGCAGCGTGGCCAGTGCCGCCGTCCGCTCGTCCGGGATCGCCCCGTCGATCAGCGCCTCGGCCAGACGCCGGCGGATCTCCGCCTCGTAGGCCGGGTCGGTGGTCGGATAGCGGTGGACGTGGATGACACCCAATTGCGTCTCGTCCACGTCGCGCACCACGCCCCGGGCCACCAGGTCCTCCAGGACCCGGGTGCGCAACCGGTGGCGCAGCCGCTGCAGCCACTGCGCCGGAGTGTGTGGCTGGTCTTCGGCCGCCCTGGCCAGCACCGCGTCGGCGATCGGATCGCCGACCGGGCTCGGATCGACGACCTTGAGGTAGCCGTCGACGTACGCGATCCGCCCCGCGAGCGCGAGATCGACCAGCACGGCCGCGGCCATGCCGAGGTCGAGCCCGATGCGGGAACCGGTCGCCTTGCCGGTCAGGTCGTCGTACGCGAGAAGAAGAAGTTCCTCGGCGAGAGGGATGGTGGTCATGTAAGCAACATAGTTGTTCGGCGCCCCGCTGCCAGTTACCAGTCGACCAGGCACGCGGCCCGCAGATCGGCCCGCCGGCTCAGCCGCCGATGACGATCCGGCGAATGCCCTGAAGCCGGGTCGGGTCGGTAGTACGCCGGCCGTCGACGAGCACCCCCACGCCGGGCAGATCGGCGCTGGTCAACGAGCGGTACTCCGGGTGGTCGGTCTGCACGACGGCTGCCGACACCGCTTCACCCGCCCAGCTCGGCAGGCCCAGCGCGGTCAGTTCCTCGGCCGAATACATCGGGTCGGACACGTACGGCGTCGCGCCGCGCCGGCGGAGCTCCTCGACGGTCGGGAAGACGCCGGAGAATGCCGCCTCTTTCACCCCGCCGCGGTACGCCGCGCCGAGGACGAGCACGCCCACCCCGTCGAGGTCGCCCAGCGCGGCGGCGAGCAGGTCCACCGCGTACGCCGGCATCGCGGCGTTGGCCTCGCGGGCCGCCCGGACCACCGTGGCCGACGGGTCGTTCCACAGGTACAGGCGCGGGTAGACGGGGATGCAGTGGCCGCCCACGGCGATGCCCGGCCGGTGGATGTGGCTGTACGGCTGGGTGTTGCAAGCGTCGATCACCAGGTTCACGTCGACACCGAGGGTGTCCGCGTAGCGGGCGAACTGGTTGGCCAGGCCGATGTTGACGTCCCGGTACGTGGTCTCGGCCAGCTTCGCCAGCTCCGCCGCCTCGGCCGAGCCGAGGTCCCAGACGCCGTTGGGCCGGCCGAGATCGCGCCGCTCGTCGAAGTCGAGTACCGCCTCGTAGAACTCCACACCCCGCCGCGCCGACGCCTCGTCGATCCCGCCTACGAGCTTCGGGTACTTGCGCAGGTCGGCGAAGATCCGCCCGGTCAACACCCGCTCCGGGCTGAAGACCAGCGCGAAGTCCTCGCCGGCGACCAGGCCGGAGCCCTCCCGCAACAGGGGAGCCCAGCGGTTGCGGGTGGTGCCCACGGGCAGCGTGGTCTCGTAGCTGACCAGGGTGCCCGGCCGCAGCCCGCGCGCGATGTCGCGGGTGGCCGACTCCATCCAGCCGAAGTCGGGTTTGCCGTCGCCGTCGACGAACAGCGGCACGACCACCACCACGGCATCGGATCCGGCGACCGCCGCGGCCGTGTCGGTGGTGGCGGTGAGCAGACCCGCGGAGACCGCTTCCTTCAGCTTGACGTCGAGGTCGGCCTCGCCGGGGAACGGGACCAGGCCCTCGTTGACCGTGCGCACCGTCGGCTCGGACACGTCGGCGCCGATGACGGTATGGCCCTTGGACGCGAACTGGACGGCGAGCGGCAGCCCGATCTTGCCCAGGGCGACGACACAGATCTTCATGCTGCGTTCCTTCTCCTCGGTCGAGGCATGGTCAGGACCCGGCCGACAACCGGTGGTAAACCGAGATCAGCACCTCGGCCTGAGCGGCCCAGGTCCAGCCGTCGAGCAGCCCCGGCTTGTCGTAGGCGGCCCGGTACCGGTCCGGATCGTCCAGCACGGCCTGGACCGCCCGCAGGTAGTCCTCGACGTCCTCGGCCGTGAACACCTCGCCCTGCCCGGTGGCCCGCACGGTCGCCGCCATCGTGCGGACGTCGCTGACGACCAGGGGAAGCCGTGCGTGCGAGTACTCGAAGAATTTGGTGATCAGCGCGATCTCGTGGTTGGGCCAATGATGGATCGGGATGACTCCGACGGTCGCCCCGGACAGCATCGGCACCACCTGCCAGTGCGGGACGTACGACAGCAGGTGCACCCGGTCCCGGACGCCGAGTTCCTCGGCACGCTTCATCAGCCCGGTCACGTAGCGGCCGTGGTGATTGTTCGTCACCAGCGCGACATGCACCCCGGGCTGCCGGGGCAGCGCCTCGACCATGATGTCCAGGCCGCGCTGCGGGGCGGCCGCGCCGCTGTAGACCAGCAGCGGCACCTCCGGCCCGACGTCGCACATGCCGCGCAGGTCCGCCCCGGGCTCGTCGGCCTCGGCGCTCTCCTCGAAGGCCGGGGTGTTGAGCACGACCACCGGGCGCTCGGCCAGGTCGTGGGCCTCCTGCAGCATGGTCGCGAGATCTTCGGAAACGGTGACGGCCGCGTCCGCGTACTGCGCGTACTCCCGCTCGTGGGCCATGTGCCCGACCCGCCAGCGCCCGTGATCGGTCCACGGCCGGACGCCGGGCAGGAATTCATGGGCGTCCCAGACCAGCTTCACGTCCCGGCCGCGGGCCTTCGCGCGGATCTTCGCCCGGGCGCCCACCCCGATCATCCGGAAGTCGTTGGCATGGATCAGGTCGGGCTCCAGCTTGTCCACGACCCGCCCGTAGGCGAGCTCCCAGTCCCACAGCCCCGGCTCGATCCGGCGCCAGGACCGATCCCCCAAGGCCGTGCGCCAGAACCAGGTGTAGAGCCGGTCGGACGGGGTGTCCAGCCGCTTGCGGTCCGCCCGCCACTTGGCGTTCTGCCCGCGCCGGATCCTGACCCACCTGCCCATGACGCGGGACGCGAGCGATTCGGCGCGCAGTGCGGCGCGCCGGACTCCCCGCGGGTCCTCGGCACGCCGTACGGCGAGATCGGCCCGCCACGCCTTGATCTCCTGCGTGCGCCGAGCGTCCACGCCGGTCGGCGGATAGGCCAGCGGCGCCAGCAGCCAGTGGCGGCGGAACTCGTGCGGCCGCTTGGCCAGCGGGGTCGGCATCGGCAGCAACCGGACCTGGGCGGGTCCGAGCGACCAGGTGTGTTCCTTGCCGTCCGGCGAGCGGCCGAGCAGCGTCACGTCCCACCCGGCCTCGGCGGCGGACCGGGCCTGCTTCTGCACCCGCGAATCGCCGTTGACACCGTTGTCGACCAGCATGACGATCCGGCGCCGATGCCGCGCCGGCGCGGTCGCGTCCACGCTCATGATGCTCTCTTCCGCTCGGACTCCACCCCGAACAGGGTTCAGGATCACTGGACCGTAGCGTCGTCGTATCGGGGAGGCAAACTTCAGACGAGCGTCCGGTGACCGGTTGTGCCAAGATCTGTACGCGTTGCCAATGCGTCCGGGAACCTGGATACTCTTCGCGCACGTTTCTCGCCAGGAGACCGCTCTCGTATGACCGAGGTTCTGATCGTCTCGCACTGGATCCCGGTGCGGCCGAGTGTCCTCGCCGACACCGTGCGGCAGATGCACGACGACGGGCTGAAGGTCACCATCGTGTGCGGCTGCGATCCGGCGGAGATCACCGTGCCGGCGGGCACCGCCGAGGTCCACGGCGTGCTGGCCGCCAAGAAGATCCCGGCGCGCGATCAGTTCGAATACCAGCACGCCGCCAAGGCCCGCAAGTTCTGGCTACGCTGTCGCGCCGACACGCGGGTACGCCGGCTCGCAGGCTCGGCGGACGTGCTGGTCGCCCTGGACGTGAACGCGGTGCACACGGTCTGGCAGCTCGCCCGGCGCCACCGCGCGGCCGACGCCGTCGTGGGTCTCGTCCCGGCGCTTCGGGCGATCGAGCGCCAGGCCGCCGACCCCGCCGCGTACGCCCGCCGCCGCAAGCTGCGCCGTGGGCCGTCGCCGGCGATCGCCGTCGACGCCGTTCGGGAACGGGCCGACCGGCTGCTCGAGAATCTGGCCCGGACCGCGGCCGGCGACCGGGTGTTGCGCGACCGGCGCGGCCGGCGCGTCTGGCGGCTCTTGCTCGCCACGCCCGGTCTGACTGACGACCGGCGGATGGCCTGGGCCGATGAGGTCACCGCCCGGCTGCGAAAGCTCGAGCTGCCGAGGGAGGCCGGCTTGGCACGGGTCGCCGCCGCCCGGCGGATCCGCCGGGTCGATGTCAAGGCGGAGTGGCTGCGTACCGTGGCCACCGCCGAACTGGATGCCGGCCGCATCCCGAGCTTCCTCAAGGAGGCGGCGGCCGCCCAGCTGGCGGAGGCGGATCGGGCGTTCGCCGACGACGACCTGCCCGCGGCGGTACGCGCGACGGCCCGCATCATCCCCCTGATGTTCAACAGGGCGGTGCACTTCGACTCGCTCATGTCACCGTCGGCGAAGGACCCGGTCGGCTTCCTCGCGCCGCTTCACCAGAGCGTCGTCGGGCGGACCATGGCGGCGCCACGCGGCCGGCACACCCCGGCCGCGGCGCCACCCACCGATCGCCCCCACCGGCTGCTCTTCCTGACCCGGGCCAACGAATACTTCCTCGGCGAGATCCGGGCCCGGTACGAGGAGCACCCGGACTACGAGGTCCGCTGGTTCAGCCTGCTCGACGACCAGGAACGGGAGCCGCTCGCCCGGCAGACCGGCCGGCTCATCGAACACCTGCTGCGGGGCACCTCGGCTTACGGTGACGCCGTCCGGGAATGGTTCGCGCCCCAGGTCGAGTGGGCGGACACCATCTTCGTCGACTGGTGCCTGGGGCACGCGGCGATGCTGACCACGCTGGATCCCGGTACCACCCGGATCATCGTGCGCCTGCACAGCTACGAGGCGTTCACCGTCTTTCCGCACCTGGTCGACTTCTCCCGGGTGGACGATCTGGTCTTCGTCTCCCAGCCGTTGCGGCAGTTCACGCTGGACGCGGTGCCGCGACTCCGGCGGCCGGGAGCGCCGCGCACCCCGGTACTCACCAATGCCGTGCGGCTCGCGCGCTACCGCCGCCCGAAGGGCGTGGGCGCCCGGTTCACCCTCGGGCTGGTCGGGTTGAACGCGATCGCCAAGGACCCGCGGTGGGCCTTCCAGGTGCTGCACGAGCTGCGCCGGCGGGACGACCGCTATCGTCTGGTGCTGATCGGCAAGGAACTCGACGGCACGCCGACCCCGACGGCGGCGGCCTATCACCGGCGGTACGCCGCCGACCTGGCGGAGCTGGAGGCGCAGGGGGCGGTACGCCGCGTCGGACAGACCGACGACGTGCCGGCCGCGCTCACCGACGTCGGCGTCATCCTCAGCGCCTCGGTCCGGGAGAGCTTCCACCTCGGTCTGATCGAGGGCGCGGCCAGTGCGGCCGTGCCGGTGGTCCGGGACTGGCCCTTCTTCGCCGGGCGCAAGGCCGGCGCCCGGGACATCTTCCCGGCCGACTGGATCGTCACCACCGCGCAAGAGGCGGCCGACCGGATCCAGGCACTGACCGGATCGGAGGAGATCTGGCGGAAGGCCGGTGAGGCCGCGGCCGACCACGCCATGGCCACCTGGGACTGGTCGGTGACCCAGGCCGACTACGACCGACTCCTCCGGCAGCGCTGACGCGCGGCGACGGATGCGCGCCGGCCGATCAGCGCTTGACGCGCAGCTTGCGTCGCACGCTTCCGGCGATCCACCGCCCGGTCACCGGCTGGACGACCACGCGCAGCCGGCCCTTGCGGTCCAGTACCGGGCCTGCCAGGTACAGCCGGGTCCCGCTGCGATGCAGGCGGCGCCGGGCGCGGGAGACATCGCCGGCGACGACGCCGAAGTCGACGGTCCGGATTCCCCGGTTCCGCTCCTCGGCTACCAGGTCGTCGAGCACCACGCGGGCCCGCACCAGCACGCCGTGCTCCCCGTCGTTCACCAACTCCGCGGAGATCGCCGGGCGGCCCTCGACCGTTACCTGCCGAACCCCGAGACCGTCGAGCCCGAGATCGGCCAGGGAGGAGCGCCAGGTGACGCACAGAGTGCGCCGGCCGTCGGCCGAGCGACCCCAGTCCACCCTCGCCGGCTCGGCCTGCGTCTCCCGGAGCAGCGTCTGAACGGTGCACTCGTACCAGTCGTCCGGGAAGCCGCGAGCGCGGTCCCGGAAGCCGGGGTAGGCGAGGTAGAAGCGCCCGTCGTGGGCGACGATCGGGGCCAGCCCGTGCTCGCCGCGGTGCCGCGCCACCTCGATCACGTCCTCCACCGTGCCGAACTGAGCCACGCTGAGCGACACGCGGTGCTGGACGTCCAGGCTCGCCCGAAGGGATTCGGACAGGTACGTCTCGGCCAGCTTGCGGATGCCGTCCCGCACCTGACTCTGCTCCTCACGGCTCGCGGCCAGGAAGCGCTCGCCGAGGAGCTTGCCCAGTTCCCAGGTGAAATGCCGGCGCAGGACCCTTTCCAGGGCGCGCGGATCGCGGACGGCGTCGGCCGCGGTGTCCATGATCAGGGCCGTGTCCTGGACGAAGTCGGCCAACGACGTGCGGTACGTGATGTTGCTGGAGTCGGTGCGGCGGGCCGCGTAATAGAACACGTAGTCCGCCCGCACCGCGATCCGCCGGGCGGCGACCACGGCGCGGATCGTGAACGGCTGATCGCTGCCGGAGCGCAGTTGTTCGGGATAGCGGATCCCGTGCTCCTCGATCAACGAGCGGCGGAACAGCTTCGTGTTCGACAACGCCCAGGGCAGCGCCGAGTCGACCAGGTCGATGTCGTCCCGGTTGCCGGGCGCGTAGACGGCCTGGTCGACGTGACGGCCGCCGGTGCCCACCAGGCGTCCGAGCACGATGTCGGCGTCGAGCTCGTCCGCCGCGCCGACCAGACGCGCCAACGCCTCCGAGCCCAGGTGGTCGTCCGCGCCCAGGAAGAAGACGTACCGGCCGGTGGCCACGTCCAGCGCCCGGTTGCTCGGGCCGGCCGGGCCGCCGGAGTTGGCCTGCCGCAACACTTTCATCGTGCCCGGATAGCGGGCCGCCCAGGCGTCCAGTTCGGCGCCGCTGGCGTCGGTGGAGCCGTCGTCGACGGCGACCACCTCGAGCCGGTCGACCCCGATGGTCTGGCCGAATATCGACGTCAGGCACTGCGTCAGGTAGGGCATCGTGTTGTAGACGGCGACGATCACCGTCACGTCGGGTACCCGCTTGTTCACGTACGCCGCCTCGAGCCCAGCGAGGCCGGCGGCGGCACCCGCACGGTACTGCCGTCCGACGCCGAGCGCAGGACCGCGGCCGCCACCTCGACGGTCCGCATGCCCTGCCGGAGCGTGACGATGTCGCACTCCTTGCCTTCCACCGCGTCCCGGAACCGCTCGTGCTCGACCAGCAGCGGTTCCCGCTTCGGAATCGCGTACCGGATCATGTCGCCCTCGGCGACGCCGCGGAAGGCGCGCAGCGCCTCCCATTCCGTGTTCACCGCGCCGTTGGCGTAGAAGGTGAGGTCCGCCGTCAGCGTGTCGGCGACGTAGCTGCCCCGCTCGCCGGTGATCACGGTGGACCGCTCCTTGAACGGGCTCAGCCAGTTGACCAGGTGATTCGCCATCACTCCGCCGTCGAGCTCGGCGATCGCGGAGACCATGTCCTCGTGGGGCCGGCCGCTGCGGGAGACGGTGCGCGCGGCGACGTAGGTGTACCCGCGCCCGGTCACCCAGGCGGTCAGGTCGATGTCGTGGGTGGCCAGGTCCATCACCACGCCGACGTCCGCGATGCGACCCGGGAACGGGCCCTGCCGCCGCGTCACGACCTGGTAGACGTCGCCGAGCTCGCCCGCCTCCAGCCGGGTCCGCAGGCTCTGCAGCGCCGGGTTGTACCGCTCGATGTGCCCCACCGCACCGACCAGCCCACGCGACTCGAAGGCGTACACCAGCCGCCGTGCCGCCTCCACCGTAGGGGCGATCGGCTTCTCGATCAACGCGTGCACGCCGGCCTCCGCCAGGCGCAGGCCGATCTCCTCGTGCAGCGCGGTCGGGCTGGCCACGACGGCGTAGTGGATGCCGAGGGCGAGCAACTGCTCGACGTCGGTCACCACCGGCACGCCGTACGGGCTGGTGATTCCGGGCGCCGGGTCGAACGCACCGACCAGCTCGACCCCGTCCAGCAGGCCCAGCACCCGGGCGTGGTTACGGCCCATGGCACCCAGGCCGATCAACCCGGCGCGCAGTCCGGCGGCGCTCATACCGAGACCGCCGCGGCGTTGACGGCCTCCACGACGCGATCGAGCTCCTCGGTGGTCAGTGTCGGGAAGATCGGCAGCGACACCACCTCGGCGGCGGCCCGGTCGGTCTCCGGCAGCTTCCAGGGGCCGGGCGTCCCACCCTCGGTCAGGTAGGGCCGCAGCCGGTGGATCGGCGTCGGGTAGTAGACCGCACTGCCGACGCCACGCTCGCGCAGCGCCGCCTGGAACGCCTCCCGCTCTCCGGGGACGCGGACCGTGTACTGGTGGTAGACGTGCCCGGCGCCGGGGGCGACCGCGGGCACGACCACACCGGTCAACCGATCGTCCAGGTACGCCGCGTTGGCCCGGCGCTGCCGCGTCCAGCCGGCCAGCTTGCCGAGCTGCACCCGCCCGATGGCCGCGGCGACGTCGGTGAGCCGCATGTTCGCGCCCACGATCTCGTTCTGGTAGCGCTGCTCCATGCCCTGATTGCGCAGCAGTCGCAACGTGCGCGCGAACCCGGCGTCCGCGGTGGTGATCATCCCGCCCTCGAGCGAGTGCATGTTCTTCGTCGGGTAGAAGCTGAAGCAGCCGGCCAGGCCGAAGGCGCCGACGGGCCGGCCGCCCAGCGTGGCGGCGTGCGCCTGGGCGGCGTCCTCGACGACGGCGAGACCGTGTGCCCCGGCGATCGGCATGATCCGGTCCATGGCGGCCGGGTGCCCGTACAGATGCACCGGCATGATCGCCACGGTCCGCGGCGTGACCGCGGCCGCGACCGCGTCCGGGTTCAGGCAGAAGGTGTCCGGCTCGATGTCCGCGAACACCGGCACCGCGCCGACCAGCCGGACCGCGTTCGCGGTCGCGGCGAACGAGAAGGACGGAACGATGACCTCGTCACCCGGCTTGAGGTCCAGCGCCAGCAGCGCGAGCTGCAGCGCCGACGTACCGGAGTTCACCGCGACGCAATGCCGGCCGCCGACGAGTTCGCCGAACTCACGTTCGAAGGCCGCGACCTCCGGGCCCTGAACCACCATGCCGCTGCGGAGTACCCGCACCGCGGCGGAGATCTCGTCCTCCCCGATGACGGGACGCGCGGGTGGGATTGCGGCCTGGGGCCCCGTCATGGGCGATCCTCCTGACAGCGAGCTGTGCCCCGCCGATGACCTCACTCGGCGCGTTAACGCGAGGTGAGACGGCGGTTAAGCAGCGGTGGCCGGGACACGGCGCCCGCTAGCGTACAGCACTTCCTGGCTGGCCCGGAGGGCTCGAACTATCTGGTCCGGAGGGGTTCGGCGCGAGGCCCGTCAGAATCTCCGCATGCCGCCGAACTGGCGGTCGCCGGCGTCGCCGAGGCCGGGGACGATGTACATCCGGTCGTTCAGTCCTTCGTCGACCGCGGCGGTGACCAGGCGCAACGGCAGGCCGGACTCGCTCAGCCGGCGGATGCCCTCGGGCGCGGCGAGCACGCAGCAGATGATCACGTCGGCGCAGCCCCGGTCGACCAGCAGGCGGCAGCAGTGCAGCAGCGACCCGCCGGTGGCCAGCATGGGGTCGAGCACCAGCACCGGCTGGCCGGAGAGGTCGCCGGGCAGCGACTCCATGTAGGCACGCGGCTCGAACGTCTCCTCGTCGCGGGCCAGGCCGACGAAGCCCATCGACGACTCGGGAAGCAGTGCCAGCGCCGAGTCGGCCATGCCGAGACCCGCCCGCAGCACCGGCACGATCAGTGGCGGGTTGGCCAGGCGGATGCCCTGGGCGGCCGCTACGGGAGTGGTGATCGGGTACCGCTCGGTCGCGAAGGACCGCGCCGCCTCGTAGACGACCATCGTGGTGAGCTCGTGCAGCGAGGCGCGGAAGACCCCCGAGTCCGTCTCCGCGTTGCGCATCGCGGTGAGCCGGGTCTGGGCCAGCGGGTGATCTACGACGAGTACATCCACGCGCACAACCTACCGGCCATGCAAGATCAACTGTCGGTGGGCCGCGTAGAATCCCTTTCATGACTGCGACAGCGACGTCCGGCTCGCTCCGAGAAGGCTCGGTCGGCCTGCCCGATTCCACCGGCAATCTCCGGACCTTCCTGCACGGTCTGCCCGGGGTCGACAAGGTAGGCGTCGAGGCGCGGGCGGCGGCGCTCGGCACCCGATCGGTGAAGACCACCGCCAAGGCCAAGGCGATCGATCTGGCCATCCGGATGGTCGACCTGACCACCCTGGAGGGCGCCGACACGCCCGGCAAGGTGCGCGCGCTCTCCGCCAAGGCGCTCCGCCCTGATCCCGCCGATCCGACCTGCCCGCCGGTCGCCGCGGTCTGCGTCTACCCCGCGATGGTTCCGGTCGCCGCGTCCGTGCTGGCCGGCTCGGGAGTCCACCTGGCCAGCGTGGCCACCGCCTTCCCGTCCGGGCAGGCACCGCTCGACGTCAAGCTCGCCGACACCCGCGACGCCGTGGCCGGCGGTGCCGACGAGATCGACATGGTGATCAGCCGGGGCGCGTTCCTGGCCGGTGACTACGCCCGGGTGTTCGAGGAGATCGTCGCGGTCAAGGAGGCGTCCGGCGACGCCCACCTCAAGGTGATCCTGGAGACCGGCGAGCTGGGGACGTACGACAACGTCCGCCGCGCCTCGTGGCTGGCCATGCTGGCCGGTGCCGACTTCATCAAGACGTCCACCGGCAAGGTTCCGGTCGCCGCCACGCTCCCGGTCACCCTCGTGATGCTCGAGGCGGTGCGCGACTTCCGCGCGTCGCACGGACGCCAGGTCGGCGTGAAGCCGGCCGGCGGCATCCGCACCACCAAGGACGCGATCAAGTATCTCGTGCTGATCAACGAGACGGTCGGCGACGACTGGCTCAGCCCGGACTGGTTCCGGTTCGGCGCCTCCTCGCTGCTCAACGATCTGCTGATGCAGCGGACCAAGCTCACCACCGGCCACTACGCCGGTCCGGACTACTTCACGGTGGATTGAGGATGTTCGAGTACGCACCGGCCCCGGAATCCCGCTCGATCGTCGATATCGCGCCCTCCTACGGGCTGTTCGTCGACGGCGCGTTCGACGAGGGCAAGGCCTCCTTCAAAACGGTCAACCCGGCCAGCGAGGAGGTGCTCGCCGAGGTCGCCCTCGCCGGCCCGGAGGACGTCGACCGGGCCGTCGGCGCCGCCCGCCGGGCCTTCGGAGCGTGGTCGGCGCTGCCCGGCGCCGAGCGCGCGAAATATCTCTTCCGGATCGCCCGGATCATTCAGGAGCGCTCCCGCGAACTGGCCGTGCTGGAGTCGCTGGACAACGGCAAGCCGATCCGCGAGTCCCGCGATGTGGATCTACCGCTGGTGGCCGCACACTTCTTCTACTACGCGGGCTGGGCCGACAAGCTCCAGTACGCCGGGTTCGGCACCGACCCGAAGCCGCTCGGCGTGGCCGGCCAGGTCATCCCGTGGAACTTCCCGCTGCTCATGCTGGCCTGGAAGATCGCGCCGGCGCTGGCCGCCGGCAACACCGTGGTGCTCAAGCCGGCTGAGACGACACCGCTTTCGGCACTTTTCTTCGCCGACGTCTGCCGCCAGGCAGACCTACCGCCGGGTGTGGTCAACATCATCACCGGCGCCGGCGACACCGGCCGCTACCTGGTCGAGCACCCGGATGTGAACAAGGTGGCCTTCACCGGCTCCACCGAGGTGGGCCGCCAGATCGCCCGTTCGGTGGCCGGCAGCGGCAAGAAGCTCACACTCGAGCTCGGCGGCAAGGCGGCCAACATCGTCTTCGACGACGCGCCGATCGACCAGGCGGTCGAGGGCATCGTGAACGGCATCTTCTTCAACCAGGGCCACGTCTGCTGTGCCGGCTCCCGGCTGCTGGTCCAGGAGTCGATCGCCGAGGAGCTGCTCGCCTCGCTGAAGCGGCGGATGTCCACCCTGCGGGTCGGGGACCCGCTGGACAAGAACACCGACATCGGCGCCGTCAACTCCGCGGCCCAGCTCGCCCGGATTACCGAATTGTCGGAAATCGGCACGGCCGAGGGCGCCGAGCGCTGGTCGCCGGCCTGCCGGCTGCCGGATCGCGGCTTCTGGTTCGCCCCGACGATCTTCACGGGGGTGACCCAGGCGCACCGGATCGCCCGGGAGGAGATCTTCGGGCCGGTGCTCTCGGTGCTCACTTTCCGGACTCCGGACGAGGCCGTGGAAAAGGCCAACAACACCCCGTACGGATTGTCGGCCGGCATCTGGACCGAGAAGGGGTCCCGGATCCTGGCTGTCGCCGACCGGCTGCGGGCGGGCGTGGTCTGGGCCAACACCTTCAATAAGTTCGATCCCGCGTCGCCGTTCGGCGGCTACAAGGAATCCGGTTACGGCCGTGAGGGCGGCCGCCACGGCCTGGAGGCGTACCTTGCCTGAGTCGGCGCCCACGTCAGCGAGAGCTGAGCAGCCCAGGCGGCGTCGCCGCACTGCAACGAAGGTGGAAGCCGTCGCGGAACGCCCGCGGCTGGCCGTACGCAAGACGTACAAGCTCTTCATCGGCGGGGCGTTCCCCCGCAGCGAGTCAGGACGGACCTATCTCGTGGACGGCGACAACGTGGCACTCGCCTCCCGCAAGGACGCCCGGGACGCGGTCGTCGCGGCACGCAAGGCCCAGCCCAAGTGGGCCGGCGCCACGGCGTACAACCGCGGTCAGGTGCTCTACCGGGTCGCCGAGATGACGGAGGCGCGTCGGGCCGAGTTCACCGTCCTGGGTGTCGACGCCGCCGAGGTGGACGCGACCATCGACCGCTGGGTCTGGTACGCGGGCTGGTCAGACAAGATCGCTCAGGTGGCGGGCGGGGCCAATCCGGTGGCCGGACCCTTCTTCAACCTCTCCGCGCCCGAGCCGACCGGGGTGGTCGGCGTCGTCGCGCCGCCGTCGTTGCTCGGCCTCGTCAGCGTGATCGCACCGGCGATCGTCACCGGTAACACGGTCGTGGTGCTGGCGGCCGGCCCCCAGGTGGCGATCACGCTCGCGGAGGTGCTGACGACCTCCGACGTGCCCGGTGGCGTGGTGAACATCCTCACCGGACACGCGGCCGAGACCGCGCCCTGGCTCGCGTCCCACGACGACGTCAACGCACTGGACCTGACCGGCGTCGAGAGCCCGGAGTTGGCGACCGACCTCGAGCGGGCGGCGGCCGGAACGCTCAAGCGCGTGCTGCGGCCGCCTGCCGGCGGGATCGATCTCGCCGCCGATCCCGGGTTGCACCCGATGACCGCCCTTCTCGAAATCAAGACGGTCTGGCACCCGAAGGGCTTCTGACCGGCACGCAGCGGTCGACGGTGAAGTCCGGGGGACGGTCGGTCCGCGCCCGGCGGCGCACACTAGGGTGGGGCGGCAGAGTCGTCGTTCCGTAGTTCATTTCGCACCCGGAGGTCACCGTGGCCAGCCAGTCCGACGAGCCCGAGGCGACCACGCCTCTGGCCGCGAAGTCCGCCGCCGGACTTTCCGGGCCCGAGCTCTGGGAAGCGGTTCGCATCGAGCCGGTGGAGATCGCACTGCCGGCCGGTGTCGGTCTGACCCTGCGGGCCTACCGGAAAGCGTCCGAGCTGACCCCCACCGAGATCGAGACGGACGAGGAGGACCTGTTCGAGACGCGCAGGCGGTCCGCGTCCGGTGCGGACGTCGACGATGAAGTCGTCGTCGACGAGGAATTCCGGGCTTTGCTGGCCGAGGGCGACACGGACGCCGGCGGGAAGGCGACCGCCGAGGAGCCCGATCCGGCCGACTTCGAAGACGAGGCGGACGACGCGGTGGATCAAGCGGCCGATGAGGAGGTGCCCGTCTTCCTCAGCCACAAGGGCCGGTTGCTCGCCTTCAAGAGCCCCGAGGCGCTGGTCTCCTTCATTCGTTCGGGTGCTCCGCACGATCTCGCACAACTGGACACCTGGGCCACCCTCGCCGACCGGGTACAGTCGACCGACATCGACCCGCGGCCGGAGGACCGCTACGAGCTCGACCTCGTGGTGGAGAATCTGCGCGGCGGGCACGACACGTGGGACCTGCCGCTGCTCATCGCCGCCGGCGAGGTGGCTCGCGACCTGGGGTACGCGCTCCGGCTCAAGCCGGTGATCCTGGCCCTGTCGCCCGGCTCGCCGCTCGATGATCTGGACGAGTCCCTCCGGTCCGCGGAGAGCGGAGGAATGGGTGGATTCTTCGGTCGCCGTCGTCTGAAGAAAATCGGGGCACAACAGGCAAGTCTCGGTTGGCGCTCGATTATCGGCAAGATCTCTGCCGCTGTGGACTGGCGCGATTGACCCCTGACCAGGGACCATCAGTGCTTGGCCGAACGCAGCTATGAGACATGTTCGCGACGGTGGAGATCTAGCGACTGACGTGCGCGGCCGCGAAACTCAGGGTCGGTCGCGAACACATCTCACCCGGGGAGGAGGACGACGCCGTGGCGCTCGTGCGCGTGTACTGCGGTCTGGCGTCGGCTGATGAATCGGTGCGTGCGGCCGCGACCGCGGCCGCGCGGCTGACCATCGCGGTGGTGGACGACGCGGGACGGCTGCTCGGCGTCCACGAGATCAGCGACGACCCCGGCGGATACGCCGAGCTCGGCATGCTGCTCGTGGAGCGGACGAGTGGGTTCACCGACGCCGCGGTGGCCGCCGACAGCGACGACCACCTGGTCACCTCACTGCTTACCGCCGCCAGCCGTCCCCTGGTGGTCACCGACGACGACACGACCGACGACTTCGCCGAGCGCTTCGCCGACGACGAGTCGGCCGAGGAGATGCAGGCGCCGCAGGCCGCCCGCCGGGCCGTCGGCCTGGCCCGGGCGTTGCAGGCCGGCGCCATCACCGCGGTCACCATGTCGGCTCCCCGCGAGCTGGTCAGCTACAAGCCCGTCCTGGCCGCCCACGTCGCCCTGCTCGACGGGCGCCACGCGGCCGCGATCGCCCTCCGCGAGGTCCTCCGCGAGTTGTACCCCGCTGCCCTGCGGGCGTATCCCGATCCGGCGCACCCGCTCGCCCTGGCTGTGCTCGACGCATTGCCCGAGCCTGGGCGACTCACGGTTCAGGGCACCTCCTCGGAGCAGGTGGCCGAGACGGTCGCCGCCCAGCTCATCCGCGCCGGCGCGGGTACCGACGACGAGATCATCGCGGCGGTGACGGCGTTGCACATCGCGATCAGCGAGTCACCCCGACGAGGCGGCGTCAACAAGTCGCTCGCCCCGGCGGCGGCGGAGACGGTGCGCCAGGCGATCGGCGCGGTCCGCGCCTGCGACGCCGCCTGTGCCTCGCTGATCGGCACCCTCGCCGCACGCGGACCGGCCACCACCGCACCGCCCCGACCCGTCCGGCGAACCGCCGAGCCGGCCGCTCTGCCAGCCGTTCCGCCGTCGGCGGGCGACGGCCGCACCGGCCGTCGCAGTCGCCGCGAGCCGGTCAGCACCGGAACCGGACCGGTGATCCCCCAGCCGCTGACCACACCGCCGGTGGCGCCCGAGCCGATCATGCCGCCGCCGCTGGCCCCCCGCCCGGTCGCCCCGCCGCCGGTCGCGCCCGCGGCCGCCACCGGCCTGCCCGGACGAGCCGCGGTGCCGGGCAACCGCCCGGTATCCGTCCCGCCGCCCCCACCCGGAATGACGCCCATCACACCCGGCACGCGCCAGGCGCCCGGCTCACGCAGCCCGCTCGCGCCGCCGCCTCCGTCCGGGCCGGCTTCGCTCCCGGTCGCGCCGCCATCCGCTCCGGCCGCCTCGCTCACGCCCGCGTCCGTCTCGCCGGCCGAATCCGGTCAGCCGTTCCGGGCCACCCTGACCAACGCGGCGATCAACAACGCACGGGCCGAGCGGCAGCGTGCGGTCATCCCGCCCCGCTCGAGCGCGCGCCCGTCCTCAGCCCCACCCGGCCCGACCGACTACTCGCTACCGATGCCGGCCCAGCGTCCCGCGCAGGAGACGCCGGAGCCCGGTTCCCGGGCGAACTGGCCGCTGGTCAACAACACGGGCGGCGACACCGCGGCGCCGGCCGGCGCTCCGCCCGCCGACGGTGGCCGCGTGAAGCCGCCGTGGCAGGACATGCCGAAGGAACCGCCGGCGCTGCGCCTGGTGGAGGCGCAGCTCGGCCGCGCACCGGAGCCCACGGTGCCGAACCTGCCCCCGATCGGCGAGCCGCCACCGCTGCGCCTGATCGACGGCGACGATCGGGGCGCCCGGCGCGGCCTTCCACGCCGGTCCACGCCGGGCAGCAGCGGTACGACGCTCACCGCGCTCGACCGCAGCACTACGCCGCCGGTCCCGGCCGAGAACAACGACGGCGACCTGCTGATCTTCGCGGCGGCGCGTTCGGCCTGGTTCACCGGCCACAGCGAGGCCAGTTCCGACCTGGACTGGGCCAACCCCAACGACACCGGCTGGCGGGCGGCGGAGAAGGCGGCCACCCCGGAGATCGCGGCGGAGACTCCGGCCGGCCTGCCCAAGCGCGTGCCCCAGGCAAATCTGGTGCCCGGCTCGCCGGCGTACGAAGAACGCCCGCTCCGCATCGTCCGGGACGCGGCGAGCATCGCGGCGCACACCACCGGCTACTTCCGGGGCTGGCGGCGCGGACAGGAGATCGGCGGCTTCGCCATGGGCGGCCGCCCGGGACGCGATTCCGCCGGCGGCTGGGACTTCACCCGCGACGGCCAGGGCTCGGACGACTACCGCGACAACTCGGGATACAACTCGCCGTGATCGGCACCCCGCGCAGCGACCCCATCGGATGAAGACATGCGGAAGCCCCGCTCCGGGACCGGAGCGGGGCTTCCGCCGATCGTCAGGCGGGCGCCACCGCACGCGAGCGACGCATCGTCAGCACATACTCGACGAGCGAGATGAGGACGTTCTTCGTCGACTCGCGATTGCGGGCGTCGCAGCTCACCACGGGGACGTCATTGGAGATCGCTAGAGCGTCCCGGACGTCCTGGGCGTTGTGATACTGCATGCCGTCGAAGCAGTTGATCGCCACCAGGTACGGCAGGCGGCGATGTTCGAAGAAGTCGATGGCGGCGAAGCAGTCGGCGAGACGGCGCGTGTCCACCATGACCACCGCACCGATGGCGCCCCGTACCAGCTCGTCCCACATGAACCAGAACCGCGTCTGGCCCGGCGTGCCGAACAGATAGAGGATCAGGTCGCGGTCGATGCTGATCCGGCCGAAGTCCATGGCGACGGTGGTCGTCATCTTGCCCGGCACCTGCCGGTTGTCGTCGACACCCACACCCGCCGAGGTCATGATCGCCTCGGTGGTCAGTGGGGTGATCTCCGAAACCGACCCGACCAGCGTCGTCTTACCGACGCCGAACCCACCGGCGATGACAATCTTCGCCGATGTCACCCGCCCCGCCGCGGGACGGTGCGACATGTCAGAGCCTGCGAAGTCCACTCAGCACCCTTTCCAGCAGTTCCGTGCCTACCGCGTCGGTCTCGTCTTCCAGCGAGGTGGGCTCGTACACCGCCACCAGGCCGTCCGAGGCCATGTCGGCGACGATGACACGCGCCACACCGAGCGGCAGTTGCATGCGTGCGGCGATCTCGGCGAGCGACTGCACACGGCCGCCGTCGCACATAGCCGCGATGTACTGATGCTCGCTTCCACCCTGCCCGCCGCGGATCATGCCAGATCGGCCGCGCACGGTTGTCTCGACCAGCGCTTCCAGCGCTATCTCAACCTTCGGCCGGGTCCGACCGCGGGTCACGGCGTACGGCCTGACGAGCGCGCCAGTCGGCTCATCACGTTCGGGCATCGTCACCGCTCACCCCTTCCTCGAACCCTTAGAAGTATCTATCTTGTGGTGCGGCGAAGCCGCCTAGGCGACTCAGTCTCTCGTGTTGTCAATGATTTGCACAGCTGGCCGAACCGGCCCCGGGGCGACCGGCCTGCTGCCCGTTTCAGCCGAGAACCCCGGCCGCGGATCGCGGAGCGGGAGTGAGGGCCTCGCCCACCCGGTCCACCAGGAGGGCCATCTCGTAGCCCACCTGCCCGACGTCGCAACTGCGCGCCGCCAGCACCGCGAACGAGGAGCCGTCGGAGATCGACATCAGGAACAGGAAGCCGTTGTCCATCTCGACGACTGTCTGTAGCACCGCGCCGCCCTCGAAGCACCGCGCCGCGCCCTGAGTGAGGCTGACCAGGCCGGAGGCGATCGCCGCCAGTTGGTCGGCACGGTCACGCGGTAGGTCTCGCGAGGCTGCCAGGAGCAGACCGTCGGCGGAGACCGCGATCGCATGCGCGACTCCGGGAACGCGGTCGGCGAAGTTGGCCAAGAGCCAACCGAGATCCTGCGTAGATGTCATGCCTCATGCTCCTTGCCAGCCTGCGAGGACTGCTGCCCTCCCGGAGTTCCCTCCGGGTTGGTCGATTGATCCTTGGTGCGACCACGCTGCACACCCCGGTGGTACGCGGACAAGAGACCGCGGACCCCCTCGGGAGTACGGCGCTGGACGGAGGTACCGCCCCGGTCGACACCACCCGGGACGAGCTGCGCCATCGGGGTGCGCTTGGGGAGACCGGCCGTGGTCGTCGAATCGATCGACGCCTCGGCCGCCGCCCGGGCCGCCTGCCACCCTTCGTCGGCGGCGGTTTGCCAGGGGTTGGCCGCCGAACCGCCGTTCGAGGCCGCCGCGCCGACCGTGGCCGGGTCGCGGTCCCGCGACTCGGGCGAACCGGCCTGGTGCGGTACACCGATCATGCGGGCCGGGTCGCCGGTCGAGATCCGTTGCGCGATCACGGCGTCGTCGCCGACGCCGGACGCGGGCCGGCCGCTGTCCGCCGGCCGGGCCGTGGTGAACCAGGCCGACTCCAGCTCGCGGAATATCGGCAGCTCCATCGTCTCGTCCGCGTACTGACCCGGAATGTCCCGCTGCCGGGCGGCGGCCCGCGCCGCGGCCATCTGCGCGGCGGCCGTGGCCTGGGCGGCGGCGGCCTGTGCCGCGGCGGCCTCGTGCGCGGCCCGCGCCGCGGCCGCGGCGCGCTGCGCCTCGGTCTGCGGCGCGCCCGAGCTGGGTGTGCCGGAGACGGGCCTCGCCGACACCGGCCGGCCCGGCGGCCCGGACGTCGGGACCGGGGCGGTCTGCGGGTTCGCCGGGCGCTCGACCTGGGAATTCTGGTCGCCGCGTTCCGAGTGGTAGCGCGGGAGCTCGGCCGTCATGTCGAGGGCCGCGGCCAGGCTCTCCGGGACGTGCGGAGCGGCGTTCGTGTCCCGCTCGGCGGCGACCGGCGGCCACGCGGGCGGCGCCGCGGCGGGCGCGTGTTCCACAACCGACGGCTCCTGGGCCGGCGGTGCGGAGGGCACCGGCGGTGCGGACGACACCGGCGGTGCGGACGCCGGACGTGCCGGCGGGGCCGAGACCGGGGGCACGAACGGGCCGCGGTTCTGGTTCTCCGGGCTGGCGGGGAGCTGGCGTGGGATGGTCGCGCCGAAGCCCGCCCCGTCACCCTCCGCGCGGAACTGGTCACCGTTGCGGCGCGGCAGGCTCTCCGGTCCCGCGAAGCCCTGCGGCGCGGGCGCCGGCATCGGTCCGGACGGCAACGGTGGGAGCGGCTCGTTGCTGCGCGGGCCGTAGAAGCCGGAGCCGTTCAGCGGAGCGCCGTTGACCCCGGGCGCGCCCGTGAGGTCGGACCAGGCCGGCACCGAGCGGCCGCCGGTACCGAGCATGCCGCCGCCGGGCACCGGCGGGTTCGGGTCGAACGGCCGGCCACCGCCGCTGCCTTCGAGCGCGAGCGGCTCGGGGAAGGACGGGCGCGGCGACTGCGCCGCCAAGTCGTACCCCCCGGGCGGCTGTATCCGGCCCCCGGCCGAGGTGAGCACCCCGACGGGCAGGCCGACCTCCGCAACGGTTCCCCGCTCGGAGCCGGCCGGCCGCAGCTCCACCCGGACGCCGTGTCGGTTCGCGAGCCGGGCGACCACCACGAGACCCATCATCCGGGAGACCGCGACGTCCACCATCGGCGGGTCGGCCAGCCGGTCGTTCAGCTCCTGGAGCTGCTCGCGGCCGATGCCGATGCCACGGTCCTCCACCGAGAGCAGTGCCCCGTCGCCCAGCCGGCGCGCCTCCACGGTCACCGTCGAGTTCGGCGGGGAGAACGCGGTCGCGTTGTCGAACAGCTCGGCGACCAGGTGCACCATGTCGTTGACGGCGTGCGCCGACACCTCGATGTCCCGGTCGATCATGCCGAACTCGATGCGGGTGTAGTGCTCCACCTCGGACTGCGCGGCGCGCAGCACGTCGATCAGCGCGGCCGGCTCGCGCTGCACACGCGTCGAGTCGGCACCCGCGAGCACCAGCAGGTTCTCGTCGTTGCGGCGCATCCGCGTCGCCAGGTGGTCGAGTTGGAAGAGCTCGGCCAGCCGGTCCGGGTCCTCCTCGCCGCGCTCCAGGCGGTCCAGGTGACCGATCAGCCGGTCGACCAGGATCTGCGAGCGGCGCGCCAGGTTCACGAACATCGTCGCGACCGAGGCACGCAGTGCGGCCTGCTCGGCCGCGGTCCGTACCGCCTCCAGGTGCACCGCGTTGAACGCCTCGGTCACCTGGCCGAATTCGTCCCGGCTGCGCACCGGCAGCGGCTCGGCGATCTGATCGGCGACTTGCGCGGGCGTCAGCGAGGTGGACAGCGTCGGGTCACGTAGCCGGGTGACCGCGTGCGGCAGGCCGAACTGGGCGACCGAGAGCGCACCCTGGCGCAGCTCACGTAGCGAGCGGGCCATCGACCGGGCGACCAGCCAGGCGAACAGGATCGCCAGCAACAGCATGCCGAGGAGGACGCTGATCTCGATGAAGACCCGTCGGTTCACCGTGTTCCGCAGGTTGGTGGCCTCGACGACGATGTCGCCGTCCAACTTCTGTTCCAGCTGACGGAACTGCTGGTTGTAGCCGACCATCGCCGTTTCCCACTGCTGGGCGGTGAACGGGATCGCCGAGCTGTGGATGGGGTTCAGGTTCTGCAGCGGATCGATGAGGTTGGTCGCGGCACGACCCTCCGGGAGGATGCCGAGCCGGGTGAACGATTCGTACTCGGAGTCGGTGCCGACCGCCTTCAGCGTGGCGGTGGCCAGCGCGTAGCCGGTGTCGGCCTGCAGGAACTCGCGGCGCAGCCCGGCATTGAAATCGCCCGATCCGACTGCCTCGTGACCGACGGCCCGCTGCTGGGACCGGTACTCCTTGGCGCGGGCGAGCGCGGCGACCGAGCGTAGGCGATCACTCAGCGTCGTGTCGCTGGCCAGCTGCGCCGAGACGTCGCGGACCTGGATCAGGTCGTCGATCACCTTGCCGTAGTCGTCCTCGACGTTGACGACGTTTTTCTTACCGTTGGCGATCTGGCTGCGGGTGGCCGGGAGCCGCCCGAGGTCGCTGTCGATGCGCGCGAGCAGTATGGCGACCTTGTCCGGGACTTCCTCCAGCGCCGCCTTCTGCTGCGCGTACGGCACCTTGGCGGCGTCGGCCTTGGCGTGCTCGTCCTGGTACCACTTCATCGCCGTCGTCCGGACCGGGTCGAGCCGGTCGTAGCCCGCGACCATGACGCCGAAGGTTCGCTCGTCCTGCAGGTCGTCCACCAGGCCACCGGCCGCTTCCGACAACAGCGCGAGATTGCGGGCGCGGTCCGCGTTGCTGGCCGTGTCGATGTGGTCGACCAGGCCGCTGACGCCGACGATGATCGTCGCCAGAGTCGGGACCAGCATGATCAGACCGAGCTTCGACCAGATGGGCAGATCTCGCAGCCGATCGGCCGGCCGGCGGAGACGCGACATGACGCCGTTCGCCGTCGTGGGGCGCTTGCTCACGTCACCGTCCTCCTGATTCGGTCCCGGCCTTCGGCTCGCCGGGCACCGCACACGGCCCACTCGCCGCGTCGGGCCCCCGAGATTCCATCACGACGAGTGTCAAAGAGAAAGGCCAAGCGGCCACGGACCGTTTGTGTGATGCGATTGACGCCGTTGAAGTGCGGCATCGCCGATCCGATATCACTGCCCGTGTATATGCATTTCTCTGAGAGTCACTCGCTCGACCGGCACAGCGTGGGGGCGCAGGCCGACCGGGCCCGATCGTAGTAGATGGGGCAGGGGAGACGATGGCGCGGTCCGGCCTCCGTCGGCAAGGTGAGATGCCGGTTTTCGCAGGTTTTGTAGGTAGCATTCTGACCGAAAGGATGATCGGACCCGGTCGAACCGTCAGGCCCATATGGCCCAAACCATTTTGAAACGGTCATACGTGCGGGGTTGAATTCGGTCGTCGCTGCCGGCGAACGTCAGCCGAGCAGCTTGGCGTACGCGGGTTTGATCACCTCATTGATGATCGCCAACCGCTCGTCGTACGGGATGAACGCCGACTTCATCGCGTTGATGGTCAGCCACTGCAGCTCCGCCCAGCCCCAGCCGAACGCCTCCGAGAGCAGCGCCATCTCACGCGACATCGAGGTGCCGCTCATCAGCCGGTTGTCGGTGTTCACGGTGACCCGGAAGCGCAGATCGTGCAGCAGCCCGATGGGATGCTCGGCGATCGACGGCGCGGCGCCGGTCTGCACGTTGGACGACGGGCACAGCTCCAGCGGGATGCGCTTGTCCCGCACGTACGCCGCCAACCGGCCCAGCACCGGAGGCTCCGACCCGGTGATGTCGTCCACCAGGCGGACGCCGTGCCCCAGCCGGTCGGCGCCGCACCACTGGATCGCCTGCCAGATGGACGGCAGGCCGAACGCCTCGCCGGCGTGGATGGTGAAGTGAAAATTCTCGCGCTGCAGGTATTCGAACGCGTCCAGATGCCGGGTGGGCGGGAAGCCGGCCTCGGCACCGGCGATGTCGAAACCGACCACACCGGAGTCCCGGTAGCGCACGGCCAGTTCGGCGATCTCGTGCGAGCGGGCGGCGTGCCGCATCGCGGTCAGCAGGGTGCCGATCCGGATCGGGGCGCCCTGCGCGGCCGCCTCGGCACAGCCGTCCACGAATCCGGCGTGGACGGCGTCGACCACCCGGTCCAGGGTGAGCCCCCGCTCCAGATGCTGCTCCGGCGCGTAGCGGACCTCGGCGTACACCACGCCGTCCGCGGCCAGGTCCAGCGCGCACTCCCGGGCGACCCGGTGCAGGCCCTCTTCGGTCTGCATCACCGCGACCGTGTGCGCGAAGGTCTCCAGGTACCGTTCCAGCGAGCCGGAGTCGGCCGCCTCGACGAACCACTCGCCGAGCGCGGCCGGCGCCGCGGCGGGCAGCCGGTGACCGACGGCGTCGGCCAGCTCCACGACGGTCCCGGGACGCAGTCCACCGTCCAGATGGTCGTGCAGCAGCGCTTTCGGCGCCTTGACGAGGTCGGGCAGGGTGATCCGGGAAGAGGCGATGGCAGCCATCAGCCGAGCCTAGAGGGACGGGTCGAATGATCGACGGCGCAGTGCCGTACCTGAGGTGTCCGGTCTGCGGCGAATCCCTGGCGCGCCGCGATCGGATGCTGCGTTGCCCGGCCCGGCACAGCTTCGATCTCGCCAAGCAGGGGTACGCCGACCTGGCCGGTGGCCGCGTCCGGCACGAGGGCGACAGCGCCTCGATGATCGCCGATCGCGCCGCGTTCCTGGCCGCCGGCCACTACGACTTCATCGCCGAGGCGCTCACCGGGTACGCCACGGACGGCCTGGTCGTCGACGCCGGGACCGGGACGGGCGGGTACCTGGCTCACGTCCTCGAGGCGGCACCGGGTGCGATCGGCCTCGGCCTGGATGTGTCCAAGGCGGCGCTGCGGTGGGCGGCGCGGGCCCATCCCCCGGCCGCCGC
>Ga0081539_10000838_pt1 | contig 59079 bp, 65 predicted proteins | sample TabmetS4T2R2_FD_71023 | JGI IMG/M metagenome (GOLD analysis project Ga0081539, IMG submission 71023) | Tabebuia heterophylla rhizosphere microbial communities from the University of Puerto Rico - S4T2R2 | ecosystem: Host-associated > Plants > Roots > Rhizosphere ...
TATGGCGTGGCGTACACGGTGTTGGGGTGGACCTACTTTATGGAGTGGTTCCTGCAATGGAACCAAGATCCCCAGACGCTAGAGCGGGCCTTTGCACTGGCGCAACAGGCTATCACTCTCGATGACTCCCTCCCTCCAGCCCATGAGCTCTTAGGACAGGTCTATCTGTTGAAGAACAAGCATGAACAAGCTCTCGCCGAGGCAAAGCGAGCCCTCGCCCACGGCCCGAACTGGTTTTCTTCCTATGCGGCCTCGGGGCGCATCCTAAATTATGCGGGACGGCCTGAGGAAGCAATTGGGTTTGCGGAGCAGGCGCGGCGTTTTAGCCCCCGTACCCCGATCTACTATTTATCCGTCTTAGGCCAAGCTCATTACTTGATGGGGCGGTATGAGGAGGCGATCATAGCTCTCAAGAAAGTCCTCGCCCTTAACCCTAATTATATCGATGCCCACCTTGGCTTGGCTGCCAGCTATGGTGAGTCTGGCCGGGAAGCGGAAGCGCAAGCTGAGGCGGCGGAAGTCCAGCGGGTCAGTCCCAATTTCTCGCTGGAGGGGGCGAGGCAGAGACTTCCATACAAAGATCCCACGACATTAGAGCGCATGCTTACTGCCCTACGCAAAGCGGGATTGAAGTGAGGATGTCGCGAATCATGTAGAAAACAGAAAAGGAAAATGGACAAACATAAACTTACCCACCGTTCAGAGTCATGCTGGCTAACAAACCACTGCACCGTATTGCCGCCCGCTTGCGGTTCAGAATAAATCTGAAAGGTCTCGGTTCGGGCAGCAAACGGTGGCTGGCGGCGTTAGCTGGCACCAAAGCCTTATCGTTTTCAGCAAGGAGACGTAATGTTTACCGGAAGTTGCCATTGTAGAGCGGTCCGCTTCGAGATCAAGGGCGAGATCTACGGTTTCAGACATTGCCACTGTCGCACGTGTCGAAAGATTCATGGCACCGTCTTTGGCTCCAGCGCTCTCACTTCCGCTGAGGGGTTTACGATTACTTCCGGTGAGGCAAGCCTTGAGCGGTACGAATCCTCACCCGGCAAGCGACGGTGTTTCTGCAGGCGATGCGGTTCTCCTATCTTCGCATACTATGAAGACGATCCAGCATTGGTTGTACTGAGGCTCGGAACCGTTGATGATTTTCCGGCACATCGCCCGATGGCTCACATTTGGGTCACTCAGAAGGCAGCGTGGTATGAAATTCTTGACGACATACCACAGTTTGAGGAAGACTACTCGGAAGCCTGAGGTGTCTCACAGCGCAACAAGGGTTCGTATGGGCATCGCCAGCTAACACGGCACGCCACCGCATCGCGGCCACGTTGGGATTCTGCTAAATCTGAAAAGCCGCGGGTGGGCGGCTCGCGGTGCGCGGGGACGTTAGGTGCTCCGGACGTGCGTTTCCGTCACATTGGCAACACTCTCTGACTCTCTTTCGTCGCAGCAAGGTCGTGTGCTACGGTCAGCCCTTGGATTTCGCGATGATGCGAAGAAGAGGTGATCGCTTGTGCGCCAGCCCGGGCCAGGACAAGGGAAACATAGGCTTGCCTCCACATTCGGGAGCTTACACGGAATGTCACGTATGGAAGCGGATAAGTTCTTGCGTACGCTGGGCGCAGAGGTGCGCATCACCGCAGGAGGATATATCCGATACAGGTTTTCCGATAGTTCTGAAGTGTGGATTCGTCCCGATGGTGAGGTGGTACGGCTGCCGCGGCGCGAGTATAATCGACAAGGACAGCGGACCAATAAAGGGACGCGTCTCGATGAAAACGGAGCATTAACGTCTATCCACACGACAGGCGAGAAAGTAGAGAGTTGACCATGGATGATTATCAAGCCCTCGGTCTTGGCGACGCGCCGTCTGTAGTCACAGCGGTGACGGTGGACACAGACGAGCAGTCCATTTTACTCTCCTGTCTGTACAATCCGCAGCAAGCGCTACTGCCCTACACGTTATGGTTCAGGCAGTGTGAGAATATCGTTGGGGATACCTTTGGAGACGTGCCCGATTTGCAACACTTAGAGGCTGAGCTTGTGGGGCTCTCACTCCAAACGAACAATGAACAAAAGCTGGCTGTCATTACAACCGATGTGTTTGAACTCACCTTCTGCTATGGCAGCTTTTCCTTAGAGAAGTATTCCACAAGCTCACCTCAGTCCGCACCTAACTATCCGTTCCACCCGACTGCGGCCCGCGAGCGGTTTTGACTGAACGCGAACAGGTACGGTTGGGCCACGGCGGCTGAGGCGCGACGTTAGGTTACTTCAATTGTTGAAAAACCCTCCATCTACCCTTCGACAAGCTCACCTGTGCCTGCGGCACTGGCGCAGGCAGGACAGGCCTGTCCAAGGATCGAAGGGCTCTGGGTGAACGGAGGGACTCTCGATAGTATTGAGAACTTCCTGTTCGTGCTGAGTCCTGAGCCCAGTCGAAGGACCAAAGCAGGTTTCGCTTTTTCAACCGCCTCTCTAAAGAGTTTATCAACAGCTTCTCAGCTCTCCTTCAACGCAATCGCCCCGCTGGGACAGATATCGACAACGTCTTCCGCGGCCTCGCGGATATTGTCACTGATTGTTTCGGCAATCACCCGTGGCGTGCCGTCGGGGTCGGCGGTAATCAATTCCGCGTGTAAATAAGAACACTGGCCGGACTTGCGGCACTTCTGATAATCGATCACCAGCCGCATCTCAGCGTCCTCCGACGTTCAAGCTCAGTGGTAACCGTTCAAAGCCAAAGACAACTGGGCTTTGCGATTGACGCACAGCGGTAGCAGCACCGTGTGTGAGCGTGGAGAAGCGATCGAGAAATGCATTCAATGAGATCTTCGCTTCTGCTCGTGCCAATGGCGCGCCTAAGCAGTAGTGAATGCCGGCGCCAAAAGAGACGTGATTGCGCAGGTCACGATCGAGCCGGAATTCATCAGGGTTGGGAAATTCTTTTGGGTCACGATTGGCAGCACCGAAGAATACCGTCACAAGTTCATTCGCTGGGATCGTAACCCCCGAAAGCGTCACTTCTTTGGTTGTCATGCGCTGCAATTGCTGCACCGGACTCTCATAGCGGAGCGTTTCTTCGATTACTGGCTCCACGAGGCTGCGATCCTGTTGTAAGCGTTTCCACAATTCAGGTCTATCGGTCAAAATATTCAGTATGTTGCCCATTAAATTAGTCGTGGTTTCATTGCCCGCGATGAGTAAAAGAATGCAGAAGCCAAGAATCTCCCAATCTTGTAGTGACTCTCCCTCAATCTCAGCCTCGACGAGTGCGGTAATCAAATCTTCTGCTCCCTGCGCGTGGCGCGCGGCAGCAATCTTGCCGAAATACTCCACCATCTCCGTCGTGTTCTTCATCCGCTCGTCTAGTGAGATGGAAATAAGGGAAGAAATAAACGTGTCTGACCAGCGCTTAAACGTTGGGTAATCATCCCCAGGAATGCCCATCAGTCGAGCAATCACTTTGACCGGCAGCGGGATTGTGTACGATTGCACGATGTCTGTCTCACCCGGGCCGATTTCATCAAGGATCTCGTTCGCAATAGTTGAGATCCACGGTTCTAACGCTTCAACGCGTCGAAGCGTGAACGCTTTGTTCACCAAGCGGCGGAACCGCGTGTGACGGGGTGGGTCATCCATGATCAAGACAAGCTGTGGAAAGAAGCCTTTTTCGACGAAAGGATTGCGCGCGGAAGAAAACGTGTCGTGATCACGAAGGGCGGCAAAAACGTCATCATACTTCATCAGCGCCCAGGCTTTCAGTGGTTCATCAAGTCCGGGGACGACCCCGGCGGGGATGAATTCCATCAGTACCGGAGATTGAGCGCGCATCTCCTGGTAGGTGGGATAGGGGTTGATTACAAACGTCGCCAGATCGCCGCGTAGTTGGTCAAGCGAGAGTGGGGTTGGTTCATCCATTGCAATGTCCTCGTGTTTTTACCTTAGCCGGTTCCACAAGGAATAAATAGTTGACAACGTTACGTAAAGAGTTGCTTATGCCACGACCGGTCAATCCGACCTTACGTGAGGATATTCTCGCGGTGGCGCTGCGCCTAATTGAAGAAAAGGGCGTGGGCGCACTCACTATGCGTGAGGTTGCAGGTGCCCTCGGTTATAGTGCCACTACGCTGTATCAGCACTTCGAAAGTAAAGAAGAGCTGGTGCTCGCTTTGAAGCTACAAGCCGGAGACCGGCTGACTGCGGCAATGGAACAGGCGCGGCAGGAGCCGACGTTACTGGCCCAACTGCAAGCGATGGGCGCGGAATATATTCGCTTTGGTCTAGAGAATCCTACTTATTACCGTTTGATTTTTCAGGACACCTCGGCTGAGGCAATTCCTACCGCGGAACAACTGGCCCACATGCGCCAGAGCTGGACAATTATGCGCGACACTCTTGTAGCCTGGCTGACTGAACAGCAGATACAAAGCATTGATGCCGACCAAGAGGCCAACGTCTTATGGGCGCTGGTCCACGGCCTGGTTTCGTTACGGCTGGCAAATCGCCTCGACTGTGAGGCTCCTCAAGAAATGTTCTCGCTCTACGAGTTTGCTACTGCGCGGTGGTTCGCTGGGTTGATGACAAATCAAAGTAGTCAATTAGCGTTGCAAAAGAAACAGCAGGAACACCCCCAACGAAAAAGAACTACAAACACCTCTCGCCAGAGAGCAAGGAGGAAGGCATCATGAGTCGACCATATCCTGACGATCCTTTTCTGCGTGGCAACTATGCCCCGTGGCCGATGGAAGGGGAAATTCACGACCTCGTAGTTGAGGGCGAGATTCCGCCTGAGTTAGACGGGACTCTTTACCGTAACGGACCGAACCCGCAATTTGCCCCGCGTGGACGCTATCATTGGTTCGACGGCGACGGCATGATTCACGCTTTCACTCTTCGTGTCGGCCTAGCTAGATTTCCATACGCGAACGCCTGAGTCTTTTAGAGCAAATCGAAGATCCCCATTCTCAGCGGCATTTGGCCACGCTGGGCACCAGCCGCGGTTGGCGCTGTTTGGAAGTCGGGGCTGGACATGGGTCAATCGCGCGTTGGTTGGCTGAGCAGGTCGGTCCTCAGGGGCTGGTGGTAGCGACTGACCTCAATCCACGCTTCCTAACCGAGATCCAGTTACCCAACGTTGAAGTACGGCGGCATGATATCCGCACCGACCCTTTGGAATCTCACACCTATGATCTTGCACACTGCCGAGGGGTTTTAGCCCACCTGCGAGAACCCCACCTGGCTGTAAGGCGCATGGTGGAAGCGTTACGGATGGGGGGGTGGCTCTTAATCGAGGAAGGGAATTTGTCCTCGATCGGCGCGGTTGACGCTGATCACCCACTAGCAGAGTCCTTCAATCGAAGGAATCGAGAGCTAGTTGAGCGGATCACTCAGACGAAGTTGTTTGCCCCTTCTTTCGGCCCCCAAGTCCGCCGCCTCTTGGAGGAGGCGGGGCTAAGCGAGATCAACAACGAAGGCATACAGGTTATAGCGCGAGGCGGAGAGGCGCACGCCAGGTAGTATAGCATGTCGCTGTTAGTTCTGATGGCGAATGGTATCCTTTCGCAAGCTGAATGCGCCGAGCTTCACAGGGCCTACAGCGACCCGAGTTTCAGCTTTGTCACACGCAGCACCTTTGCGGCATGGGGGAAGAAGCGTGCGAGTTAACGACCCGTGCACCTGCCGCAAAGGCAAAAATAGCAACTCGGTTTCCCATTCCTCTCCCTTGAGCCTTCAGTTTATGGCCTATAGCCTCTGCTCATGCATACTTCGTCACTTCTCAGGCACCTCCTCGTCCTTCCTCCGAGCACGGAAGATCAACTTGACTGGCGTGCCTAGAAGATCGTAGGTTGCACGGAGCTGATTTTCTAGGTAGCGCTCGTAGGCAGGGGTAATCCCTTCGGGTATGCCAGTGAACAGCACAAATTGTGGTGGCTTGGTTGCAACTTGAGTAACATAAAAAATCTTGGGCTGTTTGCCTTTGAAACTTGGTGGCGGTGTGCGCCGCGTCCATTCTTGAAAACTGTGATTCAATTGCGTTGTCGGCAATTGCAAAGTGTGCGCTTTGGCGACTTGCATAACGACCGGCAGAAGTTTGCTTAAGCGCGCACCAGTGAGAGCAGACAGAAACACTACTGGTAGCGAGGTTGTCAGCGGTGCCATGTGGTGAAGATTTTCTAGATAGCGCGTTTGATTTTTTTTCTCGGCCGGAACTGCATCCCATTTGTTGACAACCAACACGAGGGCTCGTCCACGGTCCCACGCATAACGCGCCAAGCGAACTTCTTGGTCAGTGATGCCTTCGACCGCATCGATCATTAAGAGTCCAATTTCCGCTCGTTCCAGTGCTTTTAACGCAATGAGGACACTGGCCTGTTCGATGCGTTCGTGAATCTTGGCCTTGCGCCGTGCACCAGCGGTATCAACCAGAAGAATCTGCTGCCCGTCCCATTCAATAAGACTATCAACGGCGTCGCGGGTCGTGCCAGGAGTCGAATCAACAATCGAGCGCTCGAAGCCGACGAGGCGATTGAGCAAGGATGATTTGCCAACGTTCGGGCGACCGACAATCGCGACGTACAACGGAGTGTTCGGAGTTCCCCCCAACGGAGGGGGCAGGCGGAGTTCGGAGTTCGGCGTTGAGGGGTCGAAGCTTGAAGCTTGGTGATCGCGGCTGGGTTCTTCTCGTCTCCACGTTTCAGCGACGGCTTCCATAAGATCACCAACGCCACGACCATGCGCAGCGGAGATGGTATACAGGGGATCAAGGCCTAGGGCAAAAAACTCGGCAGCCGTTAGCTCTTGCTTATCGCCATCAACTTTGTTGACTGCAAAGAAGGTTGGTTTGTCGGTACGGCGAAGGAGATCGACAGCTTCAGCATCAGCCGGATTGAGCCCTTCGCGACCATCGAAGAGAAAAATAATCACATCAGCTTCGCCGATCGCTAGACGAGTTTGTTCTTGGACACGAGAGTTCAATCCCGTGGTGTCGTCGAAATCAAGACCGCCCGTATCAACCAAGAGTAACGGCTGTCCTTGCCATACAGCCTGAGCAAAATTGCGATCGCGTGTAACCCCGGGGGTATTATCAACGACTGCTTTGCGTTGGCGGAGCAGTCGGTTAAAGAGGGTCGATTTCCCGGCATTGGGACGGCCAACGATAGCAACAATAGGGATTCGAGAAGGTGTCGCTGTTTGATTTTCTATTTCGTGTTGTGCCTGCGTCATAATGAAAATTGAAGAACTTCTAAGAAAAAGGGAAATAGTGAAAAAGTGAATAGGTAAATGGGCGATAAAGAGGCTGGCGCTGGTATTCTTCTCTTCCTTTTCGCCGTTTGCCCTTTCCTCCGTTTCCCCCTTATTTCACCCCTCTTCTTTTCTATAACGACTTTCTGTGCGCCTTTCTTCCCCCCCTTGTGCGTGCTATCGTCCGCCGCGGTTTCGTTCGGAATTTGAGGAGGGGACATGGTAAGAGCAATCGAAGCGTACACTGCGGTAGGTATCTCGCCGACTGTACGCGGAGTGCTGAAGCGTGAGCAGATTAAGACGAACATTGAGCATCTTCACGAAGTGTGTGCTGGAGCGTGTTGGCTCTCAAGTCTAGCGTTACCGGTGAGGTTAATTGTGATTCCAGAAGGTGCGTTGCAAGGATTTACTGATGAGGTATTTGACTGGGATCATGAGAAGTATGCCAATGAGATTGCCATTGACATTCCTGGCCCTGAAACGGATATGCTCGGCAAACTCGCGAAAGAGTTCAATGCCTACGTCGTCGCGACGGCGAAGTCCCGTGAACCGGAATTCCCAGGGTTATTTTTCAATAATGTCTTTATGATCTCGCCACAAGGGAAAGTCGTTCTTCGCCATCGCAAGAACTCGCCGCTCTTTCCGGTAGAACATTCTGTGTGTCCGCATGATGTGTGGGACAAATGGATCGAGATTCATGGTCGATCACTGGACGCCTTCTTTCCTGTGGCCGATACTGACATTGGCAAGATCGGCATCTGTATGGCCAATGAAGGATCGTATCCGGAACTCATTCGTGGTTTGGCGATGAATGGGGCTGAAGTCATTTGCCGACCGGCGTACCCGGAACCGCATGTGAGTAACGGTGCGTGGGAGATCCAAAATCGGGCGCGGGCGTTGGACAACACATGTTATATGGTCGCTCCCAATCTCGGCACCTACTATCTCCTACCCGAATCGCCGCTGCCGGTGGATACGTTTGGTGGGCACTCGATGATTGTCGATTATCGTGGCTTGATTGTCGCGCGGCATGACTATGGTGCAGGTTCGTCGTACTGTGGCGGGGTGATCGATATTGAATCTCTGCGCGAGTTTCGTGCGCGCTCGCCACTAATGAACTGGATGAAGGATTTGCGGACTGAAGTGATCTCGCTAATCTACGAGAAGCCCATCTATCCGAAGAACCTGTGGCTCAAACGCAAACCGATGTATCACACTGAGTATAAAACTGAGGTGATCGACCGGCAGGTGCAGCTTATGCAAGAGCGCGGAATCTTTACGCCACCAACAAGAAGTGAGGTGAAGAAGGCACGAGTAGGGAAGTCGAAAAAAAAGAGCGAGAAAAAACGGCGGTAGCGGTGGTGAGGGGACATGGGTCCCTTCTCCCTTCGGGAGAAGCCTGTCCTGCCTGCGCCAGTGCCGCAGGCACAGGTGAGCTAGTCGAAGGGGACAGGATGAGGGAATTGGCAATTGGCGAATGCGGACTGCGGAATAGGAAAATTCTTCATTTCACTCCGCACTCCGCAATTTTTATCCCCTCCCCCTAACTCTCTCCCGCAGGGAGAGGAAATTCCAAGACGGCAAATGGCTTGAGCTGGGACCAGAGGGGTGAAGCGTGCTGCACCCTCACCACCTTAGTTAACGATATACACCTTCCGCGACCGTACCCCGAACTGCATACACGCCTGTACCGAGGGTAAAAAGACATCCAACTTCTTTCCTTTGACACGGCTTCCGGTATCCTCGGCAACTCGCCTGCCAAGACCCTCAATTTCAATGACGGTGCCCAGCGGAATCACGCGCGGGTCGACCGCTACAGTACGTTCATGGTGCGGTCGGGTACCACTGGCAGTACGACCAGAAGACGCGGCATAGCGCGTGTACGCTCGCATGGTAAATGCTCCTAGCGGACGACGATTCTTCGATGCTCCTATCGGAGTGGAGTGAAGTGCAGGGCTTAAAGGAGCACGATCTTCAGGATGTAGGGTTCGTGATTTTGTCCGACTTCTTGCCTCCTGCCCAATCATGTTAGCATATCCAAGGTTGATCGGCGCGCTGCCTGGAACCATCGCGCTTACGAGCATGCTGCTCACAATACAGGCTGTCACTTTCTTTGTGACCATATCGTACCCCCGTCAACCTGTGAGTTGCCGCCTTGGCCGAACCAGATGCCGTTACAGAATATCGATGTCAAATCAGAACGTGTTGCCCCAGAACAAAAAGACCGGCACGCGGGGAGGATTCTATAGGGGTTAAGAAAAATAACCAAAAATGTTTTATCCGAGGGGAGTGCAAGAATGGAAAATCATGCCTGGAGAAAGCTTTTACGCCGCTATAGTGAGCATTACGAGGTAGCGTGCGCTGCGCGCGCGACTCTCCGATACATCGCTCTTTTCGTGCGCAGAGCGCACGCTACGGTCCTTTGGCTTCCCACCTGTGCAGGAATAACGAGCCTTTATTCTACTGGCTACTGACTACCGGTCTTCACGAGATTCCGAATCCCCGCACATTCCCGCAGTCCACGTTAATCAACGCTTGTCGTTTTTCTTCCCGCACGACTTTCAGTGCGCGTTGCAGCGCAGCGGGGAGTTCTTGTGGTGCGTGGACGACTTCTCCATGTCCGCCACAAGCTTGAGCGAACATTTCGTAAGCGGGTTGGACACCGAAACGTCCAAAGGGAAAGTTTTCTGTACGCACGGCCCAGCCCTGTGGATGCACACCACGGGTCGCCATCTGCGTCGCGTTCCAGCCGCCGTTGTTACAGACGATGATGAGGATCGGCAGATTGTGCATAGCTGACACCATGTGACATGCACTTGGCACACCAAAGATATAGGTACCATCGCCAACGACAGAGATCACCGTTTTGTTCGGTGCACCGAGTTTCACTCCCAGTGCTCCACCAACACCCCAACCTAGTCCACCGGCAGGAGAGAAGCCCAGATATGAGCCAGGGGTGTTGAACTCGATGTGACGTAGACTCAGATCATACTCATTAACGAAAATCATGCTGTCGTCTTTGAGTTGATTAAGGCAATGCGAGACCCACTCAAACGTCAACACTTGCGAGCGCCCTTTTTCTTCTGCGTCTTGCTTCCAAGCTGTACGCTGTCCGTCATGCTCTTTCTTTAATCGCTCGAACCGTTGGGTGATGACTCCTTCACGTCCAGAGCGATATTTCTGTACAGTAGAGGTAAGCTGAGACACGGCAACCGCGGAATCGCCAGTGATAGCGAGGGTCGTGGGGAACCCCCAAATGGGATAGCGGCTGTGCAGCGGATCAACACCGATGTGAATCACACGAGCGTCCGGATTGACCTTGTGTACAGCAGGAGTCCAGGGCACGTCACAGTCAATGACCACAATCACATCAGCTTTCGGGAGTAAGGTGCCCGGTTCAAATCCTAAATGCAGTGGATGGCCAGCCGGAAAATTCACGTGTGCAGCGAATGGGTACTCGACTACAGGTAGCGCAAAGGATTCTGCAAGCGCCACTAATGGTGACACCGCTGCCGTATTCCGTCCATAGGTACGCGTGATAATCAGCGGATATTTTGCCTCAGCAAGCATGGCTGCAGCTTCGGCTACACCAGCTGGATCAGGAAACGGAGTGGTTGTTGGTAAAAACGCTAGTCCCTCATCATAGGTAAACTCGGAGTGAGATTGGGCAAGGACTTCACGTGGGAACGTCAGATACACTGGCCCTTTTGGTTCGCTCATGGCGACGGAAAATGCGCGGCGGATAACCGTTTCTAGCTGATCGAACGAGCGCAGTTCGTAATCCCATTTGACGTACTCTCGCACCGTCGCTGCTTGATCGAAGGACTCTTGCGCCCAATGGATCAATAAGTCGCGACTGCCATGATTTCCTGACTCGGTAATCGGTGTTCGACCGGCTGACAGCACAAGCGGGATGTTGGCGCGTGCGGCATTGATTAAGCCACAGATGGCGTTTGCCGTACCGACGGTGGTGTGAACCATCACGAGCGGAGGCTCACCTGTCACTAAGTGATAGCCATGCGCCATACTCACCGCGACAAACTCATGCGGCACTTGTATCGGGTAGGGAGTGGTCTTGCCTTCAGCAGCGAACTTGGCAAAACCATCAATCAGTGAGGCGAAATCTGTCCCGGCATTGCCAAAGAAGTATTTCACGCCCATAGCGCGGAGCAGTTCGAGGTAGGCTTGGGCGGTGTTTTCAACCGCAATCGTTTTCCGTAACGGCATACGTCAACCTCTTTAGCTATTGGGTCATTGAGCCATTAAGTCATTGAAGGAGGGGAGCTTTGTTTTCAATGACCCGATGACCCTATGACTCAATAAATAATTACGCTTCTCGCGACCTCTCCCTTTTCCATCCACTCAAACGCTTCATTAAGCTGTTCAAGCTTGATGCGACGGGAGACTAATTCATCGAGTTTCAGTCGTTTGTTCATGTAGAGGTCAAGTAAACGTGGCATGTCTACACTTGGTCGGGCAGAGCCATAGATCGAGCCTTTCAATGTCTTTTCTTGTAGTAGCGACAAAGCAGGGATAGTGATCATATCGTCGGGCTTTGCGACACCGACAACGACGGCTATACCGCCAGGCTTGATCGAGAAATATGCCTGCACGGCAGTGTCAGCGCGACCGATAACCTCAAACGCGTAATCTGCACCAAGACCGTTTGTAAGTCCGAGTACTTGGGTGACCGGGTCACCGTCGGCAGGGTTCACTGTGTGTGTGGCACCGAACTGGGTCGCCAGCGTGAGTTTCTTTGGATTGAGATCGACCGCGATGATTTTTTCGGCTCCGGCGAGTACGGCACCTTGTACAACATTGAGGCCAACGCCGCCGCAACCAATCACAACCACACTTGAACCCGGCTCTACTTTCGCAGTGTTGACAACCGCGCCGACACCAGTCATGACCCCACAGCCGACCAGCGCCGCTGCATCGAGCGGTACATCGGTACGAATAGGAACCACACCAGCCTCAGGCACAACTGTGTATTCGGCAAAGGAGGCAACACCTGTGAAGATGTGAATTTCGGTGTCACCTTTGTGCATGCGAGTCGTGCCATCGGGGAGATAGCCCTGCGCGATCGCCATACTGCCGGTTTGGCAAAGTTGCGGACGACCGGTGACACAGTAGCCGCATTTCCCGCACGATGGACGCCAAGAGAGCACGACATGATCGCCGGGTTGCACGCTCGTGACATCAGCACCGACCTCTTGGACAATGCCAGCGCCTTCATGGCCAAGAACCGCTGGTGGAGGAGGAAAGGGTAGAGTGCCGTTCATCACCGAGAGATCGCTATGACACACGCCACTGGCCGCGACTTTGACCAACACTTCTCCACGTTTAGGTTTGTCGATGTCGATCTCTTCAATCTTCAGGGGAGCGTTGTACTCGTAGAATACCGCGGCTTTCATAGGGCATCCCTCCTTCGTCATGCTGATGCTTCTGCACTATGGCACAAGGCTTTCTTTGACAACAGCGCCTCTTGTCGATGAATTGACGATGGAAGATAAAAGGAGTTTGCTATCGGGCGGCATAGTAAGGGCGATCCTTGTGATCGCCCTTACTTGGGGTGCCAATCTTTTGTGGTCTGATCTAAATCAACCCACACGATATTCGTACACTCCGCGTAGCGTGCGCTGTGCGCACGAACGGCGCGGGCCGGCAGCGTCGTGCGCACAGCGCACGCTACGACGGGGGGCAGTGATGCAGTGTACGAATCTTCTATGGTTCGATTTAGACACCCGCACTCCCAGCGTTTTTCAAGACTGGGCCGTAATGCGTTCTTCCAGCGCACGCATGCCGAGTTCACGAGCTGTGACAAGCGCCGCCTTGAGCAACTCCTTGGCTTTCTCACTATCACCGAACTGATCACGAGCCAGCAGCATCGTGGCGTACTGATACTGTGTGTGCGCCAACCAAGGCCAGGCCTCCATGCGCGCATTCATGGCCAGGGCGTCCTCAAAGTGCTGCGTCGCTTTATCCCAGTACTCCAAGGTGGTAGCTAGAGCTCCAAGGTAGCGAGACAGCGCGCCGTAGCAGGCCGCGGCATTACCGACGACGACTGTGCGCCCGGCGTAGGGCAGCAGCAGCTGGTACAAGACGGCAGCTCGCGCCTTGTCTCCCAGGTAGGTGCACACGTCAACCAGATACGTCAGGCTCGCCATCCACAAGGCATCGCGGGGAACATCAGCGAAGTCATGCTGCGCCAGATGCTCGAACTCCGCCTGCGTCTCCTGCACAAGTCCAAGTTCGCTGTAGATCAGTGTCAGGGCGGGACGCCAGGCGCCAGCTACGGTGTGTTGCTGAATAAAATAGCGCACGACGGGTGCGAGTTCCTTGAGGCGACCCTGCTCGCGGCGCAGGGTAAACATCTGTAGGCCAAAGGCGCCAGCGGTGTTGTCCGTTTGCAGGCGCTGGCCAAGAGCGAGGGCTTCCTGGGCCAGGCGTTCGCTGTCGGCGAAGTGGCCCTGCATCAACGCCCGCATGGCCCGCCACGCTGTGACGGCGGAAAGTTCGAAGGGTAGCTGCCGCTCTTCCGCAAGGCAACTATGTGCGTCAATTGCTGCGTCGGTGGCCAGCATATCGCCCAACTCAAGCAGACAAAGCATACGCCAGAAGTGGGCGTCGATCAGAAGCTGTTTAGCGTTCGCGACCTTGGTGAGTTGTAGCATCTCCGTGGCGTGGGCTAGGCGCTGGTGCGTGTGTTCTGGTCCTTGGAGGGCATTGATCATGCCATCGAGGCTGGCAGCGAGCAACTCTGGATCGTCTAAGCGTCGGGCAATAGTCACTGCCTGCTGGGCATAGACTAGTGCTTGTCGCTGTGAGCCAGTGACCCCCAACACTAAGGCTAAACCACTCAAGGTTTGCGCTTTGAGGAGACTGTCTTCCGTACCGAGGTTCTGTAGTGCTTCCTCGAACACGAGCACTGCTGGGGCTGCGGGGAGACCAACCTCACGTATCAGTTTTTCAAGTCCTAGCCCAGACCGAACGAGGCTTTCTGTTGCTCCCAACGCCCGGGCACTCTTAGCAGCGCACAAGAATGTTTCCTGAGCTGCAACGTGTTCACCTGCCTTCCATTGCGCTTCTCCCAGCGCTAACAACAGAGTGCAGCGTTGCGCGTCATCCACTCGTTCCTGCTGTTCCAGGGCCTGCAGAGCTCGCTGATAGAACCGGACTGCTTCGGCATAGGCTGGCAACTTCACCGCGCGCTCACCTGCCCGCTGCCAGTATGCAATCGCTCGCGCTCCCAGTCCAGCTTCCATGTAGTGATGCGCCACCAGCTCTGGTTGGGTCTCGATGACCTCAGCAAACTGCGCTGTCAACACCTGAGCAATCTGACTGTGATAGTGCTGCCGTGTACTCTTGAGCAGTGATTGATACGCTGTATCCTGCACCAGCGCATGTTTGAAGACATAGTGCACCTGTGGCGGCAGCCCGCGTTGATAGAGTAGTTCGGCTTCCACCAGCTTCGCCAGCGCCTGCTGCAAGTTCATCTCCTCAAGTGGGGAGACCGCGCGGATCAAGTCATACGAGAACTCGCGCCCCAAGGCGGCGCCGATCTGGGCGACCTCGCGCACGGTTGACAAGCGATCCAGCCGCGCCATCAGCGCATCCTGTAACGTCGCGGGAATCGCCAACGGTGGCAGGGGCGACGCCTGCGTCGCTCCTGTATCTAGCCCCGACTCCAGGACCATCTTGGTTAATTCCTCGACAAACAACGGCACGCCATCAGTCTTGGCGATGACTTGTTGGATCATCTCCGCCGACAACCCTGTGCCGCCCGTTACTCGTGCTACCATCTCGCCGACCTGGGTGCGATCTAACCGACTCAGTGTCATCTGGCTGAGATAGGCCCGGCTGCCCCACGGAGAGGTAAACTCTGGGCGAAAGGTCAACAAAGCCAGCATTCGCGCCATCGGCACTTGATCGAGGAAAAGAGAGAGCAGCTCCAACGTAGAAGGATCGACCCAGTGCAGGTCTTCCCAGGCGCTGTAGACTACCGTCTGCTCAGCTTCTTTCACGAGCCAGCCCACGAGGATTTCTTGCGTCTTCTGCTTCTGCCGCTCGGGCGTCAGGCTCAGCGGTGGGTACCCCTCGGGATGGGGCAACGACAACAACGCAGCCAGCAGTGGTATCGCCTCCGACTGGAGGGGCACGGCACGCTGTACCCCGACTTCCAGCTTGCGCAGCTTCTCTTCAGAACTATCTCCGCGTTCAAATTGCAACACGCGCTGGAGATGTTCGAGCACGGGATACAAGGCACTGTTCTGGTGATAGGGCGAACAGCGCAACTCGATCCGCGTCGCAGTGTCTTTCACAACTTGTTCTTTCATCTCTTGCACAAGCCGTGATTTGCCAATACCTGCCTCGCCACTGAGTAACACTACTTGGCCTTCGCCGGCTTTCGCTCGCTCCCAGTGGCGCTGCAGCAGCCTGAGTTCCTCTTCTCTGCCCACGAGCGGCGTGAGGCCCGTGCGCACCGCCGCCTCAAAGCGACTCTGGGCCTCACTCGCGCGTATGACCCGAGACACCGAGAGCGGGAGAGCGAGGCCTTTGAGCGTCTGAGGGCCCAGATCCTGAATCTCAAACAAGCCACTGACCAGCCGCGCAGTGGTCGGACTGATGACCACACTGTTGGGCAGCGCCTTGTCTTGCAACCGCGCGGCAATGTTGGGCGTCTCGCCAACGATGCTGTGAGCCGCGCGGTACTCCCCGCTGCCCATCTCCCCGATGACCACCAGCCCGGTGTGAATGCCGACGCGTACTTGAAGAGGGTGGGGAAGATGGAAGTGCGGCGGTAACGAAAGAGCCTCAATGGCGGTGACAATGCCGAGCCCGGCCCGGACCGCGCGGGCTGCATCGTCTTCATGCGCAGTAGGATAGCCAAAGTAGACGAGCAGCCCATCGCCGAGGTACTGGCCCACATAGCCCTCGAACCGGCTGATGACCGCGACGCACGTTTGCTGATAAGTCTGGATGACCGCACGTAAATCTTCGGGATCGAGCTGCGTAGATAACGCCGTCGAGCCCACTAGGTCACAGAACATCACCGTCAGTTGCCGGCGTTCGCCGTCACTCCGTCCGGTGTCTAACATCCGCTGGCCAGAGTGCGGAATCTGTGGCGGTGATGACAGGGGGCTTGCAACGTGGGACGTGGGACGTGGAACCGGCGCAGCCCCCGTCCAGACCAGCACGGCACCGTCTTCATCTCTGGCCTGTTGTTTAGCTTTGATGAGTTCGTCCTTGATGTCCTCCAGGTAGTTGTCATCAAGATCAAACCGTCGCTTCAGTGCCCGATATGAGACTCGCCCTTCGCGTTCTAGCAACTCCCGCACTTGCGTCAGAACTTCATCAAAGGTCATCGGCGGTCCTTCCTTCACCGTAGAGCTGAGGTGCACGCAGTACTTATCTACTCTTTTACGTCCCTTCTTCGCAAGCGTATACTCAACTCAGCGGCAACCCGTTCGTAAATGTCACGTCGAGGACCGAAAGCAACTACTTCCACAACTTGTTCTGTGAGCCGAAGGATGATCCGCGCATTTCCCAATCGATAGCTTCGTAGCCCTACGAGTTCGTCCTTTAGCTCTTTTGCTTGATAAGGATCTGCGGCAATTGCTCTGAAGGCAGTCCTTACCTTCCGTTTCAGCTCTGGAGGTAAATGAGTGATCAAATTTCGCACCGTCTGTGACATCTCAACGCGGTACGGGGTCATTTACGGGACCTACGGCTCATCAATGGTTCGCCAAACACTTCTTCAAAAGTAAAGCGTTGACCTTTTTCCAGTTCTCTAAGTCCGCGTTTGATCTCTCGCATCAAGGTCGGGTCATGCTGGATCGCGCGTGTCTCTTGCCAACTGGCAAATTCATCTGCACTAATGAGCACAGCAGCCGGGCGGCCATTGCGAGTGATGATTAATTCCTCTTCGTTCACTTCTAGGTCGGCGACAAGTTGACTCAATCGTGCCTTTGCCTCAGACAGAGGAAGAGTTTTCATTATCCTACCCTTCTTATTATAGACTAGAATTTAGACTAAGTTTTCGTCTTATTGATGTCAATGCACGCCGGCTCGGAGGAGGGAGAAAGGCAAACATGAGAAGGCTCAACGCTCGCATGAACTGGCCAACTCTTGGAACTACAACAATAGGCACATATCGTGCTGCATTTCTGTCAAATTATGAAGAAGGAGGGGACTATGCCACGCTCGTGTTATGACGGGAGGCTGACAAGAAGCAAAGCAATCTCTTATGCTGAATCAGACCACACAACCTTGGGACACTGTTCGCGCCAGCACCTAGGGGCGAAGCTTGTCTTCGCCCGGCTGAGTGCGGCTTCCCGGTGGGCATCACAAGGATCGTCCCTACACCATGTGCCAATCTTTTGTGGTCTGATTTAGCTATACCTCTACGCCGCACACGCTGCGGCCAAGCTTGACAGTGCGACTTGTCGCCGCCCTTCGCGTACATCATTCCGATCAAAACCATTAGTGAGATAACTAAACGAGATGCCAGTAACCGGATCGGCCCACGCGGTTTGGCCACCGAAACCTGGATGTCCGAACGAGTCTGCTGAGTTCGTCCGCCCAAAACCGCGCTTGTTGGCGTGTCCATCGCCACCAGCGATCGCAATACCGAGCCCGCGATTGGCGGGCATGCCCAAGTAGGGATCTTTGAGTTCGCCGGTGCGTACGCGACGGGCTTCGCGCAATATCTCCGGCTGCCAGATTTGTTTACCATCATGGGAGCGACCGTTGTTCAACAGGGCTTGATAGAACAGGGCGAGATCACCAGCAGTAGTGATCCCGCCTGCCGATGGTGAGCCCGCGCTTCTCGTCGCGAGTTCGTTGAGTTCGAGCACGCCATCTTCGGTAATCGCAGAAACGCCACCGCGCGGTGGCTTCATGCCCATTTTGGCGTACTCTTCAGCCGTTATCGGCTGGCCAACCCAGCGTAACTCAGCGACCCGCTTGTTTAGCTCCTCAGTGATCTTTACACGCAGATCTGGAATCCCAAGAGGCTCGGCGATACGTGTACGGACGAAGTCATGATAGGCCTGCCCGCTGACACGTTCGACAATTTCGGCAATCGGCCAGAAGTTGGCAGAAATATGATAGATAAATTTCTCGCCTGGTTTGTGATCGGTTTTCCATTGGGCGTAGCGTTCCATGCGGCGCTTCTTGTCGGCCCAATCTTTCTGCCAATGTGGCGCATAGGGAATAGCTGAGGTATGAATGAGGCACTGCTCGACTGTAATTGCGTCTTTGCCGTTGGTACCGAACTCGGGTACGAATTTCACAATTGGATCATCGACCCGTAGCTTTCCCTCTTGCATCAGCATCCACGATGATGCGGCAGTGAACGCCTTGGTGGCGGACATGATGACAAAGAACGTCTCGTTGGTGGCGGGCTGCTCTGTCCCACCTTGGACCGCATGGCCAAAGGTTTGCATCGCCCCGATCTTGCCGTTGCGAGCGATGGCAACCTGACAGGCAGGCAGTATACCTTCCTTCACTTCACGTTCGGCACGTTCAAAGAGTGCTTGCACTTTCTGTGAATCGAGGCCGACTTGTTCTGGAGTCTTAGCGAAAAAATGTGATGCTGGCATAGGTCGTTCCCTCCTTATCGGTACTGTTACATAAGGTGAAGCAACGTTTTTGTCTATCCTGTTACTCTGGTCGTCTTCATAGTATTTCCCATGAATTCTATGGCACCAAGACGCCACGGCCAGGCAGACGGCCAGCAATGAGATCATGCATAGCTTCGTTGACCTGGGTCAGTCGGTACTCACGAGTGGTGAGTTTTACTTGTCCTTGGGCCGCTAGGGTCATCAGCGCGGACAGCTCGGAATAATTGCCGACCAGCGTGCCGACCACGCTGAACTCACTAAAAATCATGTCGATCGCCGGGACTTGCACGACTCCCCCATAGCCGACGACATAGTAAGTCCCGCCGCGCCGTAACATCGCCATGCCCTGCTCAGGCGTGCCTTTCTCGCCGACAAAATCGATCACTGCATCGGCTCCACCGTCAGTCAGACGGCGGATGTCATCCACTGCACCACGCCCACCTAGCACGCGGTGTTGAAAGCCCATGTCGGCGGCGAGTTGTAAGGCCTGTTCGGAAGAATCCACAACGATAATTGTCCCGGCACACAGGCTGCGCAAGACTTGGGCGGCAATGTGGCCCAGCCCACCAAAGCCGATAATGGCGGCGGTCATGCCTGGCTTTAAGATTTCTGAGGCTTTGCGTGCTGCCCGGTAGGCAGTAAGGCCAGCATCAGCATACGGTGCCACGGTTTTGGGCTCAAGATTGGCGGGCAGCTTGATCAAAGAGCGCTCTTTGGTGTGCAGGAACTGGGCAAAGCCGCCGTTATGGCTGATGCCTGGAAACCAACTATTCTGACAATGCATATCCTCGCCACGTCGACAGGCTGCACAGGTCCCGTCAGTGACCAAAGGATGGACAATCACCGGATCGCCTGGTTTGACTGTCTTCACGTTCGTCCCTACCTCGTGGACCCAGCCGGCATTCTCATGGCCGAGAATAAAGGGGAGGGGACGGTCTACTTTTGCGCGCCAGATGCCTTCGACAATATGCAGGTCCGTCCGACACAGTCCAGCTCCGCCAACACGGACGATGACATCGTCGGGCTCGTGAATCTGTGGATTGGGAAGCTCTTCAAGTTGAAGAAGCTGTTCTCGTTTCAGCGTTTCATCGAATGCATGAAGTCGAGCTGCTTGCATGGCTTCTCCTTTATCTGCATCTGCGGTATTTTTTGTTGTCCTTGCGCGCCTCATATACCACAGGCTGGGCGTCCGTCAACGCAAAAGCATAGTCTCGATGCACTCAGTTAGAACAAAAACGTTGACAATACGGCAGCGGAATGCCAAGGTAGGCGCCAAGTTTAGTCCCAGAATACGTAGCTCTGCTCTTGGCTATACGTAGAATGAGGGGGGACTGGTTTATGAAGAAAAATATCAATCGTCGTCAGTTCTTACAGACCAGCGGTCTTGCTGTTGCCGGTGGTACAGGGCTGCTGTTGCTTGACCCTGCCAGAGTCTGGGCGTTAGCAAAGGGAGCGCTCGACGAGCATACGACTAAGACGCTCGTTGTCATGTGTCGTCAGTTATACCCACATTCTGTGATTAACGATGCGCAGTACGGCAAGACCGTCGAAGGACTCGCTCAGAAGGCGGGGAAGGACCCGGCGTTTGCGCAGTTGTTGCGCGACGGAGTTGCCTCCCTCGATGCGGCAGCGAACGGGAAATGGATCGAGGCGAAGGACGAAGACAAACTGCAGGCGTTGAAGAGTATTGAGACCTCGCAGTTTTTCCAAACCGTGCGGAGTACTATGGTTGGTGCCGGTGGGCCCTACAATCTTCCTGTGGTCTGGAAGCAGTTTGGCTACGAAGGATCTTCGTGGCAATTTGGCGGCTATCTCGCCCGTGGGTTCAACGATATCAAGTGGTTGCCAACGGAATAGTAAAGGGAAGGATCATGGCAAAGTACGAATTGAAAGACGATAGCGTCGTTGTCATCATTGGTTCTGGTGCGGGTGGTGGTACCTTAGCCAATGAATTGTGTCAGAAGGGTGTGAAGGTCGTGCTCCTTGAAGCTGGCAAGCGGGTTGAGATCAAAGACTTTGTCAATGAAGAATGGCCAATGTTTAACAAGATTGCCTGGCTCGATAAGCGCACCACGTCTGGTTCCTGGCGCGTGGCGAAGAATTTCCCTAACCTTCCGGCGTGGACAGTAAAAGCCGTCGGCGGCACTACCGTGCACTGGGCTGGCGCGTCCTTGCGGTTTAAAGAGCATGAATTTAGAGCACGATCCGTGTACGGTGAAATTGCTGATGCGAACTTGCTTGATTGGCCGATCACGTTAGCTGATTTAGAGCCGTACTATGCGCGGGCTGAAGATAAGATGGGCGTGACGGGCACCAATAATATTCCGCGCTTGCCTGGCAACAATAATTTCAAAGTTCTGGAGGCTGGCGCCAAGAAGCTCGGTTATAAGCAAGTGCATACCGGCAATATGGCGATCAATCCACAACCACGTGACGGTCGCAGCGGCTGTATGCAAATTGGTTTCTGCTTTGAAGGCTGTAAGAGTGGTGCCAAATGGTCGACGTTGTATACCGAAATTCCCAAAGCCGAGGCCACAGGCAAACTCGACTTACGACCAGAGAGCCAAGTGCTGCGCATTCTCCATAACGACAAAGGCAAGGTTTCTGGTGTGGTCTATGCCGACAAGAACGGCAAGCAAGTCGAGCAAAAAGCCCGTGTCGTTTGTGTGGCTGCGAATTCAATCGAGAGTGCGCGACTGCTGCTCAACTCATCTTCGAATACCTTCCCGAACGGGTTGGCAAATTCTTCTGGTCAGGTCGGGCGTAATTATATGCGCCATATGACTGGCAGTGTGTATGGCTTTTTCCCCAACGAAGTGCATATGTATCGTGGCACGACGATGGCTGGGATTGTTGAAGACGAAGCGATCAACGACCCCAAGCGCGGTTTTGTCGGTGGCTATCATATGGAAACGATCTCGCTGGGGCTGCCGTTCATGGCGGCGTTCCTCGATCCAGGCGCGTGGGGACGCGAATTTACCGAGATGCTTGATCAGTACAATCATATGGCTGGCATGTGGCTGGTTGGTGAAGATATGCCGCGCGAGAGCAATCGCATCACGCTGCATGCGAGTGAAAAAGATCAGTTTGCCATGCCTATTCCCAACGTGCATTTTGATGACCACGACAACGACATTGCCATGCGTACGCACGCGTACAAACAGGGCGCTGCGGTGTACAAAGCCGTTGGCGCGACGAAAGCGTTTGAGACGCCGCCGTATCCGTCAACTCACAACTTGGGTACGAACCGCATGAGCGAGAAGCCGAAAGATGGTGTTGTCAACAAGTGGGGCCAAAGCCATGATATCGCCAATTTGTTTATTTCTGATGGCAGCCAGTTTACGACTGGTGGGGCGTCAAATCCAACCTTAACGATTGTGACGTTGGCGATCCGCCAGGCTGAGTATATTACTGAGGCGATGAGCAAGCAGGATATTTAATTCTTTATCCGAAAACCCTCCGCCCTAGGCTCTGCTTGGGGCGGTAGGAGTCAAGAGACTCTGTCCCGCATTCGTGCCCAAGCAGAGCCTGGGCACGAGAGACTCTTCGTTTCACTCAGGGTGACAATTTTAGCTGTTCATCTGTTGTCTACGACGCCGTAAACCCCTTCACGTACTTAATCAAATCGCGAATCTGCTCATCCTTGAGAATCCCTTTATAGGCAGGCATGAGCGGTGATTTGCCGACACTCGCGCCACCTCCCTTGAGAAGTTTCGTCAGATAGGCTGTGTCTTTGCCTTTGAGGACAACCGCCAAGTTCGCCGGTTTGGGCTGCAATACTTGCGCATTCGGCCCGTCGCCTTTGCCCTCGGGACCATGACACATCGCGCAGGTTTGTTCGTAGAGTTGCTTTGTGTCTTCGCCATAGGCAGCCCCGGCGGCAAGATAAATAAAAAAGACACTCGCAGTGACTAAGAGCACTGGCTTCTGATACATCTTCATTCATGTGTTCCCTTCAAAGACAACAAGAATACTACACAAACGCTGACAATATAAACGAGGAAATGGGAAAACTAAAAGGGGGAAAAGGCGAAACGGGGCAAAGGGGAAACGAAAAATATAAAAAGCTCCAGACTACTAACTGGACCTTGGCTCTCTCCAAGCCGCCATACATCGCTAGAGGGATAAGCGCAGGGGCATGCTCTTCACCCCCCTGCCGTATCCCAGAGATGGGGGCTGTGCGGCGGCGTCTTTCCCCACGAAAGCGTGCAGCTGTGAGAGGCGAGCTTTGCCCCCTGCTGATGGATCGCTTGCGTCCGCAGCACTACGGCCACGGCCGCCGGCACGCCGCCGCCGGATGCGGCGCCTGCATGCGTGGCGCGCGGCCCTCGAACAATTTCTCGCGCAAGGTACCTGGCCGATAGCTCCTCTGCATGCGGCCGCGCCGCTGCAACTCCGGCACGACGCCATCGATGAAGTCCTCGAACGTCCCCGGCAAGGTCGCATAGGCGACGTTGAATCCGTCGACTCCAGCTGCAATCCAGTCTTCCAATTGATCGGCAATCTGTTCCGGCGCGCCGACGATGACCGGGCCGGCACCGCCGATGCCGACAAAGCGCGCCACATCGCGGATGGTCCAGGTGCGGCTGGGATCACCGGAAGTGAAGCTGTGCAGGATGGTCCGCACCGCGTTGGTCTCAATGTATTCGATCGGCTTATCTAGATCGTACTGGCTGAAGTCGACCCCGGTCCAGCCGCACAGCATGGCCAGCGCGCCCTCATCACTTACTTGACTGAAATACTCGTTGTACTTCGCGCGCGCTTCGGCCTCGGTGCCGCCTGTAATAATCTTCATGTACGCAAAACACAGCACGTCCTCCACACGGCGACCGAAGTGCGTCATCTTTATGCGGATGTTCTTGGCGTAGTCGCCGGCTACGCGCGGATTCGCGCCGATCACGAACACGCATTCGGCATGCTCAGCGGCAAATGCGGAGCCACGCTCGGAGGCACCGGCCTGGAACAGCACTGGCGTACGTTGGGGCGAGGGCTCGCAGATATGACAGCCATGCACACTGAAGTATGGGCCATCGTGATCGATGTCACGCACTTTGGTTGGGTTCGCATAGAGGCCGCGACGCTTGTCCTTTACTACTGCGTCATCGGCCCAACTATCTTCCCACAGGCGATAGCATAGTCGGCAGTACTCATCGGCCATGGCGTAGCGTTCATCGTGCTCGGGCAAGTTCTGCAGGCCGAAGTTACGCGCGGCGCTTTTGGTAAACGACGTTACGATGTTCCAGGCCACGCGCCCCTGCGTGAGGTGATCAAGTGTGGTGATGAGGCGCGCGAACGAGAATGGATGGTATTGCATGACGGAGCTGGTAAAGCCAAAGCCTAGATGTTCGGTCGCCGCCGCCATGGCCGGCACCAGCAGCATGGGATCGTTGATCGGCAGATGCGTGGCGTTGATCAGCGCGGCATTGCGAGTGCCGCCGTAGACGTCGTAGGGGCCGAGGACGTCGGCCAGGAACATGGCATCGAAGCAGCCGCGCTCCAGCAGCCGCGCGACCTTCGTCCAATGCGAGAGCGAGGTGTAGTCGACCGTGTGATCGTCCGCGCGCATCCACAGCCCGGGCGACATATGCACCACGCAGTTCATTTGGAAGGCGTTGAAGTACATGCGCTTTTTCATCATCGATCTCCGTGTCCGTTAGGAACCCTTCACGTCGGACGACGTGATGCTGCCTTCCTCGCGGCACGTGAGGACCTCTTGAGGACACGCGTACAACCGCCTAGAGCGTGATTCCATAAAACTCCGCCACGTTATCGTGGAGAACCCAGTTCTTCTGCTCGTCAGTGAGTGACTGTGAGTGTTCGCGGAGCAGTTCCTGTGAATGCGGCCAGGTCGAATCGCTGTGCGGGAAATCATTGGCCCACATCAGGCGGCGCGGATTCAACATGTTGGCACTCTTGAACGCGACCCAATCATCCTGGAAGGTCATGTAGATATGCTGGCTGAAATACTCGCTCGGCTTCTTCGACAGCTTACTGGTCGTGAGCCAATAGCGATGGCGATCGTAGGCATGGTCCATGCGGTACATGAAATGCGGGACCCAACCAGCGTCTGCCTCGACGCAGGCGATCCTGAGGTTGGGATGCCGCTCGAACACCCCACCGAAAATGAACATCCCCATGATGTCCTGATTGCCGCGGATGATCGACAAAAAGGAGTTGATCTTCGGCCCACGGGGAGCGACGGCGATGCCTTCGCGCGACGTCAGAATGTGAAAACTCAGCGGCATTTTCAGCGCAATGGCCGCCTCGAAGAACTCATCATAGATCGGGCTGTCGTAGTCTTCCTGGATCGGGAAGCCGGGCATCATCACCCCGCGCAGGCCCATTGCCTTCATCTTCTCGAGGTCCTTAATCCCTTCCTCAGGGGTCCGCATGGCGGTCTGGCCGAGTCCTAACAGCCGATCGGGATGGGCGCTGCAATACTCCGCAATCCACAGGTTGTAAGCGTCGAAGCAGGCCTTCTTGTAGTCCGCCTCGGGATGGTTGCACAGGACCATCCCGACGCTGGGATAAATGACCTCAGCGGCCACGCCGTCCCGCTCCTGGTCAGCCATGCGCGCCTCGGGGTCCCAGCCGCCGCGATGGAGATCCGCGAACTTCGCGAACCGTGCCGAGGTCGCCAGGCCTTCAGCGGACACGCCCGCCGCTGCAACGAGTCCCATGGGGATGGTCTGCTGCATCCCGTCAATCACGTATACGTCGCCGCTTTTGTCTGTCCACTCGACGTGCGGCGCACTGTCCTTGTACTTGTTGTCGATCCGGGCCGTGTACGTGTCCGGCGGCTCCATAATGTGAGAATCCGACGAGACGATGGGTTTGTTGATTATGCTATTTGCCATACTGCGCTGCTCCTTTCTTCAATTGCTCAGCCGCCCGCATACGTGACCAGGCGGGCTTGCATTATTTTATTGCGAATCTTCTCCAGATTGGGCTCGTTCGTAGGTATCACTAAGAGTAGAGCACCTCACTGGGCGTCGTGCTCGAGTCTGACTGGAACTGGCACTCGGTCTTCAGTTACATGTAGTGGAGCCGATATCGCCCGCGCGTGATGCGACCGGTAGCAGCCAATGAGGATGATGCGCGCTTGGCCACGGCCGACGTTTCGCCACCGGTGGAACGCGATACTCTTGTAGCGCACGCTGTCGCCGACCCGCAGGTCAAACACGCGGTCACCGACGGCGAGTTCGATCCGGCCTTGGACACACATGATCAGCTCTTCGCCACGGTGCGTGACAGTCTCGGGTCCGCTGTCCTGCCTGGGCGGGATGAAGAACTCGTACGCGTCGAATTCGGGATCGCGCAGATCTCCGGCGAGGGATTCGACACGCACGCCGTTCCGCGCCTGCACCGTTCGCCGTCCGTGCGCTGGACAATAGCTTATTTCCAGCTCCCCCGTGTCCTCGCCGATCAGGAAGCTCACACGCTTGCGCAGGCCATTGGCGACCTTGGACAGGACCGACAAGGAGGGCACCATCTGAGCGGCCTCGATCTTTTGGATCGTGCTGACCGCCACCCCGCACCGCTGCGCGAGCTCCTGCAACGTCCAGCCCGCTTCCTGACGGGCCGCGCGCACCCGCTCCGCAAGAACCGCTTCAGTGGAAGTTTGATTACCCGTCATGGGGAGCACTCTTGAGCGCAACTCCTGTTTCCAATATGCATATAATCGTGAGTGTATCGGATTTTCCAATCGACCTACGAACATGTGTGTATCAGAAAACCGGACCGTGTCAAGGCGGAAGCCCTGGTCATGTACGTGGGGGGCGCACTCCGGGTCGAGCCGTAGAACGTGGGAAGCCCGCGCGCAGGATCAATCCGTGTCGTGGTGGTCCACACTGAGGAATATAACTTTTAGGGAATCTCAACGTGAGCTAAGGCGACAGTGATCAGCAGCTCCCTATTGACGACACTTTACCTACGTCCCATTTTATCCGACCTAATGCATACAAATTTGAACCCTCTTGATTAACTCACAGGTAGAGAAAAATGTGATTGCTCTCCTGTACTATTGGCGACATACTCGGAGGATTTGATACGCTCAGCGGTGCCCAATTGACCACGACATGACTGTGTGATGACTATCTGAGGACGGAACACGCAACAGGCTGGCGGGTGGATGGCACGCCAGGAAAGGATACGAACCATGGGAACGAGACAAGCACGGGAAGGGGACGGAGACAACGCCACCGTGCAACACCGGGTTGAGGAGCTGCGCGGGGAGCTCGCACGAAAACAACATGAATTGGATGGGCTGCTGCTGCGCAGTGAAACGCTGCACCCGAGTGCCTACGGGGCGCTGCAGGGGCAGTTGGAAGAGGAGATTGAGCAGCTGCAGGCGGAACTCAAGAGCTTGACCGCAGTAGCAGGATAAACAGGGACAAGTAGCTGGTGACACTAGTGCGGTTGGTAAAGGTGGCGGTCAGTGAGGAAGGGAAGCAGGATACCACCAGCCTGTGAAAAGTCGGTCAGTGATAAAGGGGTACGAGAAGCTATTGGCACGCTGCTCGGTAAAGGGTTGACAGTCTGTCTGCGCTCACAAGGCAAGACTGGAATCCTCCGCTGGGAGGAGAGCACTGAGTGTCCAGGTCGTCACTCCCCAACTTTCGTCAAGTTTAGTCGCGGCCATAAGCCACACCTGATCGTTCACAGCGGGGAGTTCGTGCGTATCTTGAACCATGCGGGACAGAGGCAACTCCTGAACAGTCACCCCGCGGAGTACAGCGACCGGCGTCACGCGGACGAGCGCAACGCTGTTCTGACCATGAAGGGTCATTATGATGGAATAGAGCCGAGATACGAGAGACAGTTGAACCCCCAACTCGGGGTTAACAGAGATTCAGCCACGGCCTTAGACTCTTAGACTCTTCTTCCGATTTCCCCATTTCGCCCTTCGTAGCTTCGGGACCCTTGACAGCAGACGGTCTCTAATCGCATAAAGAGCGTGTAAATGTAGTTGGCTAGACGAGTTTTTGTCGTGGAGTCAGGCCCGTTTGCATGTCCATGTCAAGTACTAGATTCTTTTCTTTCATGATGATGGTAACCATTGGTTGGATGGTGGTTTCGCCAGCTTGGGCGCATCGTGATCGGGGACCGAATGATCCATGCCGAAAGCAGATCGGAGACTCATTTTTGCATCTAACTCTCTATCAACCGCACTTTGACCCTGACGCTGAATATTGCGAAGAAGTTCCGCGTGCTGGGAAGACTATAGTTGTGGTAGATGTGACTGCTGGCGAGTTGCGGCAAGTTCCTATCAGCGTTGAGTTGGTTGCGAATAGTTCCTCGGGGCAGTCGCGTTCGGTGTTATCGCTGCCGGCAAAGATATTAGATCGAGGGATGATAGACTCTGAAGTAGTGTTTGACGAAGGAAACAATTACGTCGCTCAGGTTGTGGTCGACTTAGGTGCCAGTAAGGAGCTACAGAAATTTTCCTTTCCTATTCAAGTCGCTCCGTGGTATACCGCAATAGTAAAGCCGGCACTGATGGTCGTTGGATTGCTCGTGTTGACTGCAATCTCAGTGATTCGATATCGGATGAATTTGGGACAGCAGGAAGAGGTTTCCGTAGGCAGAAAGAAGATACGCCGAGTAGCAAATTGAAGGAGGGTTCTGTATGGCACAGTCACAAGCGGTGCGGCAGTCGCCACGAGAGAATGGGCATAGTGCAATGACAACCGGGCGTTCCACTAAACCGACCGGATGGATGGTGGGGTGGAAGCCGTTGTTCATCACCTGCGCGTTAGTAATGGCAGCGAACGTCTTTCTCTGGTTCTGGAACTATGCCTATATGTTCACAGCGGGTTTGAATTCGGCCAGCCCAGAATTTACCCGTTATTATCGCTCGCTCTTCTGGGGCGAGGTGCTTTTGTTGGGGATTATTGCTGGCGTGTGGGGAGGCTGGTTGGTCCGCACTGGCCGAGAGGTCATCAAACAACCCTGTGAGCGTTCCGAAGAAGTGCGGCGAATTGCGATCTTGTGGAGTCTGATTGGTGCGACTAGCCTGTCGATTTATTTGGAAGCGAGCTTTTGGCCGAATTGGGACGGCTCCTGGCACCAGACAATGGTACGTGATACCGCTCTGACGCCGACGCACATTCCCATGTTCTACTTCTTTTTCCCACTGTCAGTGATCTTGGCTGTGGGTTCCTATATCTATGGACGGTTTCGTATCCCTGCTGTGTATGGCAGAGAAAAGGGCTTTCCGTGGTCGTTCTTCCTGCTCATTAGCGCTGCAGTACTGGAATGCATGACGGTTGCTGCCAATGAATGGGGTCACAGTTTGTGGATCTCTGAAGAGATCTTCTCAGTGCCTTTCCACTGGCCGTTCGTTGTGTACGGCTGGCTTGCCAGCGGTATGTTCGCGGTGTGGGGCGAGACGATCGTGCGCCTGTTCGAGATTGAGAAGGCTGAAGAAGTCGCAACCTCGGGGACGTCGGGTGCATCGTTGCGTCAGCAGGCAGTTACAGACTAGGGAAGAATGTAGAATGTAAAATGCAAAATGAGGACGGAGTGATCTAACTTCTTCACTTTTCCATATTCATGTCTTTTGCATTCTTAATTCTTCATTTTTAATTTTTCATTAAGAGGATCGTCGCATGGCCGCAGGGACAACAACGATAACTGATATTGCCGATGCCGCCGAACGGCAAAAACGGCTGGAACTCAAAGCTCTCCTGAACAAGGAGTATAAATGGATTGATCGCAGTTTTGACATCGTCTTCTGGGTCACTGCGATCTTTGTCGTCGCCGGTGCAGCTGACATTACCAAGCAGTTATTTGCTGGCGACTGGGACTTCTGGACCGATTGGAAAGACCCACAATGGTGGCCGGTAATCACTGCCTTTGCCACCATCATCATTCCTTCTGCGCTGCAATACATCCAATGGGTGGCATGGCGGTTTCCCACTGGTGCAACCTACACATCCTGTTGTTTCTTCCTCGCCGCATGGGTTGGGCGCTACTTCCAGTGGCACATCGCTGAAGCCTATCCAATGAATTTTGTGTGGCCGATCTCGACGATTTGTGCCGGAATCATTCTTGATTTCACACTGATGAAGACGAAGAGTTTCCTTATTACCTCATTCGTTGGTGCGCATCTCTGGGCCGTACTGGTGTGGGCATACAATTATGTTCCGCTGGCGCCTTTCCTCCAGCCCGCGACATTCATGGATCATGTTATGACAGTCGCTGACGTCCAGGGTATCGTGTACATCAGATCGCAAACACCAGAATATCTGCGACTCATTGAGCGTGGCGCACTACGTAGCTTCCTGGGTGAAACACAATACGTCTCCTTAGCATTCGGTGGGACGGCCGCCTTCGCTGGTTACTGGATCGGTCAATTCATTGGTCGTTATCTGGCAGTGTGGCCGATTCGGCGATACCTCAAGACTCTTTAAGAACATTTGTATTTATGGGGCATGGGATGAAAACCCGACTGGTCGTATCGTCTAGACAAACCTGGCTGCTGCGGGTGACCACGCTGATCTGTGTGAGTGCGCTTCCTGCTCTGGCACACGCCCACGGTGGGATGGGGCCGGACGAAGTAGGTCCCCCGATTGGCACTGCGGGACTGCTTGGTTTCGTGAGCTACTGGGTCGTGATGCTGTGGCCTTCACGCAAACACAAAGACGGAAGGCACGTCTGGCCTAACGGACAAAACGCCTCGAAGGCAGCGACAGACTTGCACCCGCGCCGACGGAAGAAGCCGCGTGTGAAGCGCATTCCGCATCTGCGGAAAATTGAGACGAGCGCGCAGTTTTCTAACGAGCAGCCGGTGAGAAGGAAAGCAAGCGATGGATAAGCGATTCGCGACAATTTTTCTGGCACTGACTCTTGCAGTAGCAGTCAGTGTTCAAAACGTATGGGCTCATGGGGAAGCCGGCGATCAGCCGTTCCTCAAGAATATGACAACCGCCTTCTATGACGTGTCAATCTCGCCTTCAGAAGTTGAGATTGGCCAGCCGGTCACGGTGACTGGAAAGGTCAAAGTACTTGAGACGTGGCCGCAGACGTTAAAAGACCCGGATGTTGCGGCGGTTGTGCCAGTCGTCCCAGGACCAGTGTTTGGTTTGAAGGACCGCACCATCAACGGCCAACCCGCGATTGGTTCATTTTTTGCCGAGAAGGGTGGGATCTATGAGTTCAAGATGACGCTCCTCGGCAAAGAGCCTGGCAAATGGCACGTCCATCCAGGAATAGCGATCAGCGGAACCGGCACGCTGGTCGGGCCTGGTGACTGGGTGACGGTGAAACCGGGAGGGAAATTTGAATTCCCTGTGCAATTGCTTAATGGTCAGACTATTGAACTGAATACGTATGGCGGACAGTTTGTGTGGTGGTGGTCCTTTGCCGGATTTCTGCTGGGGATGGCCTGGATGGTGTACTGGACGTTCACCAAACGAACAGTGACGAATCTGGCAGTGACGATCCAGCTTCCTCCGAATGACGATGCCCCTGATATTGGTCTTATCACTCCACGTGACCACATGTGGATGAATATTATTGCTGGTCTGACCATTGCCTTACTCATTATTGGTTGGACCTATGCGGCGACGTCGTACCCAGTTCGCTGGCCGCAGCAGACCGACTGGATCCGGCCAAGCCATATTTCGTCTGGGCCAATAATGGCTGAGGTTCGTGCCGATGGCGCGACCTACGATGACGCCACTGACACGCTGGTAATGAAAGTGCAGGTCAAGAATGTTGCGAATAGCGCAATTGAGGTCACCCGAATGATCGTTGGTCCCGCGACTTTTGTGAAGGGAGGGGAACAAGAGCAGGCGAAAGCTGGACCTCGTGAATTTGTCGGATCACTGCAAGTGCAACCCAGCGAGTCAATCGGCCCAGGTGAGACTAAAGAGCTGACCTTGACCGTAGAGAGCAAGATTTTTAGCACTGTCCGACTGATTCCGATACGCGACCCCCAGCAGTTCGCCGCCGCAGTCATCCAATTCCAGAACGCTCAAGGTGGTCAGCAACTGGTCACCGTACGCTCTGGCGTGGTGCCGACCCAATTCCGCGGGCAATTCTTGCCATAACCCTAGGAAGGTGGGGAGTGAAACTTCCCACCTTCTTCGTATGAACTTGCCCTCCTCGTGAACTCGGGATACACCTCCCCCGATGTTCAGTCTTCACATTCTGAAGATTTTTCTTTTCGTTGTCCTCTTGGCCGCGACTGCGTTATTCGTACCGCGTACTTGGCTGCCGCTGTCGTTACAGTCCCGGTACGCCGCTTGGTTTGGTGAACCTTCTTATGAACCCCCGCCGGGTAGCCAGAAAGTTGCTATCCAGCAAGCCGAGCCATTTTGTCCGGATCTACATCCTGAATGGCGCAAGAAACAGGAAATAGAAGGAGTCTCGATCGACGAGTCTCTTGCCTGTACGCCTGATAATCCCTGGGCCATTGCCGCGTTCGTCAAAGGTACGAATAACGTGTCGATGGACACATTGATGAAATCTGGATTGGCGGCAGATGCTGTGATCATGGGCGAAGACAAAGATGGCGATGGTGATCCTGACGCCGTGACAATCAAACTTGAAGTTGTAGAACTGAATGGTCGCTCGCCGGACATACCAGAAGTGATTCCGGCTTTCTTTATTGCTCCGGGTATCCAACCTGGATTGTGGGTGTTTGCACCAAAGATTGCGGGAATGGCGACGAAGAATGCCGACACAGTCGAAGCCAATGAGATGTTGCGTGCGCCGTCCCCAGTGATTCGCGTTGAACAAGGCGACACAGTACAAGTGGTTCTTGAGAACACACACTATTTCCCTCATACCATTCATTTTCACGGCGTTGATCATCCCTACTCACACCATGAAGGACACGGCAACGATGGAGTTCCTGAGGCCAACGAACTACCTGTGATGCCTGGCGAGAGCCGGGCCTATGAATTCTCACAATTGGCGCAGGCCGCGATGCATACCGGACATGGCGAAGTTGATCCCGGTAAGCGGCGTGTGTTCACACTGGCACCCCGGCATCCGGGCACGATGTTCTACCATTGCCATGTGCAACCCCAGCATCATATTCACATGGGGTTACAAGGAATGTTTGTGGTTGAAGAGAACCGTCCCAACAATTGGGTGCAGACGCTGAATATCGGGGCTGGCCACGTTCGCCATCCTTCCGTAGCTGTACGCGAGAAGTACGTGCGCGAATACGACCTCCATTTTCAAGATATCGATAGCCAGTTGAATGATCTCATCAAAAGCACGAACGACCCTCGGGTGTTAGAGAAACGGATGAACCGACAGTATAACATCACAAAACGTAGCGCTAATTACTTTCTCCTCAATGGCCACTCGTTTCCCTACACATTCCGTGACTCGCTGGTCGTCGTCGAACCAAACGAAAAAGTCAAATTGCGGGTGCTTGCTAGTGGGGAGGACGGGGTCTCGCTTCATCCGCATGGCCATAAAGTGAAAATTACGCACTACGATGGTGTAGAGCATAATCCACAAGCGCAGATTACGCGTGATGTCATCTGGCTCAGTATGGCACAGCGGGTCGATTTGGAACTCAACACCACGAATGACGGCTTACACGGGACTGGGGAGGGGGTGTGGTTTCTTCACGATCACAAAGAACGCGCGTTTACGACTGACGGTATGCATCCTGGCGGCAGTGCCAGTGCAATTGTGTATCGATCCTATCTTGATCATCAGGGCTGGCCAAAATTGCAAGGCGTTGATTGGTCGCTCTTCTTTACGCCGCAGTATTATCGCCGAGAGATTCCGGTGTGGACAACCTATGACCCAACCGGCATGTTCGGTGAACCCGACACTACAACGTTGCGCCTAGGACGGTTTGTACTGTCAGGATTTTTGATTGGCGCTTTTCTTGGGGGCTTCGTGGTCTTCCAATTGTTGCTACGAAAGCGTGGGTGAGGTGGCACTATGCGGTGGGTTGTGTTGTTCGTTTGTTTTTTGCTGATGCCCGTGAGAATTTCCACGGCTCAACGCGCTACGGAAGATGTTGCACCTGCTGGTTCAGGGCACGAACACCATGAACACCACGGTATGCAGATGGACATGGATGGCATGGTGATGAATGAAAACTATGATCAACTGCCTCGTGACTGTGACAAGATTGCTGGAGAACAAACGATTACTGTCCGTGCTGGCAGGAAATACGCGCAGCAGTTCAACGGTGCGATCTTCGCCTACGACCAGCACGAATGGGATGTTGCCCCGTGTACAAAAGTGACCGTGACATTGGAGAATGAGGATATGGTGCGTCATCAATGGATGCTGCACGGGCTTCCGCGTTATCTGCATCCTGAGGGTATGTTCCATGTCGAAGTCAACGGACGCGGGAGCAAGACGGGAACATTCATCACTCCTGGTGCGAAGAAAACCTATCTTGTCCATTGTGATGTTGCTCAGCACATGGAAAAGGGCATGAAGGCGCAGCTGAAAGTCGGGGGAGGAAGCGGAAATTTGCCGAGCATTCCTGGTATCACCGCGGCACGTTATCCAGAGACGTACGCAGGAGCAACGGGAGGATGGAAAGCCAGTGTGCTGTTAGTATTGGTGCTGGGGCTTGGCTTGGCGGTGCGAGGATTGAGGAGGTGGGGGTAACTGTGAGTGTTTTAAGGTATCGAGAATGAAGAGTAGGGGCGACCGGCCAGTTGCCCCTACGAGGGAGATGCGAGTGGTTGAAAAGATTTGCGAAGCATAATCGTCGGTCTGTTCGATTGCCTGAGTACGATTATAGTCAACCGGGAATGTATTTTGTCACAATCTGTACCGCGAATCGTGAGTTGTTGTTTGGTGAGATTGTGGAAGGGGAAATGGTGGTCAATCAGGTCGGACAGATAGTTGAAGATGAGTGGCGAAAAACACCAACCCTAAGGCCCAATGTCGAGTTGGATGAATATGTTGTGATGCCCAATCATTTCCATGGGATTGTAGCGATTGTGGAAGGTAGGGGCACGGCACGCCGTGCCCCTACGCCAGAGCAATTTGGCAGCCCAGTGTCGGGATCGTTACCCACAATCATCCGCTCCTTCAAATCCGCCGTTACCACACACGTCAACATCCTACGTCAAACCCCCAGCGCCCCCGTTTGGCAACGGAACTACCACGAACACGTCATTCGCGACGAAAACGATTTGTATCGAATTCGCGAGTACATTCAAACGAATCCCTTGCGCTGGGAATCGGATCGGGAGAATCCCAAGCGTCGAGGTGAAGATGAGTTCGACAAATGGCTTGAGGGAACCACTCAGCAAGAGAAGAATCACCCCTAGCGTGCGCCTTTCGTTCACCGTCTCATTCCCACCACGTTAAAAGTAGGCACGGGCTTGTGAAATCCCTTAAGAGAGAGCTCTCCTGCGGGCTCCGCCTGGACCAACTCCTCTACTGCTGTGTACACTCGTTGACTGACGAGGATTTGTCCGCCTCGCGCCTCGTCACACAGGCGGGAGGCAAGATTCGCTACGGGACCAATGGCCCCGTACTCACCCCGGCCTTCGAATCCGATCATTCCCAAGGTCGCATACCCTTGCGCGATTCCTACACCGAAGCCCAATTGATACCCGCGCTTTCGCCACTTGTCGGTCAACTCGCTCATCTGCTGGCGCATGGTGACAGCCATCCTCACAGCCTGTGCTTCGTGGTCTGGACACGGCATCGGATCGTTGAAAAAGGTCATGATGCCGTCGCCAGCGAAGTGCTCCAGCGTTCCCGCGAAGCGAAAGATCAGCGTCCCGACCGTGGTGTGATACTCTTGCAGCACCCCCATCAGCTCTTCGGGCTCGGCAGTTTCGGAGAACGCCGTGAATCCTCGCAGGTCGCAGAAGACGACGGTGATCTCTCGTCGGTGGCTCTCGAGCAGTTTCTCGCCGCCCGAGGACACAAGGAGTTCGGCCAACTGCGGAGAGAAAAACCGCTTCAGTCGTCCCACGCGTTCCAGTTCGGCAAGCTGCTCGTGGACTCGTTGTTCGAGTGTCCGGTTCCACTCCGCCAACTGCTTCGACTGTGCCTCAATGTGTTTATTGGCGATCTCAAGCTCATGCGTGCGCTCCTCAACCTTCTGCTCCAAGCCGGCGTATGACTCCTGGAGCTGGGTAGCCATACGGTTGAACTCGGTGGCCAAGGCTTCTAGCTCATCCCCGGTCTGGACCTCGATACGGTGATCCAACACGCCCGCGCCGATGCGAGCCGCCCCTTGGCGGAGTACTCCAACCGGACGCACGACCCGGCGGCTAATCAGTACGCTTGCCAAGGTGGCCATGCCAAGGCCAACCAGAAGAAGTACAGAGGTTCTAAGAATGGAAGCATACAGCGGTGCATAGGCCTCAGCTGTGGGCCGTTCAACTAGCACCGCCCATCCGAGATTGGGAATAACCGCATAGGCCGGAAAAACCTGCTGACCAGCCAGATTCGGCTGAGCGGCAAACGGACCCGGCGCGCTGGCCAGTGCCTCTTGTACCTGAGCAAGATTCTTGAGGTTCCGCTTTTGCAGCACCAGGCTGATGTCGGGATGGGCGATGAGATCCCCCTCATGGGAGACGACATAGGCGTACCCGGTCTGGCCCACCTTAATCTGCGAGATGACCTCCCAGATGTATTTGAGGTTGACCTCGGCAATCAGGACCCCAATCACCTCTCCAGCGAATGGTTCAATAGGGACAGCAATACGCATGTACGGCTCGGACTGCCTGACGAAATACACTGGACCGAAGAACGAGGTTCCTCCACGAGCTTGTACAAAAGCCTCGTCCGAAGAATGATCCCTCGGCTCCTCCAACTGGGTCAGTTCCACGCGCGACTTCTTAAACAGTTCGCGGCCGTTAGCGTCCAGTACCGTGGCCGTGGTGATTGCAGGAGTGACTTTCAGCAGCTTGATAAGTTGGAGCCGGTAGGCCTGCGTCAACCCGGCGGCCACGATATCTGGCGTCTGTATGGACGCTCGCATCGTCTTCTCGATGTCCTGGACAAACTGTTGGATCTTGAAGGCGGCTCCCTGTGCCATCTCCCGCTGCAACGCGCCAATGCCTGCGACGCTCTCGCGGTAGCGGAAGAAGAGCTCGACTGCACCACTTGTGAGGAGCCCACCACTCACCAAGACCAAGGCGATGATAAACGTCCGCCGGAGCAGTCGGCCACCGCCGCTGCTTCCGCGCGTGGCTTGAGTAGCCTGGGTTTGAGTGGTGTCTTCAGAGAAGAATACGTTGTTCATCGCATCTCAGAGGTCGTCTAAAGAGTCAGTGTGTCGAGTCATTGCGAGTCACCAAGAGTGCTGCACTCTCAGCACCTGGGCAGAAACCACCGCTCTGCGGCTGAGGAGTTACATTTTTTTATCTTCTAACACAAGTTTCTCGATGTTTCGCCTCTGTTCCTCGGTGTGGATTCAACGGATGATCCGATCGGCCCGATACAACACCTCCGGTGCAATCGTCAGCCCCAGAGCTTTGGCCACTTTCAGATTGATGGCGATCTCGATCTTCGGGTTCACCTCCACGGGGATCTCTGCCGGCTTCGCCCCCTTGAGGATCTTGTCCACCAGGCGCGCCGCCTGCCGGCCTGTTTCGTGAAAGTCCGGACCATAGCTGGCGAGTGCGCCGCGCTCCGCCCAAAACGCTCCACCGAACATGGTCGGGATCGCCTGGTGGGAGGACGTCTCCAGGATGAAGCCGAGGATGTTCAAAGAGGCAGACATCGGCCCCAGGATTCCATCCACCTCCCTCTTCGAAATCTGGGCAAGGGTCGCCTGCGCCTCTTCCTCGGTCCGCACTGGTTTCTCCACCAGCTCGATCCCAAGGCGGCGAGCAGCTTCACGATACATCTTCGCCTCAGCTACGGCTTCGGCATCGGCTGTATCGTAGGGGAACAGGACCCGCTTCAGACCCGGAATGATCTCGTGGAAGACTTCTAGGCGCTTCGGGCTCAGCTCGAGGTGCAGATCGGTCACCCCCGTGATGTTGCCGCCGGGCCGGGCGAAGCTCTGGATTAAGCCGAGCCCGACGGGGTCACCCACCGCAGAGAAGACAATCGGGATCTGGGTGGTCGCCATCTGTGCCGCCTTCGCTGGGCTGTCTTCCGAGGTGACGATGATGTCCACTCCATACTGGACCAACTCGCGTGCGGCGGCGGGCAGGGCCGTCAGATCTCCTTGCGTGAAGCGGGTCCCGAGCTCGAATTGCTCATTCTCGTGGTAGCCCAGCTCCAGCAGCCCGTCCCGCAGGCCCACCGTCTGTGGCGTGGGCCCCCACGCCGCCGTCAGCACACCAATTTTGACGGGTTGAGTGCGATCCTCCGCACCTGCACTAGCAGTGAGGAGCTCACTGCTCAGCAGAACAAGGGCAATGATAAACGTCCACCATAGCATTCGGCCCCTACTCCTGCTTCCGGGTGTGGCGCGACTTTCCTAGGGTTGAGCGGCATCTTCCGAGAGGAACGCAGGATTCATCGTGCCTCACTTTGCTGACGCCTTCTTTGCTCCAGCGCCCTCTGCCGGTTCTCCCGCGATCTCCTGGACTGCCTTGAGGAGTGGTTCGTTGGCAAACACACCTGCATCCTCACCGTGCCACCGCCCGCGGATGATTCCCCGCTGATCGACGAGGAAGAAGAACCTATGGGGATACCGTCCGCTGAAGGTAAGCACACCGTATCGCCGCATGATCTCCAGATCCGGATAGTCGCTGAGAAGCGGGTACGGCAGCTGCAGCGAGTCGGCAAACATTTTCTGCGAGAAGGTACGGGTAGGGCCGATCGCGAGAATCTGGACCTTCAGATCCTGGAATTTGCTGAAATCGACCTTCCTGGTCGTGAGGTTCTTTGCTCACGTGGGGTCAAAATCGCCGGCATAGAATTCAATCAGGACAGACTTCTTTCCCTGGAACTGGCTCAAGCGAATGTTCTCTCCCATCGTGCCAGGGAGTGTGAAGTCTGGCGCTTTTTCTCCGACCTCTGGTGCTGTTGCTACCCCGGCTGCACTCAGCACACCAGATGCCGTGTTGCGCCAATGTCGTAGAAATATACCCGGTGCTGTCGCTACACTCGCTGCACCCAGCACACCAGTAAACAGCGCCCCCAACAACACCAGCCTTTTTGTTCGTTTGGCCAACATAACTGAGCCTCCTTTTTGGCCAAGGCTAACGCTTCTACGCCTAGCACAGCTTCCTTGATATTTCGCCGCCGTTTCTCGCAGTGGGTTCAGCGGATGATCCGATCGGCCTGATACAACACCTCTGGCGCGATCGTCAGCCCTAAGGCCTTTGCGACTTTCAGGTTGATAGCGAACTCAATCTTCGTCACGACCTCTACGGGAATCTCTGCTGGGTCCGCCCCTTTGATAATTTTGTCCACCAAGCGCGCCGCCTGTCGACCCGTTTCGTGGCTGTCCGAACCGTAGCTGGCGAGTCCGCCGCGCTCCGCCCAGAACACAGTATTGAACATTGTTGGCAGCGCCCGTTGAGAGGCAGCCTCCAGGACAAAGCCGGGAATGTTTAAAGAGATGGAGAACGGCAGCCCCAGGATTCCATCCACTTCGCCTTTGCGGATCTGGGTGAGAGTTGCTTGTGCCTCCTCTTCGGTCCGCACCGCCTTTTCTACCAGTTCAATGCCAAGGCGATGCGCAGCGTCGCGATACACTCTCATTTCCGCCACAGCGTGGGCATCGGCTGCATCGTAGAGAGACAGCACCCGCTTCAAACCCGGGACCATCTCACGAAAGACTTCCAAGCGCTTCGGGTCCAGCTTAAAGTGCAGATCAGTCACTCCAGTGATGTTGCCGCCAGGTCGAGCAAAGCTCTGGATCAAACCCAGCCCAACAGGGTCGGCTACATACGAGAAGACAATGGGGATGCGGGTGGTCGCGAGCTGCGCCGCCTTCGCTGGCTCCTCTTCCGAAGCGAAGATGACGTCTACTCCCTGCTGGACCATCTCGCGCGCGGCGACGGGCAAGACCGTGAGGTCTCCTTGTGTAAAGCGAACACCGATAACAAACTGTTCGTTCTCCCGATAGCCCAATTCCAATAGACCGTCCCGCAGGCCAACCGTCTGTGGCGTAGGTCCCCACGACGACGTCAGCACCCCAATGTTGACGGGCTGGGTGCGCTCCTCCGCATACGCACTGCCAGTGACGAATCCACTGACCAGCAGGAACACGACGAGAGCGGCAGCCCATAATCCCCGGAGAGGACCGAGGGCTTTTGTTGTTGCTCGGCAAATCACCCCTTCACTCTCTCATTCTCATTACATTGAAAGTCGGCACAGGCTTGTGAAATCCCTTGAGAGAGAGCTCTCCTGCGGGCTCCGCCCGGACCAACTCCTCTACTGCTGTGTAGACTCGTTGACTGATGAGAATTTGTCCATCCTGAGCTTCGCTGCATAGGCGAGCAGCGAGATTTGTTACTGGCCCGATGGCTCCGTACTCACCCCGGCCTTCGAATCCGATCATTCCCAAGGTCGCGTATCCTTGAGCAATCCCTACTCCAAAACCCAACCGGTGCCCACGCTTCCGCCACTTGTCGGTCAACTCGCTCATCTGCTGGCGCATGGCTGCAGCCATCCTCACAGCTTGTGCTTCATGGTCTGGACAGGGAAGAGGATCGTTGAAAAAAACCATGATGCCGTCGCCGGCGAAATGCTCTAGTGTTCCCTCGAAGCGAAAGATTAGGGTTCCAAGAGCGGTATGATACTCCCGCAAAACCCCCATCACCTCTTCGGGCTCAGCGGTCTCAGAAAAAGCCGTAAACCCCCGCAGGTCGCAAAATACAACCGTGATCTCTCGCCGGTGGCTCTCCAAGAGTTTCTCACCTCCAGAAGAAACAATAAGCTCGGCCAGTTGCGGGGAGAAAAATCGCTTCAGCCGGCCGACGCGTTCTAATTCGCTGAGTTGATCTGCGACCCGCTGTTCAAGCGTTCGGTTCCATTCTGCCAACTGCTCTGATTGTGCTTCAAGACGTGTGGCTTGCTCCTGGACCGTATCGTGGAGGGCTTTGATCCGCAGCATCGACTTGACTCTAGCAACCAGGGCCGCTTGGTCTATAGGTTTCGTCAAGTATTCTTCGGCGCCCGCCTCCAGCCCGGCGACGACATCCTTTGAGTCCGCCTTGGCCGTGACCAAGATGATTGGCATAAAGGGAAGGGAAGGGTCTGCTTTGAGGCGACGACAGACGTCGATCCCATCTATCTTGGGCATCATGATGTCCAGCAGGATTAAGTCTGGGCGTTGAGCTGTGGCAACCGTCAGTGCTTCCTCACCGTTAGTTGCGGTGAGGATCTCATAGCCATGGACGGCAAGCCGGGTCTGGAGGATGTCCAGGTTTATCGGCTCGTCGTCTACGATGAGGATACGCGGTGGGGTTCTCACGGCAAATACTCGCGTACCTTCGCTAAGAGCGCACGTGGGCTGAAGGGCTTGGAGATGTATGCGTCGCAACCAGCCTCGAACGCCTTGACGTCGTCCCCGCTCAACGCATACGAGGTCACGACAATGATTGGGATGTGACGGAGCGCAGGATTTGCTTTGATTCGGCGTGTCGCCTCGTACCCATTGAGGCCAGGCAGTTGGATGTCCATAAGAATCAGGTCCGGGACATGTGTTGCGGCTGCGGTTACTCCTTCCGGGCCCGTTACTGCCTCAATGACCTCATAGCCGACACTCGTGAGCAGGTCGTGCACGATACGCCGATTGTCCTCTTCGTCCTCTACGACCAAGACTCTCTTACTCATGTCACCTCCCTCTAGTGTTCGACACGCACCGGCAGCGTAAACCGGAAGGTCGAGCCCTGACCGAGATGTGATTCTACCCAAATACGGCCGTTATGCATCTCGACAATTTTTTTGGCAATAGCCAAGCCCAAGCCGGTTCCTCCCTTTTTCCGGGTGCTGGAACTGTCGGCCTGCTGAAATTCCTCAAAGACTTTCTGTTGGTCGGCTTCTGCGATGCCGATTCCCGTGTCGGACACCGCGACCACAAACGTTCCGTTCAGTGAGGTCACCTGCACGCCGACCTTACCGACCTCAGTGAACTTGATGGCATTCCCCACGAGATTGGTGAGCACTTGTGTAATCCGTTGCTCATCACCTTTGCCTACTGGCAAGTCAGGCTGTATGTCTACGTTCAGTGCAAGGTTTTTTTCTGCTGCCAGCGGCTCCACCGCCGTGAACACATTTTGTACAACTCCCTGCATGGAGTAGTCCGCAAGGGAGAGCGTCAGCCGTCCTGCCTCAATTTTCGAAAGATCAAGGACGGCGTTGATCAGGCCGAGGAGCCGATTACCGCTTTGCTGTATGCGCTCCATAACCTCTTTGATTTTCTCCGGTACCTCGCCATAAATGCCGTCCATAATAAGTTCGGTATAGCCCTGGATACCGTTCAAGGGAGTACGCAGTTCATGGCTCATATTGGCGAGGAATTGAGACTTATGGCGATTCGCGGCGTCAAGCTGTTGATAGAGCCGACCCAGTTCCTCATTCATACGATTCAGATTGGCTGCGAGGGTGCCAAGTTCGTCTTGATTTGGCACCTCAACTCGGTGGGAGAAATCGCCCTGAGCAATCTGTTGGAGCTGCATATCCATCTGCTTCATTGGTTCGATGAGCGACCACGAGATCGCATAACCGAGAATGAGAGCTAAACCGATGCTTCCGACCGCGAATCCGATGACTACCCAACGGGCAGTGAGGTACGCCTCATGGTTTACTTCGACGCGCGCCACCATATCCGCTTCGGCCTTGTTCACGAGTTCATTCGTGAGACGCTCAAGGCGATCTGCCAAAGGGCTTGCCTGGGAGAGTTGGAGTTCCCGACCTTCAGCGACCTTTCCGCCCCGGAGGAGTTCGATGACACGGGTCACAATCTGAATGAACTGGGCATATTCGTGCTGGACCCGGTCTAACAACTCGACTTCATCCTGCGCCACGAACTGAAGCCGATCAAGGTCATAGCCAAATTGATTGAGTTGACGAAGGGTAACTTCGAGCATCCGCTCATCTGGCGCCAGGAGAGCCGAGGCAACGTTGTAGAGCTGTGCGGTGGTGTCATGTTGGAGCTGGCGGTACGCTGCAATCTTACGGTGGAGCCCTACCGCCTCCTCGGAGCGATGGTTTGCCCCACTCAGTACTCGCAGACCGACAGCACCCACTGTGATGAGCAGCACCACCATCGCCAGAAAAGCCGCTAAGAGCTTGGTGTGGACAGTGGCCGGCACCTGTGCGACCAATCGAGGCAGCCAATCGGAATAATGATGAAGGGTGAAGTATGAAGGATGAATAAGCTTCTTATCCTTTTGTTCTTGTTTGCCATTCATCGTTCATCGTTCCGCGTTCTGCGTTTTGGCTTACCCTTTCATCTCCTTCTTCAGCTCATTGAGAAACCGCCAGTCCGTACCCTCGGAAATGATCTTCTGTGGAGTGCTCTTGATCATCCCAGCTTCGTGTAGGCGTAGAGCGTAGAAGCGCACGGTATCCTCGGGGTTATATTCCCGCCACTTGCCGTACGGGATCTCCTTTAGTGCCTGAAGAAGGATCTCGTAGTTGTTTGTGTAGCCCTTGTCTATGAGAAGCCGGGCCGCCTGCTCCGGCTCGCGGCCACAGAGATCCGCCCCCTTCAGGATCGCCCGTACTGCTCGCTTTGTGGCCACCGGATGCTTCCGCACGAATTCCCGATTCCCGGCCACCACGCAACAAAAATACTGCGACCATGGGCGGTCGAGCGTACCGTTAAGTACCGTGTGTACATGCTCGACCTTTTTTCTCCGTAGTTCCTGCTGTTCTGGCGGAAAAACCAGGAAAGCATCGATCTTTCCCTCGGCGAGGAGCTGCATCGACTCAGCCGGAGAATACACCACCCAGTTGATATCCTCGTAAGAGAGGCCCACGTACGCCGCCATGCTGGAGATGAAACTAATAGGGCCAAGTTGTAGGTCGAACACAGCGACGGTTTTTCCCTTCAGGTCGCGGAGCGAGTGGACCCGCTCGCTCCCGAGCAACTCTAAGCAACCGATATGACCTCCCGCTAAGAGAACAATTGGGGCCCCCTTATCCAGGTAGATGAGCGTATTCGGAAGAAAAGACATGCTGATGTCCGCCTCGCCAGAGGCGAGCATTATCTCATGCCAGACAACTCCATCTTTCTTGATGTATTGCACATCGGTGAAGCCCTCGTCTCGCAGGAGTTGTTCGGCTACGAATTGGGGAGCTATACAAAGGTCGAAGTCGTTCCGGGCTAGCCTGAGCGTTGTTGTTTCCGGCGGCTCGGCAGCGACTAGATCGGGTCTCAAGCCAAGCAGTCCTGTTGCTCCCGCCAAGGTCACTCCAAGAAACTCTCGTCGGCTCCAACCTTCAGTGTGTCGCTTATGCATTGGGATCTCTCTTGGCCGCAGAGTTAGACGATAAAATCAGCTCTATTAGCAGACTCCGGCTGAATGATGCTACGTTTTTACCTGCCGGTTACCTCCCTACTTTCAGTTCCCGTTATCGGGCCAGAACTTCTCGTCTAGCACCTGTTCCATAGTAAATGGACAATGGTTTGGGAAGGTTTTGTCACTCAGTTCTGTCTCGTCAATTGCATCGGCCCGAGCGGCTGAGTATTCGTCTGCAAGCATCTGGGAAACCTCGCCCGACAAACTCGGGCTATCACGTAGGAGTTTTTGGATCTCAATTCGTCCATTGCGAATAGACTGCCGCCAGGAAGCGCCACGCTTCTCCGGTTGGTAGCGCCACTTGAGCAGATGCAGCGTCACGTTCCGCAGATAGCTCTCTAACGCCCGACGTTCGCGTTTCCCCATGTCCTCTAACTCCTCCGCAAGATGTGCAATATCAATCTCCGCAAAACGTCGCTGCCGCAGCAGGCCAGCGGTCTTCATCGCCCAGGCGTAGAAATCCTCATCATACAAGCCTGCTTTGACATGGCGTGTAGTGGCTGCTGTGCTCATAGAAAGATATCTCCCGTCCAACGTTTCTTGCTGCTTTACCATAGGCTTTTTCTGCATTTTCGCCTATTCCTCAATTTCGTTGCCTGGAAACGATCGAGGAAATACTTCAGATACAGACAGAGAAGGGAGATAGAGGCCGCTCCCCCTCTTTGTCTCTGCCTCGTCTCACCGTTATCGCCTACCCCTTCATTTCCTTCTTGAGTTCATTCAGAAACCGCCAGTCCGTACCCTCGGCAATGATCTTCTGCGGAATGCTCTTGATCATTCCGCTTTCATGCAGGCGCAGAGCGTAGAAGCGCACGGTGTCCTCGGGGCTGCACTCCTGCCAGTTGCCATAAGGGATTTCCTTCAGTCCTTGGAGAATGTAATCGTAGTTCTTCGCATAGCCCTTATCCATTTAGAAGCCGAGCCGCCCTCTCAGGTTCACGGTCGCAAATATCTGTCGCCTTTAGAATGGCGCGCAGCGCCCGCTTGGTGGCCATCGGGTACTTCCGCACGAAGTCGCGGTTCGCGACCACCATACAGCAGAAGTAGTGTGACCATGGGCGATCCAGTGTGCTGTTGACTACCACTAAAGGAACGCCGACGGTTTTTCCCTTTAGATCAGAGATCGTGTGGACTCGGTCAGTTCCGAACAATTCAAAGCAACCGATATGCCCCCCGGCCAGGATAACGACCGGGTCCCCCGCGTCCACTCGGATAATAATCGGCGCGGCGAAATGCATGTTAATGTCGGCTTCGCCTAAAGCCAGGGCCTTCTCGATACCTTCGCCTCCTTCTCTCTTGAGGTATTGCACCTCGGTGAACCCTTCGCTTCGCAACAACTCTCCGGCCATATACTGCGGTGCTTGGCAGATGCCAGGGATCTGAACCAACCTGAGCGTCGTTGTCTCCGGCGGTGGCTCTGCGGCGAGCAGCTCAGGTTTCAAGCCAAGAAGTTCCGTGACCCCTGCAAGGGCAAAACCACCCAGAAACTTCCGCCAGCTTACGCCTTGCGGGTGATGCTTATGCATGGACCTCCTCCTCATTCTCTAGAGTCACTGTCGGCTTTATTCCCCAGGTAAAGAAGCGTTCACCTTAGTTCCCCCTCAATCCACCGTCAATATTTTCCTGCTTGACCGCGTCTCCAGGAAACATATAGTTTTGTCGCATATCACATGAGCGCTCGGCGATGTCCGATGGTGGTCAAGCCTATCCCCCTTAGTGTTCCAGCGCCATCATAACTTCCGTACGTACCTAACTATCCGTTTCTCCATTTCGATAGCAGTATAGAGCTTCTTCCCGGAGCTTTGAGGCGGGTTTGGAGGATGTCTAGATTCATTAGCTCGTCATCCACGATGAGAATGCATGGCGGGATTCTCATGGCAGATACTCCCGCACCTTTGCCAGAAGTGCACGTGGGCTAAAGGGCTTAGAAATATAGGCATCACAGCCAGCTTCGAACGCCTTGACGTCATCCCCGCTGAGCGCGTACGAGGTCACGACAATGATCGGGATGTGACGGAGCATAGGATTAATCTTAATCCGGCGTGTCGCTTCGTAGCCATCGAGACCGGGTAGCTGGATATCCATGAGAATCAGATCGGGGACATGGGCAGCTGCCGCTGTCATTCCTTCCAGTCCTGTTACTGCCTCAATGATCTCATAGCGGACGCTGGTGAGCAGGTCGTGCACGATACGCCGATTGTCCTCTTCGTCCTCGACGACCAGGACCCGCTTGCTCATGTCACCTCCTTTTGCTGCTCGACGCGCACGGGTAGCGTGAATGAGAAGGTCGAGCCCTTCCCCAAGCTCGATTCCACCCAGATGCGTCCGCCATGGAGCTCGATAATTTTTTTAGCGATAGTCAAGCCAAGGCCGGTTCCTCCCTTTTTCCGGGTGCTGGAACTGTCGGCCTGCTGAAACTCCTCGAAGACTTTCTGCTGGTCGGCTTCCGCGATCCCTACTCCTGTGTCGGATACCGCGACCATGAATGCCCCGTTCTCCGATGTCACGTGTACACCAACCTCGCCGACCTCTGTGAACTTAATGGCATTCCCCACGAGGTTCGTGAGCACTTGTGTGATGCGTTGTTCATCACCTTTGCCAACCGGCAAATCGGGCGGAACGGTAACTTTCAGTGCGAGCCGTCTCTCCGTCGCTAAAGGTTCCACCGCCGTGCAGACGGTCTGCACGACACTCGGCATAGAATAGTCAGCCAGTGAGAGGGTGATCCGTCCCGCCTCGATCTTCGAGAGATCGAGGACGGCGTTGATCAGGCCGAGGAGCCGATTACCGCTTTGCTGTATGCGCTCCATAACCTCTTTGATTTTCTCCGGTACCTCGCCATAAATGCCGTCCACAATAAGTTCGGTATAGCCCTGGATACCGTTCAAGGGAGTACGCAGTTCATGGCTCATATTGGCAAGGAATTGGGATTTGTGTTTGTTGGCGATCTCCAACTCACGTGTGCGCTCCTCAACCTTCTGTTCCAGACCGGCGTAAGACTCTTGGAGTTGGGCGGCCATACGATTGAACTCCGTGGCCAAGGCTTCTAGCTCATCACCAGTCTGGACATCGATACGGTGATCCAACACGCCCGCGCCGATGCGAGCCGCCCCCTGGCGGAGCATTCCAACCGGACGTACGACCCGACGGCTAATTAGCAGGCTTGCCAGGGTGGCCATACCAAGGCCAACCAGAAGGAGCACGGAGGTTCTGAGCATGGAAGCGTACAGCGGTGCATAGGCCTCAGCTGTTGGCCGTTCGACCAGCACCGCCCATCCAAGATTGGGAATAACCGCATAGGCCGGAAAAACCTGCTGACCAGCCAGATTCGGCTGAGCGGCAAACGGACCCGGCGCGCTGGCCAGTGCCTCTTGTACCTGAGCAAGATTCTTGAGATTCCGCTTTTGCAGCACCAGGCTGATGTCGGGATGGGCGATGAGATCCCCCTCATGGGAAACGACATAGGCGTACCCGGTCTGACCCACTTTGATCTGCGAGATGACTTCCCAAATGTATTTGAGGTTGACCTCGGCAATCAGGACCCCAATCACCTCTCCAGCGAATGGTTCAATAGGGACAGCAATACGCATGTACGGCTCGGACTGCCTGACGAAATACACTGGACCGAAGAACGAGGTGCCTCCCCGAGCCTGCACAAAGGCCTCATCTGAGGAATAGTCTCTCGGCTCTTCCGTCCGGGTCAGCTCCACCCGCGATTCCTCAAGCAGCGCATGGCCATTGGCATCCAGCACGGTGGCCGTAGTGATTGCGGGGGTGACTTTCAGCAGCTTGAGGAGTTGAAACCGATACGCCTGCGTCAGCCCGGCGGTTACAATGTCCGGCGTCTGTGTGGACGCCCGCATGGTCTTCTCGATGTCCTGCACAAATTGTTGGATCTTGAAGGCGGCCCCTTGCGCCATTTCTCGCTGCAGCGCCCAGATGCTTGCGACGTTCTCGCGGTAACGGAAGAAGAGTTCGACCGCACCGCTTGTGAGTAGCCCGCCGCTTACTAAGATGAGGGCGATGATAAACGTCCGCCGCAGCAGCCGGCCGCTGCCCCTGTTTCCGAGCGTGGCCCGACCGCTTGGAGTTTGAGTGGTATCTTCAGAGAGGAATGCGCTGTTCATCGTCCTTCCTCAGTTAAGTATCATGAATATCCTCTCGTTTCCTTAGCGCCATCGTTCCCAGTGTGGTTGGTTTTTATCCACCAGCGCACCAGCATCCGTCAGCGTCACAGTTTGAGTCCCAGCTTTCAATGCTTCTCGGTGACGGTCTCGCCGAACGCCGCTTCATGCGGGTCGCTACTTGGTTTGCCCGGCTCTCGCTCGCTCGTGTCTGCTTCCGCAAACAGCCGTGTTGCCGTCTCAAGAAGCGCTGTTACGTCGGATACGGCTCCAATAGCTTCAGCTTCTTGAGGAAACATAACCAGCCTAAGCTTGTGTCCTTATGAATTCCTCTGCTCGACGTGGATAGCTCCTCCCAGGTAGCTTCGAAGACTTCTAGATACGTCATGTCTTTTTTCCTTTTTTAACCCTCGTTCTGCACTATCGTATGGGTACAGTAATGTTTGTACTGCCTCTTGCCATCGAGGTCTATGGTTTTCCCGCAATTTCTCGCGCTGCCTTCAGGAACACCTCAGTAGAAAAGACGGTCGAGTCCTCACCGATCCACTTTCCGCGGACGATTCCCTCCTTATCCACGAGGAAGAACGACCGCTTGGCTTCCCTTCCCTCAAGACCTGGGTAGTCGATCTTTTGACTGGCGCACCCTGGAGTCGCAGGAACACAGGTTGTGGAGCCGTACATAACGCCATACATCTTAGCGACTTTTAGGTACTCGTCACTGAGGAGGGGGTATGGCAGCTTGAGCGAATCTGCAAACGCCTTCTGAGAAAAGGGATTGTTACTGCTGATCCCGAGAATCTGAATGCTTAGTTCTTGGAACTTGCCGTAATCGGCCTTCCTGGCCGATAAGTTTGCCGCTCACACCGGGGAGAAATCGTCGCCATAGAACTCAATCAAGACAAGTTGCTTCCCTTGAAACTGGCTCAGGCTAATATCCTTTCCCATTGTACTGGGGAGCGTAAAGTCCGGTGCCTTTTCCCTAACCTCCACTGCTAGAGCCATGCTGGCTACACTCAGCACGCCAGCCAGCAGCACGCTGGATAGAAATGGCTTCTTTATGCGATGCGCTAGCATATTCGGCTTCCTTTCATAGGACAATATCTTTATTCATCGGATGATGCGATCTGCCCGATACAACACTTCCGGTGCGATCGTGAGTCCTAGGGATTTTGCAACTTTCAGGTTGATCGCAAACTCGATCTTCGGGTTCACCTCCACAGGGATCTCCGCTGGCTTCGTCCCCTTAAGGATTTTATCTACCAGGCGTGCTGTCTGTCGGCCCGATGCGTAAAAGTCTGGACCATAGCTGGCGAGTGCGCCGCGTTCCACCCAAAACGCTGCATCAAACATAGTCGGGATCGCCCGTTGGGAGGACGCCTCCAGGGTGAAGCCGGGGATGTTCAAAGAGGCTTGGGGTGGCTCCAGGATCCCATCGACCTCACCTTTGCGGACCTGAGCGAGGGTTGCCTGCGCCTCCTCCGTGGTCTGCACTGGTTTCTCTATCAGCTTGATCCCAAGGCGGGGTGCAGCCTCGCGATACAGCTTCGCTCCCGCCACGGCTTCAGCATCGGCTGCATCGTAGAGGTACAGAACCCGTTTCAGACCTGGGACGATCTCGTGGAAGACTTCCAGACGCTTCGGGCCCAGCTCGAGCCGCAGGTCGGCCACCCCCGTGATGTTACCGCCGGGCCGGGCGAAGCTCTGGATCAGGCCTAGTCCTACGGGGTCGCCCACCGTAGAGAAGACAATCGGGATCTGGGTAGTCGCCATCTGCGCCGCCTTCGCCGGGCCCTCTTCCGAGGCGACGATGATGTCCACTCCGTACTGGACCAACTCACGCGCGGCAGCGGGCAGGGCAGTCAGATCTCCTTGGGTGAAGCGGACGCCGAGAACAAACTGTTCGTTCTCACGGTAACCCAACTCCAGCAAACCATCTCGTAGGCCTACCATGCCTGGAGTGGGTCCCCATGACGACGTCAGCTCCCCAATTTTGATGGGTTGGGTGTGCTCCTCCGCGCCTGCACTGTTGGTGAGCAGTCTTCCACTCACCAACAGTGCGATGAGAGCGACGCACCACTGCACGTAGGATGGGGCGAGCCCTGTTTTTTTCATCTCTCTTTGGGCCTCAGTCTCATACCGCCGCACTCGCTTGCACGCCAACGACCAGCTCTTGTCCGATTGCTGCTAGGGCTTCTTCAAGGTGCTGTATCCCGGAAGGCCGTTTCGGATCGAGTAAGCACTGTACTTCTTTTACGTTACGGCCAAGGCGGTGGGCTAAGTCAGACTTGTCGATCCTAGTTTCTTTCATCGCAAGATAGAGAGCCGCCTTGGCTGCTATGTGAGCGGGAATAGCAATAGCATACTGACCCCTCTGTTTACGCGACGCCTTAGGGATATGCTCAGCGCGCGCAATACGACCGGCCACAGCTTCTGCCAGACAATCTGCAGCCTCGGCCAATGCCTCTTCTAAGGTCTCACCGTCTGTTCCTGCTTCTGGATAATCTGGGAAAGTGACGAGGAAATATCCGGCCTCATCACGCCTCACATCCACCGGGTAGACGAACTGTCGCAACACAAGATACCTCACTTACCTGATGTCGGCTTTGTCTAAGCCGAGGTCCGACAACATCTTCAGCAGTAAGCCTAGACCGACTTCCTTCTTGCGGTCCTTCACAATAGTGAAGCAAGTAGCAAAATACAAAGTGGCGTGAGAGCCTTTCCCTCGCTCTGTGACGAGCCGAACGGAGATATCTCGCTCCCGCCCCAAGCGCTGGATCTTCTAAACAAACTCGCCTCCCTTCACATTGTTTGCGATAGCAGAAATACGGAGGAGCAGGCAGAGATGAGACGACGCATCACTGCTACCGACGCTCGCACAAGAAGCTTATAAAGATCAACGGTTCGCTTGGCGAAGCACGGCACCGTTGGGCAAGAGTTGGTGGGCATCCTCCACAAGTCGACAAGTAACTACATATGACCCTATTTCATCTCTCTTGTCGTATTACCTTTTATATCCCTGACGCTTTCTTTTCCCCAACGCCCTCTGCAGGCTTTCCCACAATTTCCTGGGCTGCCTTGAGCAGTGGCTCGTTGGCAAACACCCCCTCATCCTCGCCGCGCCACTGTCCTCGAATGATTCCCTGCTTATCGATGAGGAAGAATGATCGCCTCCACTTGTTTCCGGACACCACGCCGTACGCCTTGGTGACTGCATTCTGTTCCATATCGCTAAGGAGGGGATAGGGCAGCTTGAGCGAATCCGCGAACGCTTTCTGCGAAAAGGGAGCGTTGCCACTGATCCCGAGAATCTGGACGTTCAATTCTTCAAATTTCTGGTAATCGACCTTCCTGGTCGAGAGGTTCTTGGCTCACGTTGGGTCGAAATCACCACCATAGAACTCAAGGAGGACATGCTTCTTCCCCAGAAACTCGCTCAGGCTGATATTTTTTCCTGTCGTGCTTGGCAGCGTGAAGTCCGGTGCTTTCTCCCCGATCTCCACTGCTGTAGATACACTGATGCCACTCAGCACGCCGACCAACAGCACAGTAGCCAGGAACAGATTCTTTCTGCGATGTACTAGCATATTTCCCCCTCCTTTCATAAGACAATATCTTCTGGCGCATGTACCGGATTTGTGCAAGCCTCTGGATTCCCGCCTCCCCTAGAGGACCGGGGACAAGTTTCGCGGGCATGACGTCATGCCCGCGCAGCCTGTCCCAAGTCCTTACTTGGGAGTGGGCATCCAGGGTTGGGGTTGTGGGAGCGCTGTCCATATATTCATCGGATGATGCGATCAGCTCGATACAATACCTCCGGTGCGATCGTCAGCCCCAGGGCTTTGGCAACTTTCAGGTTGATGACGAACTCGACCTTCGGGCTCACTTCCACCGGAATCTCCGCCGGCTTCGCCCCTTTGAGGATCTTATCTACCAGGCGTGCCGCTTGCCGACCCACTTCATGCAAGTCCGGACCGTAGCTAGCAAGTGCGCCGCGCTCTACTAAGAATGATACATCACACATTGTTGGTATCGCCTGTTGGGAGGTGGTTTCCAGGGCAAAGCCAGGAATGTTCAAAGAAGGGCGGCTCGTTGTCAGGATCCCATCCACCTCGCCCTTCGAGATCTGAGCGACGGTTGTCCGTGCCTCCTCCTCGGTCCGCACCGCCTTCTCCACCAGCACAACGCCGAGATGGTGCGCGGCGTCACGGTACACTTTCGCCTCCGCCAGAGCGTCGGCATCGGCTGCATCGTAGAGGAACAGGACCCGCTTTAGGCTTGGGACAATCTCGTGGAAGACTTCCAGACGCTTCGGGCTCAGCTCAGATTGCAAGCCGGTTACCCCCGTGGTGTTGCCACCGGGTCGGGCGAAGCTCTGGATCAGGCCCAGCCTTACGGGATTAGATCCACCAGCGAAAACAAGCGGGATGTCGTTGGTTGCCATCTGTGCCGCCTTCGCCGGGTCTTCTTCCGAGGCGAAGATGAGGTCCACTCCGTACTGGACCAACTCACGCGCGGCAGCAGGTAGGGCAGTGAGATCTCCTTGGGTGAAACGGACGCCGATGACGAACTGTTCGTTCTCACGGTAGCCTAGCTCCAGCAAACCGTCCCGCAGGCCAACCGTCTGTGGCGTAGGTCCCCACGACGCCGTCAACACCCCAATTTTGATGGGTTGGGTACGCTCCTCAGCGTCTACACTGGCAGTGAGTAGACAACTGGTCACTGCCAGTGCGACGAAGATGACGTGCCATTGAGCGTAGGGTGCGGTGAGATCTATACTTCTCATTTTTCTTTGGCATTATTCTCACGCTGCCGTGTTCGCTTGTACGCCAACGACTAACTCACACTCGATTGCTGCGAGGGCTTCTTGGATGCGCTGTATCTCAGCAGGCTGTTTCGGATCAAGTAAGCGTCGTACCTCTTTTACATCACAGCCAAGGCAACGGGCCAAGTCAGCTTTATCGTTTCTTTATCGGGCACTTCCACGTATTCGGATTGTGACGGATTATCGGCCTGCCGGTATGAAGTTGTCAACACTTTTCTTCTTTACGGGCACTACTCTCTATTGAGGCGATGGGCGGCAATCGTCTAATATACTGCAATAATAAGGGATGCCGATGACGAAAAGAGAACGTGATTTGCTGCCCGTCGTGACCGAGATGAACGCCAAGATGCTGAAATATCTCCAGCGAGCGGATGCGCGCCAGGAGCGGCAATTTCGCGCCACGCTGAAGGGCTTTCAGACTTTGCAGGATGGACAAGAGCGACTCACACAAGGGCAGGAGCGCATTGCTCAGATGCTCGTGCGGCAAGGTGAGATCCTCAAGGAAGTACAGGCAGTTTCTGCACAGGTGCTTGAGCAAAGCAACCAGGTCTTGTTGTAGCTCGGCGGCAGCGGCTCGACGCACTAAATCGGTTCGATTTAGTGTTCTACCGCCAGAAGGACTTCCGCATGCACCTCGGCATCTGTTTCCCGATCACGGTGGTGATATAACGCCTCTCGTGCAGATGCCTCCGCGAACTGACCCAATGCCCAGGCGGCGTGACTGCGTACGAGCGGTTCTGTGTCGTTCAACGCGAGACGTAACGGCTCAATTGCTTCTGGATTGCCACTGTTGCCAAGCGCAATCGCTACATTACGCAACAGGCCGCGACGTTTCGTGCGCCGTATCGCACTATGAGGGAATCGTGCACGAAAGTCCGCCTCGTCGAGCCTCACCAACTCCGTCAATGAGGGAAAGAGTTCTTCCACAAGTTCTTCCCGTGGCTGGGCAAACTTTTCGTTCCATGGACACACCTCTTGGCAGACATCACAGCCGAAGATCCAGTTTCCCATTTTCGGACGTAGCTCGTGCGGAATCGTTCCGCGGTGTTCAATCGTCAAATACGAAATACAGAGTGGAGCTTTGAGAATGTACCCTTCTTCAAGTGCTCCGGTAGGGCAGTCTGTGAGACAGCGCGTACATTTGCCACAATGCGCCTGTGGAATACCCTCTCCTTCCAATTCAATACTCACAAGGATTTCCGCCAGGAAAAACCACGAGCCGGCACCTTTGCGAAGGAGCATGGTATTCTTGCCAAACCAGCCGAGCCCGCTACGATATGCCCACTCGCGCTCGAATAATGGGCCGGTATCGACATATGGGCGTGCCCATAGACCTGAAATGTTTTCCTGAAGATATACCATCAACGTTTTCAGCTTGGTTTGGATGACGTTGTGATAGTCAATCCCAGCCGCATAAGCCGCAATCCGTCCGCGTAACTCACGTCGCCAGTCAATCTCCGGTACTCGTGGCGGTGTGTATGGGTAACCAAGACAGATGACACTCTTTGCTTCAGGAAAAGAGATAGCTGGATTGATGCGCCGCCGAGGTTCGCGCGCAAGATAGGTCATTTCTCCGGCATGCCCATGCGCAAGCCATTCAGCGAAAAACTGTTCGCGGGGAAGGGGGGCGAGACGCACGAACCCACATAAAGTAAAGCCTAAGGCTGCAGCCTGCCTTTGAATTTGTTTCTCTAGCAACACAGCTTTGTGTAGCATGGAAGAGCAAGATGGAAAAAGGGATTGACTCCCTGGGAGCAAAACCTTATCTCTAAAGTTAGTCCGATTGTTCGCGAGGAGGACAGAATGTCGCACGAAGCGCATGAAATGCATGGTGAAGAACTGCAAATTAACGCCCCTGAGGGAGTAGCGTTATTTTTGACCGATGTGGCCATAGAAAAAGTCAAAGAAGTAATGAACCGAGAAGGGCTAAAGAATGGCGGCCTGCGGGTTTCTATCGTTGGCGGTGGCTGCTCTGGCTTTCAGTACAACCTTGGCCTTGATGACAGCCCACGCGAAGATGACACGATTATTGAACAAGGGGGAGTCAAGCTATTCCTTGATCCAATTAGTCAACAGTATGTGTATGGCACGACCATCGACTATGTGAATGGTCTGCATGGCGCAGGCTTCAAGTTTGTCAATCCGAATGCCGCACGCACGTGTGGTTGTGGGTCGTCGTTCTCCACTGAAGGATAACATCTCCCTGTTGCTCAGCCGCTCTTCCCTAAAGAGCAAGGAGCAACTCAGACAATAAAGCTTCCGGGCATGGAGCATCTCCATGCCTTTTTTATTTTAGTGCTACATTTTCTTCATCTCATTTTTGATCTTGACGGCACGCTCGTCGATACGAAGGCTGACCTAGCCGCAGCAACCAATCACATGCTGCAATCGCTGGACCTGCCAACTCTCACATCATCACAGGTTGAGCGTTACATTGGTGATGGCGCTCGGGTGTTGGTTGAGCGTGCTCTAAGGTCAAGCCAGCAGGCTCTTGTTGATCAAGGTCTTGCTATTTTCCTGGAATATTATTCGGATCATTTACTAGATCATTCTCGGCTTTACGCGGGTATCGAAAATATTCTCAAGGAAGTGCGATCGTACGGCATAACGCTGTCCATACTGACAAACAAACCAGAAGCGCCAAGCCGCTCTATTCTTTCTGGATTAGGCGTTGAGTCGTACTTCACTGCGATTATTGGTGGAGACACACTGTCAGTGAGGAAGCCGGATCCGCAAGGCGTTATTCATTTGCAGCAATTAACTGGCATTCCGCTTGCGCAAACCCTACTTGTTGGCGATTCGCGTATAGATGTCGAAACAGGAAGAGCGGCAGAAGTGATGACCTGTGGGGTCACGTGGGGGTTTGGCACGCAGGGGTTGTTGACAACTCCACCTGAATTCGTCGTCGACTCGGTAGAGGAATTGCGGCGGGTAATCTTAGGAACGGATAAAGGATAAAGGAGGAAAGAAAAACGTAAGACTTTGGCGCGAGGCTTTAAACTTTGAACGACTTTAGACTTTAGACTTTGGACTTTGGACTTGAGGCCGTAGCCACTCCGCCATCCGCACGGCTTCGACGGTCTCCCTCACATCATGTGCTCTAATGATGTGTGCACCATTGTAGACAGCGATTGCTGCGCAGGACAAGGAACCGACAAGCCGATCCGCAGGATTCGGTTGATTGAGAATCTTGCCAATAAACGATTTACGCGAAACGCCGACGAGCAAGGGAAATCCAAGCTCTCGTAAGCTTGCCAAGTCTTGAAGGACAACTCGGTCCCATTCGTGCCAGGGAATTTCTGGTCGGCGAAAAAACCCGATCCCAGGGTCGAGTACAATATGCTGACGTGGAATTCTCGCACGATCAGCGATTGTGAGGCTTTCGTTGAGTGCTATACGTATACGTTGCATCGGCGGTAGTCCGGTTTGGGGCATGTTCTCGCTAGCCATGATGATGACTCCAGCATTGGCCGCGGCGACGACTTCTGCCATCTGCGGGTCGTGCTTCAGCCCTCCAACATCGTTGATGATCGTAGCTCCAGCGGCAAGTGCTGTACGCGCGGGGACAGCACGTTTAGTATCCGCTGAAATCGGGATCGATATATGTGGGGCGATTGCTTCGATCGCATGAGTCAGGCGTTCACTTTCTTCTGCTACAGAAATTGTAGTTTTTAGGTAGGGAGCGGTGGACATGGCCCCAACGTCAATGATATTTGCTCCTGCACAGACTAAAGTCTGTGCAACGTCAGCGAGGCGTTCGCGGTGGGTATGGACCGAACCCTGGTAAAATGACTCAGGACTGACGTTCAAGACGGCCATGACCCGGACTGGAACTCCGTCTCCAACGTCGAGACTAGCAAGTTGTGAGTGTAGCAAAGAGAAAGCCTTACGCATGGTGAGATAGTGTGGCAAATTTTTCTGCACGAGGGAATGAGGCAGTTAATAAAATACTTGTTTGCGTTGCGAGGTTGCGGCTTTTCTTCTACACTGCGAGGGCTATAACAGAGGAGAAAATTCATGATTAAGCTCTATGATTTCCCACAGAGCCCATATTGCCAAAAAGTCCGTCTCGTTCTCGCGGAAAAGGATCTTTCGTACGAAAAAGTCTTTGTCGATCTGCTGAAGAATGAACAAAAGACCGCGGAGTTTTTACGCTTGAACCCGTACGGCAAAGTTCCCGCGCTGGTTGACGACGACGAGGTCATCTATGATTCGACGTTGATCAACGAATACATTGAGGATGAGTATCCACACCCGCCATTGATGCCCGAGGAGTCTGGGGCCAGGGCGAAAGTCCGCATGCTGGAAGATTTTGCGGATAACTCGTTTACGGCTCAAGGCGGGTTGTTGGCGGCTGAACTGCGGAAGCCACCAGAACAACTGGATCAAGATCGGATCCAGCGTTATCGCGCGGACCTAATCCGCGTGTTGGAATTTCTTGAACGGCACTTGGAGGGTAAGGAGTACATGAGCGGTGCATTTTCCTTGGCTGACTTAGCCTTCGTGCCGCGGCTGCTACAACTGCCGAAACTGGGAGTAGAAATCCCGGCGCGATTAATTAATGTTTTGGCCTGGAGTGAACGTATTAAACGCCGCCCTTCAGTGAAACATTTACAGCAAGAACTCGGATTGGTGTAACGCGACAGGTCCGTGGTGTCCGAGGAAAAGAGAGGAACGTATGGCAGACCTGCCGTCTATTATTCCTATCTTCCCGCTCCCAAATGTGATCTTGTTTCCGCAAGTGATGTTGCCGTTGCATATCTTTGAGCCACGTTATCGCCGCATGGTGCGCGATGCGGAGATGCAAAGCCCGTCGTTAATCGGCATGGCGCTGTTGCGCGGCAATTGGCAGGAGAAGTACGAAGGAACGCCGGATATTTTTCCGGTCGGATGTGTCGGCGAGATGGTCCGCGTCAATCCGCTGCCAGACGGACGGTTTAACATCCTGTTGCAAGGGCTCCGTGAGTTTCGCATCGTCGAAGAGTCTCCTGCTAAGAGTTACCGTGAAGCGAAAGTCGAATGGCGCCCGTCGCTGCGCACTGCGCTCGCGGACGGAGTGCGGTCGCAGTTACGACGGCTGCTCGAACGTTACTTACAGAATAATGAGAAGGTACAGCAATTTTTAACCGACCGGTCGATTGAAGACGAATTTTTGGTGAATTTCTTTGCGTTCCACTTAGACTTTGTACCCATCGAAAAACAAGGCTTACTTGAAGCCGCAACCTTATCAGAACGGGCAGAACGCCTGTGTGATATGCTGGACTTTAAGTTGAGTGAAACCCAGTGGCCAGACGGGGGAGGCGCTTCGCGAAAACCGAGGATGCACTAAACTGCCTTGACAAAGCACTTGTGGCCCATATAGTGAACCCACAAAATACTTCGTCGAATGCATAGATAGGACTCATGCGGCGTAAAGAAGAAATGACGTTAGGGGAACGGCTGTATGTTCCGGAAGTCGTTCGTGGACTTACGGTGACGCTGTTCCATTTTTTCCGTAACCTCTCCCTTCATCTCGCTCACTTCTTTGGCTTCGCAGCCGCAACGAAAGCGGAGTATACCACGCAGTATCCCGAAGAGCGTAAGCAGTATCCAGACACATACCGCGGCAGTCATCGGTTAACGCTCAAGGAAGACGGTTCAGTGCGGTGTACGGCGTGTTTTCTGTGTGCTACAGCGTGCCCGGCCAACTGCATTTATATTGAAGCTGGCGAGCATCCTGATCCCACAGTCGAGAAGTTTCCCCTCCGTTACGAGATCGATACTTTACGCTGCATCTACTGCGGTATGTGTGTTGAAGCCTGTCCGTGTGACGCCATTCGTATGGATACTTTCGTGCATCCACGCATTTGGGGGTTCTCACGTACGGA
>Ga0081539_10000839_pt1 | contig 59000 bp, 50 predicted proteins | sample TabmetS4T2R2_FD_71023 | JGI IMG/M metagenome (GOLD analysis project Ga0081539, IMG submission 71023) | Tabebuia heterophylla rhizosphere microbial communities from the University of Puerto Rico - S4T2R2 | ecosystem: Host-associated > Plants > Roots > Rhizosphere ...
ACGCCGGTCGACCTCGGTGGCGTCAAGCAACGCGCCGTGCTCGGCTACCTCCTCCTGCACGCCAACCAGGTCGTGCCCAACAGCCGGATGCTGAACGCGTTGTGGGACGGGCAGCCCCCGTCGACGGCACGCAAGATGGTGCAGAACGCCGTCTCGGCGATCCGCCGGATGCTGGCCGCCGCCGCGACCGGGTGCTCGGCCGAGCTGGTCACCCACGCGCCCGGGTACCAGCTGCGGGTCGAGCCGGACGACGTCGACACGCACCGGTTCCGCACCCTGGTCCACAAAGGACGCGACGCCGTGGACGCCGGCGCCCCGGCCCGGGGCGCGCACCTGCTCCGTGACGCGCTCGGCCTCTGGCGTGGGCGGGCTTTGGCCGACCTGGTCGAGTCCGGCACCGCCTGGTCGGAGCTCAGTGCCGTCGAGGACGAGCGGCTGACCGCGATCGAGGACTGCTTCGACGCCGAGCTGCGCTGCGGCCGGCACCGGGAGATCACCCCGGAGCTGGAGGTGCTGACCGCGGCGGAACCGTTGCGGGAGCGGCTGTGCCAGCAGTTCATGCTGGCGCTGTACCGGTCGGGCCGCCAGGTCGACGCGCTCAACGTCTACCGCCGCACCAGGGCCGCGCTCGTCGAGGGCCTCGGCATCGAGCCGGGCCCCGAGCTGCAGGCGCTCCAGCACCGGATCCTGGACCACCACGCGTCGATCCAGGTGCACGCGTACGCCTGAGACGCTCCACTGCGGACGGTTCCCGGGAATGTCCCAGAACTCGCCCACCACGCGGTCACTTTCCCGTTTATTCTCGGATGCCGTTGATTGCGGGCCGCTCCGCGTGCGAGGCACCATGTGGTGACTTCCACGCCAGGAGGCTCTCGGTGTCCATCGGAATTCTCGGTACCGGCTCGTATCTGCCGGAGTGGGTGGTGACCAACGCCGAGATCGCCCGGCGTGTTCCCGGCGCCACCGCGGAATGGATCGAACGCAAGACCGCGATCAGGTCCCGCCGGTTCACCGCGCCCGGCGAGGCGACCTCGGACCTCGCCACCCGGGCCGCGACCGCCGCGCTCTCCCACGCCGGCGTCTCGGTCGACCGCGTCGACTACATCATCGTGTCGACCTCGACCCCCGACTTCCCGCAACCGCCGACCGCGTGCCTCGTGCAGGACGCGCTCGGCGCGTACGGGGCGGCGTGCTTCGACGTCAACGCGGTGTGCGCGGGTTTCGCGCACGCGCTCGTGCTGGCCCGCACGCTCGTCGCCAACCGGCCCGGCGCGCACGCCCTGGTGGTCGGCGCCGACCTGTACTCCCGCATCCTCGACTTCGACGACCGGCGCACGGCCGTCCTGTTCGGCGACGGCGCGGGTGCCGCGGTCGTGGGGGCGGTGCCGCCGTCGCGCGGGATGATCGACTTCGACCTCGCCAGCCGCGGCGACGCGCACAGCCTCATCCGGGTCGAGGCGGGCGGCAGCAGGCACCCGGCGTCGGCGAAGACCCTCGCCAATGGCGGGCACTACTTCCGCATGGACGGCCGGGACGTCACCGAGATCGTCCTGCACGAGGTGCCGCCGTTCGTGGACAAGCTCCTGGCCCGCGCCGGCGTGCGCCCCGACGAGGTCGCGCACGTCGTGCCCCACCAGGCGAACGGCGTGCTGCTGGCGCAGCTCGTCGAGCGGTGCGGCCTGGGCGGTGCGCGCACCCACCGCACCGTCGAGACCTACGGCAACGTCGGCAGCGCCGCGATCCCGGTGACGCTCGACGACGCGAACCGTGCCGGCGGGCTGGCGGACGGCGACCTCGTCCTGCTGCTCGGCTTCGGCGGCGGCATATCCATGGGCGCGTGCCTGCTGCGGTGGGCGGCGGCGCCACAAGGGAAGTGAAACTGCATCATGAACGGGATTCGACGCGTCGGCATCGTCGGCTGCGGAGTGATGGGCGCCGGTCTCGCGGAGGTGTGCGCGCGTGCCGGCCTCGAGGTGCTGGTCGCGGTGTCGCGGCCGAGCCGGGTGGCGGACGGCCGCCGCAAGGTCGTCACCTCGCTCGACACCGCGGTGCGCAAGGGAAAGCTGTCCGAGGCCGACCGGGACGCGGCGTGGGCGCGGGTGTCGTTCACCGCGAACCTGGCCGACTTCGCCGACCGCCAGTTCGTCATCGAGGCCGGCCCGGAGCAGGAGTCGGTGAAGCTGGACGTGTTCGCGACGCTGGACAAGGTGGTCGCCGACCCCAACGCCATCCTCGGGTCGAACACGTCCTCGTTCCCGATCATCCAGCTCGGGCGCGTCACCAGCCGGCCGGGCAAGGTCGTCGGCACGCACTTCTTCAACCCGGTCACCGTGCTGCCGCTGGTCGAGCTGGTCGGCTCGGTGCTGACCGAGGAGCAGACGGTCGCGACGGCGGAGACCTTCGTGACCGACGTGCTCGGCAAGCAGGTGGTCCGCACCAAGGACCGGTCCGGGTTCGTGGTGAACGCGCTGCTCATCCCGTACCTGCTGTCCGCGATCCGGGTCTACGAGTCGGGCGTGGCGTCGATGGCCGACATCGACAAGGCGATGAAGCTCGGCTGCGCGCACCCGATGGGCCCGTTCGGCCTCTCCGACCTGATAGGACTGGATATCGTCCAGGCCATCAGCGAGTCGCTCTACCGTGAGTACCGCGAGCCGCACTACTCGCCGCCGCCGCTGCTCGCGCGGATGGTGTCGGCGGGGCTGCTGGGCAAGAAGTCCGGCCGCGGCTTCTACGACTACACGCCGGCATCGACCGAAAGGGCGGCAGCATGAGCGGAGCTTGCGGAGCGAATCGTCAGCACCGGACGGTGGTGGACTTCGCCGAGTACCGGATGCGCATGCGGGCGGGCGTGCCCTCGGCCCAGCGCGCCTACTACCTGGTCGGCCTGACGCACGCGGTGCGCCACGGTGCCGCCGACCGCGCCCTGCGCCGGAGTCTCGCCGACGCGATCCGGGCACGTGAGCCGCACGCCGTGGTCCACGACCCGGTCGAGACCTGGTACCGCGCCTCGGCCCCGAACGGCACGGACCGCGTCGAGGAGTTCCACCGGCTCACCGACCTCGCCGCCGGCAGCCAGGTGTGCGTGGCGGTGCTGCCGACCCGGGAGAGCGTGGCCGACGCGGCCGCGGAGCTGCGCGCCGCCCACGGCGGCGGCGCGGTCGTGGTGGCGATCACCGGCGAGACCGACGACTTCCTGGTCCGCGCGTTCGCCACGACCGTGCTGCCCGACCTGTCCGCGTTCACCGACTGGGTGCGGGCCGCCTGAGCCAACGTGCGGCGCCACCCACCACGAACAACACCTTCCATGTGCTGGCGATGTCTCGAACGCGCCTTTCATGGCAGGGGCCGGGCGGCTCGGGGTCAGCGTTCCAGTGGCGCGACCACCGTGTCCAGAGTGGACAGTTCGGCGTCGGGGCGGCGTTTGGCGTGCAGGTGGGCGGCGAGCTGGTACTGCGCGTCCCGCAGGGCCTCGGTCAGTCGGACGCACGTGTCCGGATCGTCGATGACCAGGCGCAGTGTGGCGTCCCCGAGCCGGGCCTCGCCCAGTGCGATCTCCACGACGTCGTCGGCGGGGTGCATGTCGGTGCGCATCGGGCAGTTCCGGTCGATGTGCGTATATTGATCTGTGCGTATGTAGTTCACGAATTCGTCCGAATCCTGTCGTTGCGTAATCGAGGATAACGCTCGGTTACCCGGCAGGTTATGCTCTGTTTCGGAAAGGCGCTGAGTCTTTCCGGTTCGGAAAGGGCGGGGATTGGTGAGCAGTGACCGCGGGCAGCCGAAACCTCGTAACCGCCGCATCGGCGCGCGCCTGCGGGCGATCAGGAAACAGCGCACCGAGCTGTCCCTGGAGGCGGCCGCCCGGCTGCTGGGCTGGTCGCCGGCGACGCTGTCGCGCACGGAGAACGGCACCCGGGATATCAGCAGCGAGGAAGTCGCCTCGATCGTGACCGCCTACGGGCTGCCGGCCCCGGAGCGTGAGGAAATCATTCAGGACGCCCGGTCGGCCCACTCGTCCGGGTGGTGGGACCGACCCCTGCCGGGGGTTCCCGAGGAGATGGGTGTCCTCGCGAGTTACGCCGCCGAGGCCGACAGCCTGACGAGCTGGGCGGTCGCGCTCGTGCCCGGTCTCCTCCAGGTTGAGGCATACGCGATGGCGCTGATGATGTCGGACGGCATTCCGGAGGAGGACGCGCAACTCCGGTGGATCGCACGCATGCGGCGCCAGCAGGTCCTCGGTACCGTCGACTACACCGCCTACATCTACGAGGCCGCCCTGCGGGTTCCCTTCGGCGGCCCGGACGCCCATTGCGAACAACTCCGGCACATGCTCGACGCGCGGGAGCGGGGCATCTCGATCCGGGTCCTCCCCGAGCGGCAACCGTACGGCCTGCTCAGCCACAGCTGGTTGTACATGACCTTTCCGAGCACGTCGCCGGTGGTGAACGTGGAGGTCGCCGAGGGCGGGGTCTATCTGCTCGACGATCAGGCGCTCCATTACACCAGGAAAGTGGCGCAGCTGAGTCGCGTCGCCCTGTCCAATGTGGAAAGCTCGGCCGTGCTGACGTCGATCATGCGGGAGGTGCGATGACGTGGCGCAGGTCCAGCCGCTCCGGTTCGGGGGGCGACTGTGTGGAGGTCCGGGGAGATCTCGAGGCTCTCCGGGACAGCAAGGCGCCCGGGACGGTCATGCCGGTGAGCCGGAAAGCCATGAGCCGTTTCGTGGCGGCATTGCGGGTTTGGTCGTAGCGGACGACGACGAAAACGGGTGTGTTCCCCGCTGGGAGCGCACCCGTTTTGCTGTGTCCAGGGGTATTTTTCCCCGCCTGACCTGCGGTACTAGTTCGTCACAACTTAACGTTGGGAATTCCGCAAGACCTGTGTCGTAGCGTTGTCATCGTCAGCGAATGAGAACTTCACTCGGAGGAGGTGCTTTCAGATGATCGAGATCGAGGTCCAGGAGACCGAGGAGGTGGTCGCCGCCCAGTGGGTGGCGACCTGATTTCGCTAAGCCGGGGTGTGTCCGATCGGGACACGCCCCGGCAAGCATTGTAGGACAAGGGAGAAGGGAGACAGATCGTGCGTATGGCATTGACGGCGGACACCCGGATCGCGCCGGCCGGCGAGCTTCGGTTCGAGGAACGGGGATCGCACACGCTCGTGGTCTCCCCGGAGAACGGTGGTTGGGTGGTGACCGCCGACGAGTCCGAAGTGGACTCACTGCGACGGTTGGGCGACGGCTCGACGGTCGGGAACCTGACCGGCATCGAGCCGAAGCGGATCGCCGAGCTGTTCCAGCGCGGCGTCGTCACGCTCGACGGGACGGGGATGGGCACCTCGTCCACCCGGGTGGAGGGCCTGGCGCTCATCGCACCCAAGAACGTCGTCAACACCTACCCGGCGCTCGGCATCTTCCACGTCCACAACTGGTGCAACCTCGCCTGCACCTACTGCTACACCATCGAGGAGGGCGTGCCGCGCAAGCAGCTGTCCCTCGATCTCATGCTCAAGGCGGTCGACGAGCTGGTCGCGCTGCCGACCCCCATGACGAGCCTGGAGTTCCACGGCGGCGAACCGACGATGGCCTTCAAGGACATCCAGAAGGTCGTCGCCTACGCCAAGGACGTCTACGCCAGGGCCGGCAAGAAGCTCGTCTTCTCCATCCAGACCAACGGCTTCTACCTCAGCGAGAAGGTCTGCGACTTCCTCGCCGAGCACCGCTTCTCCGTCCGCGTGTCCCTCGACGGCACGTCCGAGATGCACGACGAGTTCCGCGTCGACCATCGGGGCAGGGGTTCCTACAAGGGTGTCGTCACCGGCATCAAGCGCCTGCAGGAAAAGGGGATCGCGGTGCACGCCGTCTGTGTCGTGCACGCCGGCAACACCGACCGCATCGTCGAGATGTACGACTCGATGGCCGCGCTGGACGTCGCCAGCATCCGGTTCCTGCCCGTGTTCCAGTCCGGCAACGCGGGCGAGGAGGAGTGGCTGACCGGGGACCGCTACTTCGAGTCGTACTTCTCGGTCGTCAAGCACCTCGCCGCACGCGCCAGGCGCGGCGAGAAGGTCATCCCGCTCGCGAACCTGCTCGCCGGCGAACTCGGCTCCCTGCGGTCGTTCCGCCGTGAGTACATGTGCATGCGCAACCCCTGCGGCGCCGGTGTCAACATGATCACCGTCGACACCAACGGCGACCTGTACCCGTGCGAGGAGATGGTCGGCAAGGAGGAGTTCGTCATCGGCAACCTCGCCGAGGTCGACATCCGCACGGCCATCGACACCAGCCCGGTGGTGGAGAAGCTGCGCGACCGGCACGTCGAGGAGATCGACGAGTGCTCGTCGTGCACCTGGAAGCAGTTCTGCCACGGCGGCTGCGTGCACAAGAGCTACACGCACTTCAAGCGTCTCGACCGCGAGTCGGAGCACTGCTCCTACTACAAGCGGATCTACCAGGAGCTGATCTGGCTCGACGTCGACGAGCCCGGCACGTGGGACCTGCTGTCCCCCACCGGCCGATGACCGCCGCGCCGGGCCTGGCGCGGGTACAGGTCGCACGACTGCTGCTGGGCGGCTACTTCTTCGTGCCCTACCTGGTCCTCTACGCGTCCAGTGTGGACGTCTCGCTGTCGCTGCTGCTCGCGATCGAGGCGTTCTTCGCACTGCTCATCGTGCTGCTCGACCTGCCCGCCGGGCACCTCGCCGACCGCATCGGCCCACGCCAGGCGCTGATCCTCGGCGCACTGCTGCAGGGGAGCGCGGCGGCACTGCTCGGCCTGGCGCCCTCGGCGGCCGTCTTCTGGGCCACCCAGCCACTGTTCGCCGCGGCGACCGCGCTCACCATGGGCGCGGACGCCGCGCTGGCCGCCGGCGTGCTGCGTGCCGCCGGCCGTGCGGACGCCTTCGAGGCGAGCGAACGGGTTTTCCAGTCACTGCAGCTCGCCGCGACCGCACTGGTGCTGACGAGCGCGAGCGCGCTGTCGCTCATCGGGATGAGCGCGACCTTCCTCGCGACCGCTGCCGGACAGCTGGCCGCGGTCGGGATCCTGCTGCTGGTGAAGGACGTCCGCTCACCGTCCGATGTGGACCGGATCTCGCTGCGGGCCCGCGTGCGCGGGTTGGCGCGGGGCGTCCGGGAGGCGCCGGGGCTCTCGGCGGACCTCCTGGCCATGATCCTCGTCGGCACGGCGTTCGCCGTGCTGCTGTACCTCACGCCGGTGTACTACGTGCGGGCCGGGCTGGGGGAGACCCTGGTGGGTGTCGCGGCGGCCGGGGTCGCGCTGGCCGCGTCCACCGCGGCGCTGTTGCTGCCGGCGCAGTGGTCGGTGCGGGTGAGCGTGGCGCTCGCGGTCGTCGCGGCGGCGGCGCTGGCCAGCCCGTGGATCGCCGCGGTGCTGGTCGCCGCGGTGGTGGTCCAGACCGCGCAGGCCCGGCTGGTGCCGCGGTTCCGCGCCCGCGTGCTCGACGACCTGCACACCCACGGCGAGGCGAGCGCGATGAGCATCGTGACCACCAGCCGCAACCTCGGTTTCGCGGTGCTGGCGCCGTTCGTCGGCGTGCTCACCGCGTGGACCGGTCCCGGCGGCCTGGCCGTGTTGTGCGCCGCGTTGTTCGCGGTCGCCGGGGCCGCCATGTCCACGCGCCTTTCGGCGGGAAAGCAACTGGAGACGGTATGAACCCGTGCACACTGGAGGGGCGGACGGTCCTGCTGACCGGCGCCGCCGGCGCGGTGGGCAGGTCGGCGGCCGCGGCGTTCACCGGCGCGGGCGCGAAGGTCGTCGGCGTCGACCGCAACGCCGAGCCCCTCGCCGCACTGCTGGCGGACGGCGTCCTCGCGGACGAGCTGGCCGGCGACCTCACCGACCAGTCCTTCGTGGACCGTGTGGCGGAGGCCTACCCCGAGGTCGACGTGCTGGTCAACAACGTCGGCGCCGGCACGTCGCTGGTCCTCGCGGACACCACCGACGAGGAACTGGACCGGATGCTCGAGATCAACCTGCGGACCGCGGTGCGGATGTGCCGCGCCTACGCGCCGGGCATGGCGGAGCGCCGCCGCGGCAAGGTGATCAACCTGTCCTCGGTGCTCGGCATGCACCCGGTGCCGACGGTCGCGGCGTACGCGGCGGCCAAGGCGTCGCTGATCGGCTTCACGAAGTCGATCGCGCTGGAGTACGCGGGGCGCGGCGTGCAGTGCAACGTGCTCGCGCCGGGGTACCTCGCGGGACCCAAGAACGACGGCTACTTCTCCTCCGACACGGGACAGCAGTTCGTGCAGCGGTTCATGCCGACCGGCCGGGTCGGCCCGTCCGACGCGCTCGACGGCCCGCTGCTGTTCCTCGCGTCGGCCATGTCCGACCACGTGACGGGTCACGTGTTGGTGGTGGACGGTGGGTACAGCATCTGGTGAGGCGCGGTACTCGTGGACCTACCCGCCCGGGGTCTTCGGCGAGGACGGCCCGCTGGTCGCGGTGGGGGTCCTGCCGCACGCCAACGAGCCGCTGGGGTCGGCGTTCGCGTCGACGCTGCCCGGCTACCGCGGCTTCGGCCGGGTCGTGCTGGTCGGTCCGATCGACCCGCCGCCACACCACTTCCCGCTGCCGACCGACCCCGTCGGCTACGCGGCCGGCGGGTACCTGCAACCCCTCGAAGGGCAGGCGGAGTTCGCCCACTGCGCCGAGCCGGTGACCCCCGCCCAGCACCGGGCCGCCGGGCTGCGCGCGCGCCTGGCGGAGCTGCGCCCGGACGCGTTCGTGTTGCTGCACAACGACGTCGGCGCGATCGCCCCGTACGTGTACGCGAACAGGGCGTGGCCGGCGGTCACGCGTCGCCTGCAGGCCGCGTTCCCGGCGGCGCCGGCACTGGGCGCGGCGTGGACGACCGTGCTGGACGAGCGCACGTACGCGTACTTCCCGCCGGCGCGCGTGGGCGTCGGCGGCACCGAGTGCGCGGGCCGCTACATCGAGCAGACCCTCGGCATCCCCACGCTGACGGTGGAGCTGCCGATGTTCGAGTGGGGCGCCGACCTGAGGCGCCTCGCGGTGGCGCGGGCCATGGGGGAGTGGATAGCCCGCGGCGCGAGCCACGGCGGCGACGCCCCCCGCCTCGTCCGCGAGGTCGCCGCGGCGATCGGCGAACGCGACGTCCCGATGGTCCCCGCGGCGGTGAACGCCGAGGTGGTGTGGGCGGCGCTCGCGGGGGTGTTCGAGACCCTGTGGCTTGCCGTTGGTCCTATGCTGGCGCTCCGACCGACGGAGGTGCTGGGTGGGCGAGATCCACGTACATGAGTTCATGAGCCTGGACGGCGTGATCGACGCGCCGACCTGGACCGCCGAGTACGGCTTCGACCCGGGGATGGGCGAGGTCATCGGCGCGGTCACCGGCCGGTCGGCGGGCATCCTGCTCGGCCGCACGACGTACCAGATGTTCGAGCCGGCGTGGTCGACCCGCACCGCCGAGGAGGACCCGGGCGCCCCGTTCTTCAACGACACCACCAAGTACGTGGTCTCCGGCACCCTGACCGACCCGACCTGGCGCAACTCGACGGTCGTCGGCGCCTACGACCCGGCCACCATCCGCACGCTGAAGAACGAGGTCGGCGACCTGTACGTGAGCGGCAGCATCACCCTGGTCCGCGCCATGCTCGCCGACGGCCTGGTCGACGCCCTCCACCTGTTCGTCTACCCCCTCACCCGCGGCGAGGGCCCCCGCCTGTTCCCACCGGAGGCCACACCGGGCACGTTCACCCTCGCGGCGACCGAGACCTACGACAACGGCGTGGTGTACCTGTCCTACCGGCCCGCGTAGCGACTCAGCCGAGCGCGCCGAGGAACGTGCCTGTCACGCCGACCGCCACCTCCGACGTGCCGGCCTGCTCCACGAGCACCGCGAACGCGATGTCTTCGCGGTAGCCGGCGAACCAGCCGTGTGCGGACGTGCCGTCGCCGATCTGGGCCGTACCCGTCTTGCCGAAGACGTTGCCGTTGCCGGCGAGGGCCTTGGCGCGGCCGGAGGTCACCACCTCGCGCATCATCGTGCGCAGGGCCCGGACCACGTTCGGTGGCGGGGCCTGGTACCCGGCCACGACGGTGGTCGGCAGGTCGCGCCACAGCCGCGGTGTGATCGCGTTGCCCGCCGCGACGGTGCCGGTCATCAGGGCCAGCCCGAGGCACGACACCTGCACCCGGCCCTGGCCGATGCTGTTCTCCACCTGCTCGGCGACGTTCGCCGCCACGGGCACGGCGCCGGTCTCGGTGGTGATGCCCGGGATCTCGAAGTCGGCGCCGAGGCCGAACTGGTTCGCCGCGTCGCTGAGCGCGCCGAACCCCAGCTTCGCGCCCTGCTCGGCGAACGTGGTGTTGCAGGACATGGCGAACGCGGTGTGCAGCGGCCCGTCGGGCAGGGCGAAGCCGCCCGCGTTGTCGATCGTCCGCTGCTCGATCCGCTTGGACGCCGGGCACGGCACCACCGTGCCGGCGTCCGCGACGCCGGCCTCCATCAGCGCGGCCGCGGTGGCGATCTTGAACGCCGAACCCGGCGGGTACAGGCCGTTGAGCGCCACCGCCGCGTCGCCGGCCGCCGCGTTCTGGGCCACGGCCAGGATGTCGCCGGTCGAGGGCTGGATCGCCACCAGCATGGCCGGGTTCTGCTGCGTGTCCACGGCCGCCTGCGCCGCCTTCTGCACCGGCACGCTCAGCGTCGCGACCTGCGGTGCGGTCTTGTTCCCGAAGACGACGTCGACCTCCGCGCCCGCGGCGTCGACCAGCGCGACGTACCAGCCGATGGGGCCGCCCTGCCCGCCGACGGTCCGCCCCAGCGCGCCGGTCAGCCGCGGCGCGACCGCGGGATCGGCCGGCGCCGTCCCGTCGGCGGTCCACACGACCAGCGGCGCGCCGTCACGGTCCACCACCGCCGGCTGGCCCACCCCGCCCCGCACCGCGAGGCTCTGCCCGGCGCCCAGGCGCGGGTGCACGACCGCGGGCTGCCACTGGACCCGCCACCCCGCCTCGGCCTTCACCAGGTGCAGGCCGTTCTGGTACTCCCACACCCGGTCGGGGCCGAGCTGCCACGTGAGGGTGAACTGCTCGTCGGCCGCGGTCGCCGCCGGCGGCGGGTTCGGCGCGCCGGTCCGGGTCGCCGCGGCCGACGACGGTTGCAGGGTGCGCCACACCTCGGTCAGCTGCGCGGTCGCGGCCGCCGGGTCGTCGGTCAGCCGCCCGGCCTCCTCGGCCTGGTTGTGCGTGAGGGCCTCGAGGAACTGGTTGGCGACGTCGGCCGCCGTCAGCTCCGGCGGCGGCTCGGGCGTGGTGGGCGCCTGCCCGGTGGCGTCGCCGGTCGACCGGAGCTGGAGCACGCCGACGAACGTGATGGCGGCGACCAGCACGACCGCGGCGGCGATGATCAGGCGTTTTCTCGTGCGGGAGGTAGACCTCTCCCCAAGGTCAGCGGACAACGGAATCCCCCAGGATGTCGTCCCCCGACCCAGCCACGTCACACCATACCGGTCCGGGCCGGTCGAGCGGGGGTCCGCCATTCGGTGGATGGGTGCCACGTCCATACTGGACCGCGTGTCGAAGGTCCTGAGTGAGCTCCCGGTCGGCGAGCGGGTGGGCATCGCGTTCTCCGGCGGTCTGGACACCTCCGTCGCGGTGGCGTGGATGCGCGAGCGCGGCGCGGTGCCCTACGCCTACACCGCCGACGTCGGCCAGTACGACGAGCCGGACCTCGCGGCCGTGCCCGACCGCGGCCGCGCGTACGGCGCCGAGCGGGCGCGCCTGGTCGACTGCCGTGCCGCGCTGGTCGAGGAGGGCCTGGCCGCGCTGGCGTGCGGCGCCTTCCACATCCGCTCGGCCGGGCAGGTCTACTTCAACACGACGCCGCTGGGCCGGGCCGTGGTCGGCACCCTGCTGGTCCGGGCCATGCACGCCGACGACGTCGACATCTGGGGCGACGGGTCGACGTTCAAGGGCAACGACATCGAGCGGTTCTACCGGTACGGCCTGCTCGCCAACCCGAACCTGCGGATCTACAAGCCGTGGCTGGACCGGGCGTTCGTCACCGAGCTGGGTGGCCGGCACGAGATGTCCGAGTGGCTGACCAAGCGCGGGCTGCCCTACCGCGACTCGGCGGAGAAGGCGTACTCGACGGACGCGAACATCTGGGGCGCCACCCACGAGGCCAAGCGCCTGGAGCACCTGGACACGTCGATCGAGATCGTGTCCCCGATCATGGGCGTCCCGTTCTGGGACCAGGCCGTGGACATCCCCGCCGAGGACGTGACGGTGGAGTTCGCCCAGGGCCGCCCGGTGGGGATCAACGGCAGGTCGTTCGACAGCGCCGTCGAGCTGGTCCATTTCGCCAACGCGGTCGGCGGCCGGCACGGGCTGGGGATGTCCGACCAGATCGAGAACCGGATCATCGAGGCCAAGAGCCGGGGCATCTACGAGGCACCCGGGATGGCCCTGCTGCACGTGGCGTACGAACGCCTGCTGAACGCCATCCACAACGAGGACACCGTGGCGATGTACCACGTGGAGGGCCGGCGCCTCGGGCGGCTGCTGTACGAGGGCCGGTGGTTCGACCCGCAGGCACTGATGCTGCGCGAGAGCCTGCAGCGGTGGATCGGCTACCCGGTCACCGGGAGCGTGACGCTGCGGCTGCGGCGCGGCCAGGACTACTCGGTGCTGGACACGACCGGGCCGGCGCTGAGCTACCACCCGGAGAAGCTGTCCATGGAACGCAGCCAGGACCCGGCGTTCGGCCCGGACGACCGGATCGGGCAGCTGACCATGCGCAACCTGGACATCGCCGACTCGCGCAGCAAGCTCGAGCAGTACACGGCCGCCGGCCAGCTCACCCCGTGGGACGGCATGATCGGCCTCATCGGCGAACTCCCACCCGGCGGCGCGGCAGCCATCGCCGGCGTCGGCGCCGAGGGCGAGGAGGCCGACGCCCTGAACCGCGCGGCCATGGAGTCCGGCACCGACTGACCGACCTGCGCCGCGACTTCGGCACTGCCGCGACTTCGGCACTGCCGCGACTTCGGCACTGCCGCGGCGCCGCCGGGGTCGCGGCACGGTCCGGACATGGCTCCGGTCCGGACATGGCTCCGGTCCGGACATGGCTCCGGTCCGGACACCGCTCCGATCCCGACATCGCCCCGATCCCGGCACCGCCGCGGCATCGGCACTGCCCTGACGAGGCGCGTTCGGCGGTGCGGTGGTTGGGCCCGCTCGCGGGCCGGGCGCGAAGCGCCCGCTGGCCGGGACCAGGCCGGGCCGGTCGCGCCCTGAAAGGCGCGTTCGAGACATCGGCGATGCCCTGAAAGGCGCTTTCGGGACGTTGAATGCCCTGAACGCGCCTTTCAGGGCACGCGCCATGTCCTGAACGCGCCTTTCAGGGCGGGGCCGGAGGTAGGGACAGGCGCTACGCGCCCACTTCGCGGGCGTCCCGGGTGGCCACCCATACATATGACCTCTTTCAATCTTCGACTCCAGGAAACCGCTTACTTCAACTGAATCGGTGCCGTCGGTCTTGACTCGTCGGATCTCTCGGTGTTGGTTTGGACCATGAGCACCGACGGGTTGTCTAGGCGGAGCTTCTTCGGGCGGGCGGCGGTGGCCTCCGCCGGGTCGGTGTTGGCCGCGCCGGCGGTCGGGGCGCCGGCGGACACGGGCACGGCGCCGCCGGGGGAGAACCTCGTCGCCGTCGCCATCACGGTCAACGGGGAGCGGCGGGAGTTGACCGTCGACCCGCGGGTGACCCTGCTCGACGCGCTCCGCGAGCGCCTCGGCCTCACCGGTACCAAGAAGGGCTGCGACCGCGGCCAGTGCGGCGCGTGCACCGTGCACGTCGACGGCCGGCGGGTCGTCTCCTGCCTCACGCTCGCCGCCTCGGTGCACCGCCGGGAGGTCACCACCGTCGAGGGGCTCGCCCAGGGTGACCGGCTGCACCCGGTGCAGCGGGCGTTCGTCGAGCACGACGCGTTCCAGTGCGGGTTCTGCACGTCCGGCCAGATCATGTCCGCCGTCGCCGTCATCAGGGACGGGCGCGCGACGACCGACGACGAGGTCCGGGAGGCCATGTCCGGCAACATCTGCCGCTGCGGCGCCTACCCCAACATCGTCGCCGCGGTGCGCCAGGCCCGTAGGGAGCCGTGATGCGTGCCTTCACCTTCGCCGCGGCCCGCGACGTCGAGCAGGCGCTGCGGCTCGCCGGGCCCGGGTCCGCCTTCCTCGCCGGCGGCACCACGCTCGTGGACCTCATGAAGCTCGACGTCCTGACGCCGCAACGGGTCATCGACATCAACGGGCTCGACCTGCGCGGGATCTCCACCGACCACAACGGGTTGCGCATCGGCGCCATGGCACGCATGGCCGACGTGGCGACCGACCGCGACGTCGCGGACCACTACCCGGTGATCGCGCAGGCGTTGCTGGGCAGCGCCTCCGGGCAGGTCCGCAACATGGCGAGCATCGGCGGGAACCTGTTGCAGCGCACCAGGTGCGGCTACTTCCGGGACACCGCAACCCCCTGCAACAAGCGGCAGCCCGGCAGCGGCTGCCCCGCCCAGACCGGCGAGAACCGCGACCACGCCATCCTCGGCACCAGCACCGCCTGCGTGGCAACGCATCCGAGCGACCTCGCCGTCGCGCTCGTCGCGCTGGGCGCGAAGGTCCGGCTGCGCGGCACGGGCGGCACCCGGCAGCTCGACCTCGGCGAGTTCTACCGGCTCCCCGGCGACACCCCGCACCTCGAGAACCAGCTGCGCCCAGGGGAACTCGTCACCGACGTCCTCGTCCCGGCGCTGCCGTGGGCCCGCCGCTCCATCTACCTCAAGATCCGCGACCGGTCCTCGTTCGAGTTCGCGCTCACCTCCGCCGCCGTCGCCCTCGACCTGCGGCACGGCACCGTCCACGACGCGCGGATCGCCGTCGGCGGGGTCGGCACGCGGCCGTGGCGGCTGACGGCCGTCGAGAAGGCCCTGTGCGGCAGGCGACCCACGGAGGACCACGTCCAGGCCGCCGCGGCACACGCCGCCGACGGGGCGAGACCGTTGCGGCACAACGGTTTCAAGGTGACGCTCGTCCAGCGGACCGTCACCCGGGCGGTCCTGGGCCTGGCAGGCCGGCGATGATCGGCGGGCCCGTCGACCGCGTGGACGGCCGGCTCAAGGTCACCGGCGCCGCCACGTACGCCGCCGACCACGGTCTCGACCGCCTCGCCCACGGCTACCTCGTCACCAGCACGATCGCCCGCGGCGTGATCACCGGCATGGACACCCGGGCCGCCACCGAGGCGCCCGGCGTGCTCGCGGTCTACACGCCGTTCGACCCGCTGGGCCTGTTCACCTACAACCGCGAGCAGAACGACGAGATCCACCCGCCGCTGAAGGACACCGGCGTCCGCTACCACGGTCAGGCCATCGGGTTCGTCGTCGCGGAGACGTTCGAGCAGGCCCGCGACGCCGCCTCCCTCATCACCGTCGGCTACGACGCCCAGCCGCCCACGACGTCCTTTGTGGACAACCTGGGCAACGCCACCCCGCCACCCAGCGGCGCGCCGGCCGTGGACGTCCTCGCGCCGGGTTTCGCCACCATCGACGAGGCCCTCGCCGCGAGCGACGTCGTCGTCACCGCCACCTACACCACGCCACCCAACGACCACGCGGCGATGGAACCGCACGCGACCGTCGCCACCTGGTCGGGGGACGACCTCACGATCTACACCGTCAGCCAGGGTGTACGGCTCGTGCAGGAGCGGCTGGCCAGCACACTCGGCCTCGACCAGTCGCGGATCCACGTGATCAACCCGCACGTCGGCGGCGGCTTCGGCAACAAGTGGGGGATGTGGGCGCAGATGCCGCTCGCCGCGGCCGCCGCACGCGTGTTGGGCCGGCCGGTCAAGGCGGTGCTCACCCGCGAGCAGGTGTTCACGATCGTGGGACACCGGCCGGCAACCAGCCAGACGGTCTCACTCGGCGCCCGCCGCGACGGCACGCTCGTGGCGGTGAAGCACGACGGCATCGCCAGCAAGTCCGTGTCGAACAACTTCACCGAGTCGGTCGCCAACACCTCGCTCTCCACCTACGCGGCGCCGAACCTGCACGCCGGCCGCGCCGTCGTGACGCTGGACGTGCCGGTCACGACGATCATGCGTGCCCCCGGCGAGTCCAACGGGGCGTTCGCGCAGGAGAGCGCGCTCGACGAGCTGGCCGACCAGCTCGGCATCGACCCGCTCGAACTGCGGCGGCGCAACTACGCGACCGTCAAGCCGGACACCAGGTTGCCGTGGTCGAGCAAGCACCTCGACGAGTGCTACGACCTCGGCGCGGCGGAGTTCGGCTGGTCGCGGCGCGACCCCGTGCCGCGGTCACGCGCCGACGGGGACTGGCTCGTCGGGCTCGGCATGGCGACCTGCACGTACTCGGCGTCGCGGGCCCAGGCGAGCATCAGGGTCCGGCTGCTGGCCGACGGCACGGTCACCGTCGCCGGCACCGGCGCGGACCTGGGCACCGGGCAGGGCACGGTGTTCGCCATCCTGGCCGCGGACGTGCTGGGCATCCCGGTGCCGCGCGTCCGGCCGGACCTCGGCGACTCCACGGCGCCGACCGCGGCCAACGCCGGCGGTTCCGGCTCGACCTCCACCAACGGCCCGGCCGTGCAGCTGGCCGCGGCCGCGGCCCGAGACGAGCTCGTACGGTTGGCGGTCGAGCACGAGCGCTCCCCGTTCCACGGGATGGCGGACGTGCGCTACGAGAACGGCGACGTCCGGGCGGGCGGGGTGACGATGAGCTTCGGCACCCTACTGTCCACAATGGACGTGCCAGTCGCGGAGGCGACGGCGACGTCCCCGCGCAACGAGAACCGCACGGTCGCCTACCGGTCTTTCGGCGCGCACTTCTGCGAGGTCCGGGTCAACCGGTGGACGGCCGAGCCGCGGATCTCCCGCTGGCTGACCGTCATCGACGCGGGCCAGATCGTCAACGAGAAGACCGCGCGGAGCCAGATCGCCGGCGGCGTGATCATGGGCATCGGCAACGCGCTGCTCGAGGACGTCCGCGTGGAACCGACCGGCCGCTTCGCCAACGCCAACCTGGCGTCCTACCTGGTGCCGGTGAACGCGGACATCCCGGACATCGACGTGCGGTTCCTGACCTACCCGGACAGCACGCTGAGCGGCCTGGGTGCCCGCGGCATCGGCGAGATCGGCATCGTCGGCCCGGCCGCCGCCATCGCCGGCGCCATCCACAACGCGACAGGCAAACGGATCCGCACCCTCCCGATCACCCTGGACAAACTCCTCTAAACCCCGCGAGTCCCGCGCCCAGCCCCCGCGAGTCCCGCTTTCAGCTCCCGCGAGTCCCGTTTTCGGCCCCTGCGAGTCCCGTCTTCGGGCCGGCCCGGGGATGGCCTGGAAACGGGACTCGCCGGGTCCGAGTGCGGGACTCGCCGGGTCCGAGTGCGGGACTCGCGGGGTCTGGGGGCGGGACTCGCGGGGTTGGGTGGGTTAGTGCGGGGCGATGCGGAAGGTGAAGGTGAGTTCGCGCCATTCGCCGGCGAGGTCGCGGCCGTCCGGGGTGGGGCCCGTGCGTGGCTCGAAGTCGACGATGAGGTCCTCCTTGACGCCGAACACGGCGTCCGAGTCCAGGTACTTGCCGCCCGCGACGAACAGCTGCGTGATGAGCCGCTGGTACCCGTCGGCGTGGATCATGAAGTGCAGGTGCGGGGCCCGGTACGGGTGCCGGCCGGTCGCGCCGAGCATCGCGCCCACCGGGCCGTCGGCGGGGATCGGGTACTCCGACGGCAGGATCGACCAGAACCGGACCCGGCCGTCGCCGTCGGCGCGGAGCCGGCCGCGCAGGACCGGGCCGTCGAGGTCGGGCAGCTGCACGTCGTAGTAACCGTCCGAGTTGGACTGCCAGACGTCCACGAGCGCGTCCTCGACGGGTTCGCCGCCGGTGCCGGTGATCCGCACGTCCACCCACAGCGGCACCCCGGGCAGGCCCTGCGCGATGTCGGCGCCGTGGTCCAGCAGCGGCGGCCCCTCGACGTAGAACGGGCCGAGCACCGCCGACGGCGTGGTGTCCGGGGTGCGGGAGTTGGTCAGCACGTCCACCACGCTCGACAGCCCCAGCGTGTCCGACAGCAGCACGAACTCCTGGCGCGTGTCGTCGCAGAGCTGGCCGGTGCGGGTCAGGAAGTCGATGCCCCGCTGCCACTCCTCCTGGGTGAGGTCGTTGTCGACGGCGAACCCGTGCAGCCGCGGCACGAGGTCCCGCAGGAGCGCACGCAGCCGGGGGTCGGGCGTGCCGGCGAACGTCGAGACGACCTGCGCGGTGAGCCGGTCGAGGCTCGGGTGCGCGTTACCGGCCGGCCGCTCGCCGGCCCAGGCGTGGCCGAGCAGGTCCCGGATGCCCTCGCAGGTGAGCGGCGCCGGGTTCGGGTAGGGGCGCTCGGTCGCCAGCTCCGCGGCGCGGTCGAGGTCGGTCTCGGCGAGGCCCAGCTCCTTGAGGGACGTCGGGCCACCGGCGGTGACGATCAGGTCGTAGACCGCGGCCGGGGCGTCCGCCGCGCCGAGCGCGTCCGCGATCCGGCGCATGGCCTCCGGCGCGTGCGTGGCGTTGTAGGCCATGGCGTGCGGGAGCACGACCGTGTGGGTGGGCGCGTGGGGAAGGTCGAAACCACCGCCGAGGGTGTGGCAGAGCTTGTGGTGCAGGCCCATGCCCACGGCGCCGAGGCACGTCCCGCCGAGCCAGGCGCCGTGCAGGAGGTCCTCGCGGTTCCCGCCGCGCAGCCCGCGGGCGAGCCGGCCGACCGCGTCGAGCGCCAGCGCGTCGACGACCGGGTTGGCGTCGGGGGAGTAGAGCGCCTCGACGGCGTGGGCGAGCGCGTTCACGGCGCTGGTCACGGCGACCGGCTCCGGCAGGTCACGGGACAGGTCGACGTCGTAGATGACCGTCTCGGGCAGGATGTCCGGCGACGAGCGGGTGGTCTTGACCCCGTTCTCGGTCTCGCCGAGCACCGGGGTGACCTCCGAGCCGGCGTAGGTGGTCGGCAGGATGACCTGGTCGACGCCGGTGCGGGCGGCGAGTGCCTTGGCGAGCCCGGTCGTCGAACCGCCGCCCACCGCGACGACGCAGTCGGCCTCGACCTCCCGCAGCACCGCCAGCGCCTGCTCGGTGACCTCGACCGGCGTGTGCATGGCCGCGCCGCCGAACCGCCCGACGGCGAGCGGCCCGAGGACCTCGTCGACGGCCGTGCCCCGCCCGTCCCGTGCGAGGACGAGCACCCGGGACCGCCCCAGCCGCTCGACCTCGGCCCGGACCTGCGCGATCGTGCCGGCGCCGAACACGACCCGGACGGGGAGCGCGGTGTAGGAGAAGTGCGTCATCGAGGCCTCCCGGTCGCTCGCTGCGCACATTCTCCCTCTCCGTGCGCACCCGCGCCTACCTGGCGTACCTGTCGTACAGCTCGTGGATCCGCGCGGCCAGCGCGTCACGTTCACCACGGATGGTGCCGAGCCGCTCGGCGTCGTGGTCTATCGCGATGTCCTGGTAGGCGGACTCGACCGCGAACCAGACGCCCACGAGGTTGGTCTGCTCCTTGCACGTGACGTCGGTCTCGGCTTTGGTGATCTCGGCCCGGGACGGCGTGGGGTCGTCGAGGGACGGGCCGCCGACCGCGTCGAGTGGCTGGTCGACCTGGTACCCGTGTGCCGCCATGCACGCCGACCACTGACCGAACACCGTGGTCACCCTGGGATCGGCCATCGAGTCGTGGAAGCTGTCGGACTTGATGGCCGCGACGAGACCGTCCCCGCTGGACTCGGGCCCCTGAGGACTGGCGTCCGCGCCGTCGCGGACCCCTCTCTCGCCCTCGGCGAGGCAGCCGCCGGGTGGGACCGGCCTGCCCGCGTGCGTGAGTGGACCGGGAGAGGTGTCGGTCCCGGTGAGGACCCGTCGGTCCACGGGGGACAGTGCACCGGTTTTTCCCTTCTTCCCCGCGCCCGCGGGCACGGTGGGCCGGGGCACGTGGTAACCCCACACACGCACGCTCTCGGCGTCGGTGACGCCGTACCGGCGGAACAGCACCGAGTAGGTGGCCGCGGAGCTGCCGTCGGGCGCGGGGCGTGCGCCGGGCGGGTAGTCGATGCCGAAACCCCGCATGCAGTCGCTGACCAGGACGCTCACGACGTAGTCGCGTTCGATCGACTCGGTCGGGGTGAGCATGTAGTCCTCGATGGGCAGGTGCACCAGGGAGATGTCCTCGACGGGTGCCGGCACACCGATTTCCGGCACCGGCGTGGTGTCCTCGGTCGGCGCGCACGCGGCGGCCAGTGCCAGCGCGCCGCCGACGATCAGTGCTCGGGTGGTCGCATGCATGATTTTCCCCGTTGTGCCCTGCCAGCCCGGAACTCGCCGAGCTGGCAGGACCCGTGGTCGGGCGTCAGCCGATGCCGAGGCCGGGACAGTTGGTGGAGTCGGCGACCGCGATGGACGCCTCGTTGTTCCGCAGGTGCGGCGAGCTGTTGGTGAGGTTGCCCCCGCGGTTCCCTTGGATGATCCAGTTGGAGTCGCCCGTGTAGCCGGGGGAGACCCAGATGCCGATGTGGCAGTTGGTGCCGTTGTCCGCGGAGGCGGCGTTGTTACGGACCAGCTGTCCGTCGCCCGCGCCACCGGTGAACCTGCCGCCGATCTCCCTGACCGCCGACGAGCGCGACCGCCAGGCGCCGCCGGTGTGGCCGGGTGAGTAGTAGAGGCAGAAGTAGTACGGACTCCCCACGTCACAGCTGGACAGGCTGGGGAAGTTGTTGATGTTCGCGGAATCCGCGGCGGCCTGCCCGGTCTGCCCCGCGACGGCGAGCACGGCCGCCGCGATGAACACGCCGAATCGTACGAAGAAATTCTTTCTGGTCATTCCAGTTCCTCTGCGTTGTCGGATTCATGAATGTGACACGGGACCGTGTCCGATATTCACGTTAGGGTCGGCGCCGAATGCGCGGTAGCGGTATTCCGCGTACGCGGAAACCCACTGCTCAACTCGCGTCGGAATGCCGCTCGAGTAACCGGTGGCCCAGCCAGGTGATCGTGTGCAGGACGCCAGGACCGTGCCGGTGCGTGGTGACGAGGCCGGCGTCGCGCAACGCCGTGGTGTGGCGGCTGGCGGAGGCGGGCGAGATCCGCAGGCGCCGAGCCAGGTGAGTGGTGGTGGCGCCGACGTCGATCTCGCGCAGTACCGCCGCGCGGGTCCGGCCCAGCAGCGCGTCCAGCGCGCGTGGCGCCGACGCGCCGGTGGCCGACCAGCGCAGGTCCTGGTCGATGGGGTAGATGAGCACCGGCGACAGGTCCGGGTCGGCCAGTGACATGGGTGTCCCCTGGCAGAAGTAGGACGGGACCAGCCGCAGGCCGCGCCCGTCGAGGTGGAGCTCCCGGTCCACGCCGTAGTCGACCTCCAGCACCGGGGCCTGCCAGCGCAGGGCGGGCCGCAGGGTGGCGAACAGCCCCTCGACCCCGCCGCGCAGGACGCCCTGCGCGCGCCGGGCCCGATCGGCTTCGACGCTGGCCTGGATGAGGTCGTGGTGGGCGGCGATGCCTGCCTCGTGGTAGTCACGCAACGCCGACCCCACTCGGGTCAGGACGGCCACGTCACCGTCGGCCAGTGGGCGCGCCCAGTCGGGCACCGGCGCGTACCCGGCGAGCCGGCCGAGCTCCGCCCGCAGCCGCCGGCGCGGGGTGGACATGAGCGCGTCGAGGCCGGCGGCCAACCCGTCCCGGCCGCCCAGCGGGGTGAGGAAGTCCGGGAAGTACGGACCGAGGGGAGCGAGCGCGGCCAGCATGCGGGCACCCGGCCGCAGCCGCGCCATGAGCGCCGAACTGGTGCGGATCCGGTGCACCCAGGACCTGAACGCCGGCCCGACCTGCCGCTCGCTCAGCCGGAACCGGCTGAGCACGGTCTCCCACAACGGATCCGGTGCCTCGGCCACGCTGGTGCGGGCCAGGTCGTCGGATGTGAAATGAATGCGCAGGACCCCCATGAACTCCCCCAAACCCCCGGCCACGCGGACTGTCGTGCGGTCGTCACGGTAGGGCGGCCGGTGCGCGGGAGCGTCCCACGCTGGGTTGGCTTCGGGGTAAACCTCGGCGGTATGCGGGATCGGTTTCTGGTATGACGTGGCGGGGGTGGGGAATGGCTATGCTCGCTGCGGTGCGACGGGAGCCGTGGTTCGTGCCGTGGTCCGGGCGAGTGAACCCCTGGGTGGTCGACGCCATTCTGGCTTTCACGGTCGCCATGGGAAGTGTCTTCGTGATAACCGGCGTACATTTCGAGCGTTATCACGTCGTCGACGGGGTGGCCTACCTGCTGGTCGCGCTGATCGATCTGCCGCTGCTGCTGCGCCGGCGCCTGCCGCTGTGCGTGCTGGCATTCAGCGCGTTGGCGTACGCGGGATATCTCGCGCTCGGCTACCAGCCGACGGCCCTGCTCTGGGCGCCGGTGCTGGCGTTCTACACCGTCGCCGCGCTGCGGCGTGGCCCGGCCGTCGCGGTCGGCGCCGCGATCCTCGTGGCGGTGCTCCTGTACTCGCAGGTTCGCGACCTCGCGTTCACCGTGCCCATCGCGATCACCGGCAGTGTCGTCATCGTCGGGATCGCCTGGGTCTTCGGGGTCGCGACCCGCAAGCTCGCCGAGCGCAACGAACAGCTCGCCGAGGCGACCGCCGCGCTGCGGCGTGAGCAGCAGGACCGGACCGAACGCGCGGTCACCGGCGAACGCCTGCGCATCGCGCGGGAACTGCACGACGTGGTGGCCCACCACATGTCCGTGATCTCCGTGCAGTCGAGCCTCGCCGACTACGTGTTCGACTCCGACCCGGCGACCGCGCGCACCGCGTTGCGCACCGTGGCCGGCTCGGTCCGGGAAGCGCTCGAGGAGATGCGGCGGCTGCTCGCGGTGCTGCGTGTCGGCGCGGAACCGCGGGAGGGCAACGGAAGCACCGCCACCGGCCTGCATGACCTCGACCTGCTGGCCGACCGGGTCCGGGCGGCCGGGTTGCCGACGGAGATCAGCGTCGTCGGCGACCCGCGGCCGCTGCCGCCCGGTGTCGAGCTGTGCGCCTACCGGGTCGTCCAGGAGGCGCTGACCAACGTGCTCAAGCACGCCGGGCCGTGCCGGGCGCGGGTCCTCGTGCGGTACTACGAGAACTGGCTCATCGCCAGTGTTTCCGACGACGGTGTGGGGAGGTCGATGCCGAGCCGCGGCGGGCACGGGCTGGCCGGCATGCGGGAACGCGCCAGGCTCTACGGTGGGACCGTGACCGCCGGTCCGGGGCCGGCCGGCGGGTTCGAGGTCAAGCTGACCCTGCCCATCACCGGGCGGGCACTGACCGGCGAGCAGTGACGGGTCCCGTATGGGGGCGGCATGGTAAGGCTGGTGATGGTCGATGATCAGGTGCTCATCCGCGCCGGCCTGGTCTCGTTGCTGCGTGCGGTGCCGGGCGTCGACGTGGTCGGCGAGGCGGCGAGCGGCGAGGAGGCCGTCGCCGTCACCGCGGCCACCCGCCCCGACGTGGTCCTGATGGACATCCGGATGCCCGGCATGGACGGTGTCACGGCCACTCGGCGCATCCTCGGCACCGTCGAGCCGGCGCCGAAGATCATCGTCCTGACCACGTTCGACCTCGACGAGTACGTCTACGCCGCGTTGCGTGCCGGCGCGTCGGGCTTCCTGCTCAAGGAGACCAGGCCCGACGACCTCGTCCGCGCCGTCCACACGGTCGCGAGCGGTGAGATGCTGTTCGCGCCGACCGTGACCCGGCGGCTGGTCGAGGCCTACGTGTCCGGCAGCCGGTCGGTGGCGGCGGGGCCGAACCCCACGCTCGACGCCCTCACCCCGCGTGAGCGCGAGATCCTCCGGCTCGTGGGCACCGGGCTGTCGAACAGCGACATCGCCAGCCACCTCACGCTCAGCGAGGCGACGGTCAAGACCCACCTCAACCGCACCATGACCAAGTTGAACCTGTCCAGCCGCGCCCAGGTCGTCGTGACGGCCTACGAGACCGGCCTCGTCGTCCCCCGCCACGGCTGAGCGGCCGGTAAGATCACGCCAGTGGTTGACCAGCTGAGCTGGGGCGTCATCGGCCCCGGGGGAATCGCCCGTGCGTTCGCCGGGCAGCTGCCGCTCTCGCGTACCGGGCGGCTCGTCGCCGTCGGTAGCCGGGACCTGGGCCGGGCGGAGGCGTTCGCCGCCGAGTTCGGGGCGGCGAAGGCCTACGGCTCGTACCAGGAGGTGCTCGACGATCCCGAGGTCGACGCCGTCTACCTCGCCGTTCCGCACCCCGGGCACGCGGAGTGGGTGATCCGCGCCGCCGAGGCGGGCAAGCACGTGCTGTGCGAGAAGCCCCTCGCCGTCACCTGGGCGCACGCGATGGCCGCGGTCGAGGCGGCCCGCCGGCACGACGTCTTCCTGATGGAGGCGTACATGTACCGGTGCCACCCGCAGATCCGGCTCCTCGCAGATCTGGTCCGCGACGGCGCGATCGGCACGGTGCACCAGATCCAGGCGTCCTTCTCGTTCGCCGCCAGGCCGAACCCGGCAGGCCGGCTGTTCGCGCCCGACCTGGCCGGCGGCGGGATCCTCGACGTCGGCGGCTACCCGGTGTCGGCGGCCCGGCTCGTCGCGGGCGCGGCACGGGGGGTGCCGTTCGCGGACCCGGTCGGCGTGACCGGCGCCGGCCACCTCGGCGAGACGGGCATCGACGAGTGGGCCGTCGCGACCCTCGACTTCGGCGACGGGCTGACCGCGCACGTCAACGCCGGCGTCCGCGTGGCCGCGCAGAACGTGATCCGCGTCCACGGCGCCGACGGGTACCTGGAGGTCCCGTCGCCGTGGCTGCCGAAGCCGGACGAGCCGGGCCGGGTCGTCGTGCACCGGGTGGGGGAACAGGCGCGCGAGGCGCTCGCCGACGCCGCGCCGCAGTACGCCGCCGAGGCCGACGTCGTGGCCGCGCACCTCGCGGACCGCCAGGCGCCGCACATGTCGTGGGCGGACAGCCTGGGCAACGCGGCGGCGCTCGACGCGTGGCGGCTGGCGATCGGTCTCGAGTACCCGAGCGAGCGCACGGTCGCCACCGTCCACGGTGGACCGCTGCGGTCCGGTTCGCGGGTGCCGCACGGCCGCCTGCCCGGCGTCGACAAGCCGGTGTCCCGGCTGGTGATGGGCGTGGACAACCAGCGCGACCTCACCCACGCGTCGGTCATGTTCGACGACTTCGTCGAGCAGGGCGGCAACACGTTCGACACGGCCTGGCTCTACGGCGACGGGCGGCTGGAGCGGTTGCTCGGGCGCTGGGTGGCGAGCCGCGGCGTCCGGGACCAGGTGGTGATCGTCGGCAAGGGCGCGCACACCCCGCACTGCGACCCGGCGTCGCTGCGCACGCAGCTGGCCGAGTCGCTGGACCGGCTGGGCACCGACCACGTCGACCTGTACCTCATGCACCGCGACAACCTGGACGTGCCGGTGGGTGAGTTCGTGGACGCCATGGAGGCCGAGCGCGCCGCCGGGCGGGTGCGGGCGTACGGGGTGTCGAACTGGACGCTGGAACGCGTGTCCGAGGCGGCGGCGTACGCGTTGTCGCACGGGTGCGCCGGGTTCGCCGCGCTGAGCAACCACTTCAGCCTGGCGGAGGCGTACGACGTGCCGTGGGCGGGCTGCGAGCACGTGACGGACCCGCGGTCGCGGACGTGGTTGACGGAGCACGACCTCGCGCTGCTGCCGTGGTCGAGCCAGGCCCGCGGGTTCTTCACCGGCCGGGCCCACCCGGACGACCGCTCGGACCCGGAGCTGGTGCGCTGCTACTACAGCGACACCAACTTCGGGCGGCTGGCCCGCGCCCAGGAACTGGCGGCGTCGCTGGACGTGCCCACGACGGCGGTGGCGCTCGCTTACGTGCTGCACCAACCGTTCCCGACGTTCCCGCTGATCGGCCCACGCACCCTCGAGGAGACGCACGGCTCACTGCGCGCACTGGACGTCGACCTGAGCCCCGAACAGGTGGCGTGGCTGGAGACCGGAACGCGCTGACCCGCGAGTCCCGCTCCCCGACCCGGACACCGCATCGCGGCACCCCGGCCTGGCCCCGTGCCCTGAAAGGCGCGTTCGAGACATGCCCGGTGCCCTGAAAGGCGCGTTCAGGTCATTGAGCGTCCCGAAAGCGCCTTTCAGGGCACGGCCGGTGTCTCGAACGCGCCTTTCAGGGCATGGCCAGTGTCCTGAACGCGCCTTTCAGGGCGGTGCGGCCACGGGCGGGTGGCGCGGGTCGCAGGGCGGATGGCGGTTTCCTGCCATGGCGGGAACCAGCCGGGGTGATGGCTTGCGGCCGTGGCCGGCCGGACGCGATCGTTGATCAACCGTCGCGCCGGGGTTGAGCCCGACGGCGAGTTCACCGCCGAGGTCACCCGGCTGGCCGCGGGGCCGAGCGGCCAGCCGGTCCTGTTCTCCACCGTGCGCGACCTGGCGCAGGACGTGCGCGCCACCGGCAGTGTCTCCTTCGGACAGTTGCCGTACGCGCAGACCGACCCGGTGACCAGGACCGTCACCTACACCAACGACACCGCGGCGCCGGTCACGCTCACCCTCGACACGTCGATCACCGCCCACCGGGGCACCGTGCCGCCCGGGGCGCTGCGCCTCGACCGCACGGAGGTCACCGTGCCCGCCCACGGCACGGCGGAGGTAGGCGAGACGTTCAACCCCGAGGGCGGGCGAGGGCCCGGAGCGCCGGAGATCGCCGGCGAGGTGTACGCGGGCCGGTACGCGGTGCGCGGCTTCGTGCAGTGGCGGGACCGCACCGGCGCGCCGAACTCCGCGCTGGTCGTCGACCCGGACGTCGACGTGACCCGTGACGCCTCGGTCGTCTTCGACCTGCGCAGGGCGCGGAGGATGAGCACGGCGTTGCCGCGGCCCGGTGAGAAGTACGCGCAGCATTTCGGGTTCGTGAGCACGGGCGCGGGCGGCGCGGTCAGCGTCCGCAGCGAGTACCGGGCGTACGGGGAGAACACACTGTGGACGCTGCCGACGCGCACGCCGTCCGTCGGCGAGTTCTTCGGTTACTCCCAACGGATCTACACCGAGCCGCGGCTCACGATGGCCGCACCCGGCCGGAAGCTGGCCGCGCGGTACCCCGTGCCGAACCCGGCCGTCGGCCCGGCGCCGTACGCGCAGCGGACCGTCTGGCCCGCGTACCCGATGCCCACGGTGAGCCTGCCGCCCGACCAGGGCCGCACGCTGCGGACCGGCACGCGGGTGGCCGTGGACGCGCTCGCCGATCCGTCCTATGTGTACGCGTTGAGCTATCCGTACCAGGGTCGCATCCCCGCGTCGCTGGACATTCACGAGCGTGATCTGTACACAGTGGAGCACTGGCTGCACGCGGACGGTGCCGCTGCAGACGGGGATCGCGTGGATCGCGCCGCCGTTCCTCGGGTACGTGAACCCGTACTTCACGCTGGCGCCGGAGCGGGCGAACTACCGGCTCACCGAGCACTACACCGCGGACTGGGTGATGCAGCGCTACGCGCGGACCGTGGACACCGAGTGGACGTTCACGTCACGGCGGCCCACGACGGGTTACACGTCCCCGGCCGACGGCGGCAACTGCATGGGTTGGTACATCACGCCGGGCAGGCGCGAGGTCTGCCAGCCGACGAGCCAGCTGTTCGTCGGGTACGACCTGGGACTGGACCTGGACAACACGGTGCGGGCCGGCCGCGCGCAGCGGGTGACGCCGAGCGCGTACCACAGCTCACTGCTCGAGCGGGCGCCGAGGATCCGCGGCCTCGAACTGTGGACCAGCCACGACGACGGCGCCACCTGGACCCCGGTCCGGACCACCCGAACCACCGACGGCCGTTTCACCGCCACGATCGTCAACCCCCGCCTCGACCGCACGACGGGCGCGGTGACCCTGCGGGTCCGTGCCACCGACGAGGCGGGCAACACCGTCGACCAGACGACACAACGGGCCTACGGGCTGCGGTAGGCCGGCCTGCGTCGGGAGTCCAGGCACCGACGCGGAGGTGCACTGCCCTGAAAGGCGCGTTGAGGACGCTGGCCTTGCCCTGAAAGGCGCGTTGAGGACGCTCAACGTCCCGAACGCGCCGTTCAGGACACCGGGGATGTCTCGAACGCGCCTTTCAGGGCACGGAGCATGTCTCGAACGCGCCTTTCAGGGCGGGGGCGCGGCCAGGTGTGGGCCCCGTGTCCGTCGGCGGTGGGGGCAGGCGGCGAGAACATCGGGGCCGGGCCGGGGTTTTCCTGGCATGGATTTGTCCTTGATTTGTCCTACCCGTGTGGGTGAATTTCCGCGTTGGCGTGAAACGTCGCGCGGTACGCTGTCGATCGTCCACTTGGAGGTGCCGGTCTCGGTTCTGGGGTGGTGTCGGTTACACGCCGTGCCGCCAGATCATGGGTGCTATTCGCTCTGCCCGGATTCGCCAGTTCTCGCGGCGGTATCTGAGTACGACGACGCTCAGCAAGAGGCTGCTGACAATTCCACCCAGTATCGCGAGGACGATGTTGCCCCCTGCCCCGCCCAGCACCGCCGCGCCGATTCCCACCGCCAGCGCGGCGATCGCCAGTGCGCCGGCGACCGGGAGGTCCACCCACGTCCACCGGCGGGCGGCCGCCACGCGGGCCAGGGTCGACTCGGCGAACTCGTTGACCGAACGGTCGTCCACGCGGAGATCGAGAATTCCCCGTGCCGCGTCCTCGAGTATCCGCAGCTGCCGCACGCTGGTGATTTCCACCTCGTTGTCCCGGGTCACGCTCAACGCCTCCAGCGCCTCGTCGCGAAGGCTCCTGGCGAGGAGCCGTGGGTCGGAAAGATCGTCGTCCACGGAATTTCCCTTCACTGTTTCTGCCGCACAGCCGGATGTTACCCACGCCCGCCGGCCGAAATCGAGAAAACCACTGGGGGATCAGTGCCCGGCCAACCCAGCTCACGCCTGCTCGCGATCATGGTCGTCGTCGCGAACCTCGTGATATGCGGCGGCGTCGTCGCGCTCACCCGTGCCTCACACAGGCCGGCCGCCGCGCCGGAGACCACGGTGGACACCCCGACGACCGAGACCACCACGAACCCCGGGACGACCACCGAGACGACCACCGGCGAGCCCGACCTCCTCCAGGGCTTCGAGCAGATCACCGGCCCCGGCGGGATGACCACCCACATCCCGGCCGGCTGGCCGACGAGGACGGCGAAGGGGGAGGGCTCGATGCAGGCCGACGACCCGGCCGGCACGACCCGGTTCCTGCGCTACGGCGGCGCCACCACCACCCTCACCGACTCCTACGACCTGCACGCCGACTACGAGCGCACGTTCTCCGCCGACAAGAACGCCTACGTCTCCCTGCGCCTGGCACGGACCGAGGTGCGCGGCCTGCCCGCCATCGACTGGGAGTTCGAGTACGACGCCCCGTCCGGCCCGCGCCACGTGCGGTCCGTGTACTGGCTCTCCGGCGGCTACGAGTACTTCGTCTACGCCTCCGCACCCACCGCGCTCTGGCCGGACACCCAACCGATCCTCGACGTCATGCTCACCTACTCGACCCCGTGAGGCCACGATGACGCACGCCACCCACCCCAACGGGACCGTCCGCGCGCACCGCGACGACACGACCCGGTACCTGTGCGCGGCCGCCCACATGGACCCCGACTACGCCGACAGCGCGATCCGCGAGTTCCTCGTCGAGGACACCCGCCCCGTGCCGTCCTCGCCGGGCGTCGACGCGGCCGCGGTGCTCGGCGAGGCCGTGGCCGCACGCACCCGCGCCAAGCTCCGCGACCTCGGGCTGGTCCTGCTGGCGGTCGGGGTCGTGTTCCTCGCCCCCGCCGCGATGCTCGTCGCGTGGGTCGCGCTGGCGGTCGTCGCCGCCGTGCCCGCGGCGATCATGGCGGCGAAGCAGCGCACCTCGCCGGCGCGGGCTGGCGTGTACGTCCTCGTCACGCTGGTCGTGGTGGTCCTGCTGGCCTACCTCGGGCCGCGGCTGCTGGTCGCGCTGACCGACGACCCGTACCTGTTCGAGTCCACACCGGACTACTACTACGGCTACCCGGAGCCGGACACCACCGCGACGACCGTCGGCGCGGTCGGGGTCGTCGCGCTGATGTTCCTCGTCCTGCTCGCCGACCGGTTCGTGGTGTGGCGCCACCTCAACGAACGCTTCTGGCCCAACCGGCTCACCCGCCTCACCGCGTGGCTGCGTGACCGGCCCGTGTTCCAGTTCAGCTCGGACCGCCAGCTCACCCAGCTCGCCCGCTACGCCAACCCGAACCCCACCATGGCCGACGGCGAGGCCGGCGGCGAACCGGTGCCGCTGGTCGTGTACCGCGACTTCAAGCCGTTCGTCGGCGCCGGCACCCCGCAGGACCCGTGGTCGATCGCGGTGCCACTGGAGGAACTGCCGGACGCCGAGCCGACCGCCGAGCTGACCACCGAGTCGCTTTACGCCGGCATCCACGAGGAGATCACCTCGCTGCGGGCGGCGAGCGCGCTCGCCCCGGGCCGCCGACTCGGCGAGCTGCGCCTGGGCGAGGTGGTGATCGTGTCCGCGGACGAGCTGATCGACCACCTCGCCGAACCGTCCGCGGTGGACTTCCTGTGGCGGCCGGGCGTCGCGCCGTACACGATGATCCGCCGGGCGCGGGCCGAGTCCATCAGGACCGATCCGCTGGAGTGGGCCAGGTACTTCCAGTGCTACCAGGTGGAGACCTGGGACCGCGACCTGGTGGTGACCGTGTTCGTGCACGTCGCGGTCGGGCGCGGCGCGCTCTACGTCGAGTGGACGCCGTGCGTGCTGCGGCCCATCAGGCGCAAGTACCGCAAGATCGACGAGATGTCCCGCTCGCCGCTGCGCCCGGCCGGCCGCGCGCTGGTCGACCTGCTGGCGCTGCCGGTGTCGCTGCCGGGCCGGCTCGTGCGCCTGCTGTCGTTCCTGCGCCCGCTGCCGCAGGCCCGCGGGATCATCAGCGCCGACATGTACGGCTCGGCGGCGAGCCTGCGGGAGCTGGCCGCGGACCGCACCGTGCACAACTACTTCCAGCTCGCCGACGTGGACCGCTACCTGAAGATGATGGAGAGCCGCCTGATCCTCGCGGTGAGCCGGCGGATGCGGGCGGCCGGCTACTCGCCGGCCTCCTTCGACGCGCAGGCGGCGGCGGTCGTCAACAACAACGTCCAGATCGCCGGTTCGGTCGGTGGCGACGTCGTCGTCGGGACCGGCAACAAGGTCGGCGACACCACGACGACACCCCGCGAGGCGCGGGCGGGCAAGGAGTGAACGGGATGGAGAACAAGGTCAGCATCGGGGGCGGCGTCGGCGGCCACGTGGTGGTGGGCAAGGGCAACGTGGTCGGCGGACCGGTGCCCGAGCCGGCGAGCGGGCAGGAGCCCGCCGGGGGGATGACCCCGCGGCTCGGGTTCGTGGTGGACGTCGTCGGGTTCGGTCAGCGGGACGCGGAGGGGCGGGCGGACCTCCAGCGGCGGCTCGACGAGCTCCTCGACCGGGTCCTCGCCGACCTCGGGGTCGACCGCGACCAGGTGCTGACCTCCGACGCCGGCGACTCGCGGGTGGTGTTCCTGCCGGTCGGCGCGGACTCCTCGCGGGTGCTGCCGGCGCTGCTCATGGCCGTGACCGAACGGCTCGGCCGGGACAACCGGCGCTACCGGGACCGCATGCGGCTGCGCATGTCCGCCGGCACCGGGCTGGTGGGCACCGGCCCGCTCGGGTTCACCGGGGAACTGGTCGTCGACCTGCACCGGCTGCTGGACAGCGCGGTGGTCCGGCAGGCGGTCGTGGACAGCCCGGACACGGACCTGGCGTTCGTGGTGAGCCAGGCCCTGCACGACGAGGTCATCCGGCCCGGCCACCTCGCCCCGGGCGACTTCACGCGCGTCGAGGTCACGGCGAAGGAGTTCACCGCCCAGGCGTGGCTGCGGGTCTGCTGACAGGGCCCCTACCAGCGGTTTCGGCGGTCGGCGGGTATCGTCCGGCCAGGCGGTGGGCCTGGTGGCGGAGGAGGACCGGTGGCCGAACGGCAGATGACGACCTCGGACGAGGAGACCCCGTCCGAGTCGCCGGTGGTGCGTGGTCCCGTGCGGGACACCGTGCGCCTCGCGCTGGTGGTCGGCGCGCTCGGCGTCGTGTTCGGTGACATCGGGACGAGCCCGCTCTACGCCCTCCAGACCGTGTTCAACCCGCAGGACCCGCACCCGGTGCCGGTCACCGAGACCAACGTGCTCGGCGTGGTGTCGCTGATGTTCTGGTCCGTGATGCTCATCGTCACGGTCTTCTACGTCGGGTTCGCCATGCGTGCCGACAACGACGGCGAGGGCGGCATCATGGCGCTCATCACGTTGCTGCGGCGGTGGGGCGCGCGGCGGGGCCGCAGGGCCGCGGTCGTGCTGGCGGCGCTGGGCATCTTCGGCGCGTCGCTGTTCTTCGGCGACTCGATGATCACCCCGGCGATCTCGGTGCTGTCCGCGGTCGAGGGGCTCAAGGTGGTCGAGCCGGGGCTGGGGGAGCTCGTCGTGCCGATCACCGCGGTGATCATCCTGGGCCTGTTCCTGGTGCAGAAGCGCGGCACCCACGCGGTCGGGCGGGTCTTCGGCCCGGTGATGATCGTCTGGTTCGTCGTCATCGGCGCGGCCGGGCTCGCCGGCATCGTGTCCGACCCGGCGATCCTGCGGGCCCTGTCGCCGACCTACGCCTTCGGGTTCCTGGTCGGTCACTTCGGCACGGCGTTCTTCGCGCTCGCGGCCGTCGTCCTCGCGTTCACCGGCGCCGAGGCGCTGTACGCCGACATGGGGCACTTCGGCCGCCGGTCGATCACCCGGGCGTGGCTGTTCCTGGTGTACCCGGCGTGCATGCTGAGCTACCTCGGCCAGGGCGCGCTGATCCTGGAGGACCCCCGGAACGTCTCGAGCCCGTTCTTCCTGCTGGCCCCGGACTGGGGGCTGGTGCCGCTGGTCCTGCTGGCCACGGCCGCGACGGTGATCGCCTCCCAGGCCGTGATCACCGGCGCGTTCTCCGTCGCCGCGCAGGCCGCGCGGCTGGGGTACCTGCCGCGGCTGCGGATCGCGCACACCTCGGAGACCGAGATGGGGCAGATCTACGTGCCGTGGATCAACTGGCTGCTGATGGTCTCGGTGCTGACGCTGGTGTTCGCGTTCCGCAGCTCGACGTCGCTGGCCTACGCGTACGGCGTCGCGGTGACCGGGACGATCGTGATGACGACCCTGCTGTTCTTCTACGTCGCCCGCGCGAAGTGGGGCACGCCGCGCTGGGTGCTCGGCGTCGGCGCGGGCGTGCTGCTGACCATCGACGTGCTGTTCCTCGCGGCCAACCTGACCAAGATCACGCACGGCGCGTGGCTGCCGCTGCTGATCGGCCTCACCATCTTCACCGTGATGACCACCTGGCAGCGCGGCCGGGAGATCGTCACCGCCGAGCGCACCCGGCACGAGGGCACGCTGCGGGAGTTCGTCGAGGAGCTGCGGAGCGGGTCGCTGACGCGCGTGCCGGGGATGGCCGTGTTCCTCAACCGCGGCAAGGAGACCGCGCCGCTCGCCATGCGTGCCAACGTGGACCACAACCACGTGCGCCACGACCACGTCGTGATCATGTCGATCGACACCGAGCCGGTGCCCCGCGTGCCGGCGGACCAGCGGGTCGAGGTCGACGACCTGGGGTACTCGGACGACGGGATCACCCACGTGACCGCCCGGTTCGGGTACATGGAGCGGCCGGACGTGCCGGGCGCGCTCGCGTCGCTGGAGCCCGCGGAGACGGAGGGCCGGCTGCGGTTGGACCAGGCGTCGTACTTCCTGTCCAAGATCGAGCTGCAGGCCGGCGACGTGCCCACGATGGCCCGCTGGCGCAAGCGGCTGTTCATCGCCACGTCGTACCTGGCCGCGGACGCCGCCGAGACGTTCCGCCTGCCGCGGGACCGCACCGTCGTCATGGGCTCCCGCATCGACGTGTAGGCGCTACACGCCGATGCGGGAGCCGGGACTCAGGCGTTCGGCACGAGCGCGTAGCCGGTGTCCGAGCCGCTGCTGATCGCGCTCACCCCGGCCGGCAGGCCCTGGACCTTGACCGGCGACTTCGCGTCCGTGTCGACCGGCACCGCGGTGGTGCCGAGGGAGCCGGACCAGTTGACGCCCCAGGACCACACGGTCCCGTCGGTGCGCAGGACGTAGCCGCCGTAGTCGTGGCTCGCGACCCGCTTGGCGCCGGAGGTGGTCACCGGCACGGGAGTCCGGGTGACGCAGTAGTTCTGGCCGCAGTCCTGGCCGTTGCCGAGCTGCCCGTGGATGTTCACGCCCCACGCCCACGCGGTGCCGTCGTTCCGGACGGCGTAGCCGTTCTCCCAGCCGCCCGCGACCGCGGTCACGCCGGTCAGCCCGGAGACCTGGACCGGGGCGGCCGCCACGCACGCCTCGTCCGGGACGCACTCCTGGCCGTTGCCCAGCTGGCCCACGCCGTTGTTGCCCCACGCCCAGACGGTGCCGTCGTTCCGCACGGCGTACCCGCCGAGGGCGCCGCCGGAGATCGCCGTGACGCCGGTCAGGCCGGACACCTGGACGGGCACCCGCGAGCCGTCGTCGTACGTGCCGTTGCCGAGCGCGCCCCAGCCGATGCCCCACGCCCACACGGTGCCGTCGGCCCGCAGGGCGTACCCGTTGGCGTGCAGCCGGTTGCCGGCGATCGCGACCACGTCGGTCAGGCCGGACACCTTGACCGGCGCGTTGGCGTGGTCGAGGGTGCCGTTGCCGAGCTGCCCGTTCCAGTTCGCGCCCCAGGCCCAGACCGTCCCGTCCGAACGCAACGCGTAGGCGTACCCGCCGCCGGCCGCGATCGCGGTCACGCCGGTCAGCCCGATGACCGGCACCGGGACGGTCGAGCCGCCGTAGCCCTTGTTGGTCCAGCCGTTGCCGAGCTGCCCGAGGTAGTTGTCGCCCCAGGCCCAGACGGTCCCGTCGGCACGCAGGGCGTACCCGTTCCCGTTGCCGCCGACGACCGCGCGCACGCCGGACAGCCCCACCACGCGTGCGGGCACGGCCGACGTGGCGACCCCGCCGGTGGTGCCCAGCGGACCGCGGCCCCACGAGTACACGCAGTCGGTCGTGCACGGGGTCGGGTCGACCACGACGAACGCCCCGGCGATGTCGGCGACCAGGTGGATCTTGCCGGCGTGGTTGTAGAACCCGATCTGGGCGTTGTTCGCGAACGCGACGTCGGCGGCGTTCGCCACGGTCTGGCCGGGGGAGACGGTGAGCGTCGAGGCGTTCGGCAGGTCGCCGACCGGCGCGGTCGCGGTCACGTAGGTGCCGGCCGTCGCGTCGACGCCGGTGAGGTTGAGCAGCACGCCGACCGAGGACGCCGGCAGCTCCCCGGCGAGGTCCAGGGTCAGGTACCCGCCGGGGCCGACCGGCCCGGCCGTCCCGCCGGTGCCGTCGCGGGTGTCCAGCACACGCGTCGGGTTGGTCGGCAGGAACGCGGCGCCGTAGTCGGGGGTGTAGAAGCCGGTCACGTCGACGAGCAGGTCGACCGAGCCGAGGTGGTTGTACAGGCTCACCCCGCGGTCCGCGCCGACGGCCACGGTGACCAGGTTCGGCCGCGTGTCACCGGCGACCACGTTCAGGCTCGACGCGGTCGGCCGGGTGGTGCCGGCGGGCCACGCGGTCACGAACGTCGTGGCGGTCGGGTTGGTCGCGGTCAGGTTGAACGTCACGGCGGTCGCCGAGGCCGGGATCCGGCCGGTCAGGTCGACCACCCGGCTCGTGCCGGCGCCGAGCGGGCCGCCGGTCGAGCGGGTGTCCAGCGCGCGGTCCGCCGGTAGCGGGGTGAACCCGGCGCCGCCGCCCGTGCCGTAGTGGCCGGCGAGGTCGGCGACCAGGTGGACGCTGCCGCTGTTGTTGTACAGGCTGACCTTCCGGCCGGCGCCGAGCGCGACCGTCACCTGGTTGGCGCGGATGTCACCGGCCGCCAGGTTGAGGTTCGACGCCGTCGGCCGGGTGGTCCCGCCGGGGAAGACCGTGACGAAGGTCGACGCCGACGGCGTCACGGCGGTCACGTTCAGGGCGACGGCCGTCGCCGTGGCCGGGACCCGGGCCGAGAGGTCGAGCGTGATGGTCTGGCCGGGCCCGACCGCGCTCGTCGCGCCGCCGGTCCCGGTGCCGTCGCGGGTGTCCAGCACCCGGACGGGGGAGGCCGACGTGAACGTCGAGGCCGGACCGGCCGGCTGGGCCGCCACCGAGGCGGGTGCCGCGCCGGCCGGCTGGCCGGTGACGAGGAGCCCGGCGGCCACGACCGTGGCCAGGGCAGCGGGCAACAACCGACGTGTCAAGGAAACCCCCTGTGCGCAAAAAGGCCCCCCGACCCACAGTGGACAGTAGTGACACATCGTCTCGCGGTGATACCGCCGTTCGGACCAGTCAGGCGGGCAGGACGGCCGCTATGGCGGAGATCACGGCGTCGTCCTCGGGAGTCGTGGCAGGACGGAACCGGGCGACGACCTTCCCGGCCGGGTCGAGGAGGAACTTCTCGAAGTTCCACTGGACGTCGCCCGCGTTGCCGTCACTGTCCTCAGTGGTCACGAGCTCGGCGTACAGCGGGTGCCGGTCCGGCCCGTTGACGTCGACCTTCGCCATCATGGGGAACGTGACGCCGTACGTGGTGGAGCAGAACGTCTGGATCTCCTCGGCCGTCCCCGGCTCCTGGCCCCCGAACTGGTTGCAGGGGAAGCCCACCACGGAGAACCCGTCGTACCGCTCGTGGATCCGTTCGAGCGCGGTGTACTGCGGCGTCAACCCACACTTCGAGGCGACGTTGACGATCAGCACCGCCTGGCCCCGCAGGGCCGCGAGCGTGGTCGGTTCACCGGACAGCGTGTGGAGCGGGATGTCGTAGACGTTCGTCATGCCGCCACAGTAGCCAAGCCCGGCCGTGCTCAGGCCGCACCGGTGACGCCGACGGCCGCGCGCCCGGCCTCGAGCCGGGCGATCGGGACCTGGAACGGCGCGCACGACACGTAGTCCATACCGAGGCGGTGGAAGAGCCGGATCGACCGGGGGTCACCGGAGTGCTCCCCGCAGACCCCGAGCTCCAGGTCGGGGTTGACGCGGCGGCCGTCTCGGGCCGCGATCTCGATGAGGCGGCCGACGCCGGCCTGGTCGCAGGTCTCGAAGGGAGACCGCGCGAGGATTCCCCGGTCGAGGTAGACGGAGACGAAGGAGGTCTCCGCGTCGTCGCGCGACATTCCCCACGTGGTTTGGGTCAGGTCGTTGGTGCCGAAGGAGAACAGCTCGGCGTGCCGGGCGAGGTCGCCGGCGGTCAGCGCCGCGCGGGGTAACTCGATCATCGCGCCGAACCCCGCCGGCATCGGCGACCCGGTTCGCGCCGCGATCTCGGTCAGCACCGCTTCCGCTGATCGTCGCGCGACGGCGAACTCCTCGCCGTCGCCGATCATCGGCAGGATGATCCGCACGTCGGGTCTCCCGCCACGCACCAGGCAGCGTGCCACCGCCTCGCCGATGGCGCGCACCTGGGTCTCGTAGAGCCCGGGGATCACGAGACCGAGGCGCACACCACGCATGCCGAGCATCGGGTTGGCCTCGTGTGTTCGTCGTGCCGCGCGCAGCAGCCGGTGGTCCTCCTCGCTGGCCTCGCCGGTCGCGTCGGCCACCGCCACCCGCACCGCCAGTTCGGTGATGTCGGGAAGGAACTCGTGCAGGGGCGCGTCGAGCAGCCGCACCGCCACCGGGTGGCCGTCCATCTCGGTGAGGATCTCGGTGAGATCGTGCTGCTGGAGCGACAGCAGGGTCCGCAGGATGTCGAGCCGGTCGTCCTCGTCACCGTCCAGGGTGATGAGCTGCTCGACCAGCCGCCGGTGGCTGCCGAGGAGCATGTGCTCGGTGCGGCACAGCCCGATCCCCTCCGCGCCGAACCGCCGTGCGCGTGCGGCGTCCTCCGGCGTGTCGGCGTTGGCCAGCACCCGAAGGCGACGTCGGGTGTCCGCGTGAACCATGACCTGGTGCACGGCACGCACGAGCCCGTCGGTGTCGTGGCCGGCCGGATCCAGCCGCCCCTCGAAGTACTCGATCACCGGGGACGGCACGACGTCCACGGCACCCAGGTAGACCTGACCCGAGGTGCCGTCGATGGAGACCAGTTCGCCCTCACCGACGGAGACACCGTCGCGGGTCGTGAACCGCCGCGCCGCCACGTCGACGAACAGCCGCACGGCACCGCACACGCAGGTTCGCCCCATACCGCGGGCGACCACCGCGGCGTGTGAGGTCTGCCCGCCCCGGCTGGTGAGGATGCCGGACGCGTGCACGATGCCGTCGAGATCGGCCGGTCCGGTCTCCGGGCGCACCAGTATGACCGGCCTGCCGGACCGCGCCCAGCTGACCGCCGTGGCCGAGTCGAACACCACGTGACCGACGGCCGCGCCCGGGGAGGCGGCCACGGCGGTGGCGATCAACCGGCCGGTGTCGTTCTCGGCGAACCGCGTGAACATGAGCTGGCCGAGTTGGTCACCCGTGACCCGGCGCAGCGTCTCGTCGGCGTCGATGAGGCCCTCGCCGTGCAGGGCGGCGGCGACCTGGAAGGCGGACGCCGCTGTCCGCCGTCCCACTCTCGCCGCGACGAACCAGAGCCGGCCCTTCTCGATGACGAACTCGGCGTCGCACAGGTCGAGGACGTGTTCCTCGAGGGTGCGCATGCCGCTGACCAGCTCACGGTGGGGAACCGGGTGGCGGCGTGCCAGCTCGTGCATCGGCAGGGCCTCCCGGGAGCCGTGAGCAGCGGCCCAGCTGAGGACGTTCGGCAGATAGAGCCCGGACAGCCCCGGTGCCCCGGTGACGGGGTCCCGTGTGGACGCGACGCCGGTACCCGAGTCCGTGCCGGCGCCGGGGAAGACCATCATGCGCACGGACGCGGCGGCCGTCGCGCTCGGCGGCATGTTCCGGCTTTCCAGGTAGGCACGGGCAAGGGGCCCGCCTGGTGTTCCGAACGCCGAGTGGATCGCCTGGCCGAGCTGTTCGTGCGGGTCCTGCGGGAACGGACGGCCGGACACGTCGGCGACGATGTGCTGGAAGGCTCTCAGCAGTCGACGGCATTCCTCCACGGTCAGGTCCTCGAGCACGCCGCTGGGCCGAACGACGCGCAACGCGCGGTCGAACCGGACGGAGTCGATACCGAGGACCCCGACGCCGAAGGTCGCCACGAGCGTGCAGTACGACGTCCAGGCCAACGACGCGTTTCCGGCCCAGGCCGCGAAGTCGTCGACGGACTCGTCGTTCAGGCCGATGTGGGTGACGGCGGACATCATGCCCGGCAACGGGAACTCGACGTCCGGCCGCACCGCGAGGAGCAACGGGCTGCCGGACGTGCCGAACCTCCTACCGGTACTCTGTTCCAGGCCCCGTAGCTCGCCGCTCACCTGTTCGGCGAACTCCGCCGGCGCGTCGTCGGTCGCCGGGTGTCCGATGAGGAATCCCGGAGGGACCGGAAGACCGAGCATGGTCAGCGTGCGCAGGCTCGCGCCGGCTCCACCCAGCGGCTTCCCCGGGTAGCTGAAACCCCCGTGAGGTTCGTGGATCGGCTCGGACATGCTCGTTCCTCCCGGCGCCCGGTCGCTCCGACTCGTCCGGTCGCTGGTCACGCGGACCGGGCGGGTGGGAACAGTCGGTGAACGACGGCGCCGACTCGGCTGGCCGCCTGCTCGACGTCGCTTTTCCGCGTGTACCGCCCGATGCTCAGCCGGAGCGTGGCTCGTGCCTGGGCCCGGGGCATGCCGATGGCGGTCAGGACGTGCGACGGCTCGGCGTGCCCGCCCGCGCAGGCCGAGCCGGTGGAGATCGCCACGTCCGGCAACGCGTCGACGACGTCGGCGGCCTCTGTGCCGGGAATGGTGATACTGAGGTTGCCGGGAAGGCGGCTGCCCGGCGCCCCGTTGACGAACGCGGCTGGCATGTCCTGCCGGAGCCGTGCCGCCAGGTCGTCGCGCAGTGCGCCGATCCGGGACACCTCCCCGGCCCTTTCCGTGGTGAGGACACGCAGTGCGGCCGCGAGTCCGACGACCCCGGCGACGTTGACCGTCCCCGCGCGCAGGCCGTGTTCCTGGGTTCCGACGAACTGGGGTGTGATGGCGGTTCCGTGCCGGACGTAGAGCGCGCCGACGCCTTTCGGGCCATAGACCTTGTGGGCCGAGATGGTGAGCAGGTCCACCCCGAGTGCGTCGACGTCGATGTCCACCGCGCCCGCCGACTGCGCGGCGTCGACGTGGAAGGGAACGCCGTGCTCCCGGGCGAGAGCCGAGATGGCGCCGATCGGCTGGATGGTGCCGATCTCGTTGTTGGCGTGCATCACCGATATCAGGACGGTCCGCGGGGTGATGGCTGCCGCGATGTCGCCGGGGTCGACGAACCCGTTGCGGTCCACCCGGACCCTTGTCACGTGGTGACCGGCGGCGGTGAGCTGGTCGCACACACCCAGCACCGATCCGTGCTCGATGGCGGTGGTGATCACATGGCGGCCGGCTCGCCCGCTCCCGTCGACGACGCCGTGGAGCGCGAGATGGTTCGCCTCCGTCGCGCCGGAGGTGAACACGATCTCCGTGCCGCGACGGGCTCCCAGGAACGACTGAACGATCCGGCGGGCCTCGCGAACACCGTCCGCGGCCTCGCGCCCGGCTCGGTGGCCGCTGGAGGGGTTCGCGTACCGTTCGGTCCAGTACGGCCGCATGGCGGCGAGCACCCTCGGGTCGACCGGAGTCGTCGCCTGGTAGTCGAGGTAGATCACGTCGTTGTTCACGCGGGCCTCCGATCCGCCGCCATGGCGTACTTGTTCGCGGAGTCGACGATGTCCCAGTAGACGGTGCGGCCGTCGCCCAGGTCGGACAGTGACACGGCGAGGCAGCGCCAGTCGCGGTGCGGGTGGGTGGCGGCGATGACGAACGCGATGTCGAACCAGCCGATGACGGCGCGGACGACGTCCCGCGTCGGATCCTTGCCGAGCCGGGGGTTCGTGGCGGCCGCGGTGGTGTCGCCGGAACCGTCCACTGTGGAGACCTCGTTGATCTGCAGCAGACGGCGACGCCTCAGCTCGCGCCGGACACGCTCGTCCTCGGCGGTCATGTGCCGCTCCACCCGCAGGTCGCTCCACCACGGCTTCGTGTACCGGTGCCAGGTGATGTCCGCGACGGACACGGTGACCTGCGGGTGAATTCCCCCTCTGGTGAGGTCGCCGATGTCGTATCCGGCGCCGAGAGCCTCGACGGTGAAGGAGCCCGGCTGGTGGAGGGCGGGCCGGTCCATGCGTAGGAGGACGGAGAGTTGGTTGGTACGCCGGTCGGTCGGTTCGAGGAGGATGACCGCGCGGCCGGCCGCGAGCAGCGGGGTGGCGTGCCGCTCGACCTGGTCGAGCGGAAAGCTGTCGCCACCGCGGTGGTAGGCGGCGGACTCGCGTCCGCCGTCGGACCGGACCATGAGGCGGCCGGTGTTCGTCGCCTGGGCGAGGGCGTCGATGGCCGCACGAAGCGCGGCCGTCCCTCCTCCCGGCACGACACGGACTCCGTTGAGCACCGGGCACCCGAGTGAACGGAGCTGGCACATCGTCGCCCACTTCGGCCAGCGGCGGTCCAGCGCCGCGGCCGCCAGCGCGTCATCGTCCATCGCGTCGAGCAGAACGGGGCGGTGGCCGGTCATCAGCACGCGACCTCCTTCTCGGTGCGCAGGGCTTCGACGGTCAGCCGCTGGTTGTCCGCGAAGGGAAAGTCGCGCCAGTCATACCTGTCCGCCATGCCGTGCAGCCGGGCGCAGACCCGTCGCACGTACTGGCGGGCGAACCGGGAGTCGGCCGGCCACAACAGGTGCTGGCCGGGCCGCGGCGAAAGGTGCAGGTACGGCCCCTCGACCACCGCCGGCAGGTCGGCGAGCCCGGTCACCAGAATCGGATCCGCACCGGTGGCCCGGTAGGACTCGGTCACCGCGTCGGGTTCCGGCACGGGGATGAGATGGAGGTGGCAGTGGGTACAGCATCCCGCGCCGAGTTGGCAGCCGCGGGAACCGTGCTCGGCCAGGATGGTCGGTCCGAACACCGTCGAGATGCGGTCGCGCATGTCCTCGACCGCGCTCTCGACCCGCTCGAGGTCCCGCGGCGTCAGGTCTGCCGCGGCGTCCAGGTGGTCCACGGGCATGAACAGGCAGTAGCCGGGGGTGAAGCAACCCACCGTCGGGAGGAGCACCCAGCCGTCGCTCTCCGCGATGATCCGACCGGGCCCGTCGTCCTTACCCGCGAACTCGGTGCAGAAAGTGCAGTCCATGTCCTTATCCCCGGTACGTGGTGAAGGGAAACTCGGCGGCGTAGCGGCTGCCGAGTTGGTCGTATGCGCCGTAGAACGGATGAGGTGTCGCCTCGGCGGTTCGCCCGACCATGGCGAAGAGCAGGAGCCGGGCGACCGGCATGCCGCGATGGAGCCTGAGTACGGCCGGACCGACGTTGTGCAGTTCGAGGGTGAGCAGGCCGTTCCAGCCGGGGAGGACCCACGGGCTGGTGATGTGGGTGGCGAGCCCGAGGCGGGCCAGATGCGACAGGGTGCCGATCACGCCGGCCTGGCGGTCGCTCATGCGCAACGGGTGCTCCACCTGGCAGAGCACCAGCTCCCCCCGAGCGAGGTCCACCTGCCGCCAGTGAGCGTCGGCGGGCTGGTAGAACTGGTCGATGCTGTCCTGGTCCGCCGGATCGACCAGACGATTTCGGTTTGTGCGTTGAAGCGGGTTGCCGAGGCACAGTAGGAGTCCGTCGCCACGCAGATCGCCTCGCCAAGTCAGTTCACCCGAGGCGATGCGCTTATGGATCTCGTCGGCAGTCAACATCAAACTCCCCAGTCGTTTGTGTGGCAGGCGGTGAATAGATGTTCCCCGATTCAGTTTCCGGCGTCTAGATGTACGATCGAACATCTGAAGATGACTTAATCGGCAGCTGCGATGCGGTGCAGCCCAGGTGTTCCGCAGAACAATTATCCGCGCCAAAAGGTGATGAAAACATGACAACTGGAGCAGGTTCGGCTGGCGGCTCGGGCCCCGACCGCTTCATGGCCGTCGCGTCGGGATTGTTGGAAACGACCTTCGACCAGCTTCGCACCCTGTTGATGGTGGCCGAGACGGGTTCGGCCCTCCGTGCGTCACGGGCTCTCGGGCGGGAGCAGTCGAGTGTGCAGAAGCAGCTGGACACGCTGAACCGGGGTTTTCAGCAGATGTGTGGTGAGCTGCTGGTGATCAAGCAGGGGAGGGGGCAGCCGTTCCTGTTCACCCCGACGGGACAGCAGTTCGTCGAGCTCGCTCGGACTACATTGGACGGTTGGCAGGCTGCCGTCGACGACGCCCGGCGGCGGCTGGGGCAGACGGTCACCATCGGTACCACGGAATTCACTTTGGACCTGCTGAGCCGTGTGTGGAACCGGGTGGGCGAGGACTTCCAGGCGCGTGAGATCGAACTCAAGGTCCGGCACGTGCGGACGAGCGCCTCTTTCGCGCGGCTGGACGCCAAGGAAGTGGACCTGATGTGTGGTGGCTTCGCGTCGAGTGTCGTCGGTGCGGCCGTTTCTGATCGTTATGAGTTTCTTGAGTGGCATCGAGATCGACTGGTACTTCTGACCAACCTTCCCCGCCGGGAGTTGCCGATGCCCGAGGTGGGGATCCAACGACTTCCTTCCGTGCCGCTGGTGGTTCCCGCCCAGGGGGTGATCACGGATTTTCTCCGGCGATACTACGGGGCGGAGTTCCACAACAAGCTGACAATCGCGGCGACAATTGACGACATCTACTACGGCCTGGCATTGCTACGCTCCGGTATGGCCTATGGCTGCATGATCGTTTCTGAAGGTATCGGCACGGCGGTCGTCGAGGGACGTCTTCCCGGGAACCCTGATTTTCGGCTGGTATCGCTGGCGGATGATTTCGATCCGATGCCACAGTTGGTCACGGGCGTGTTCGCGCGGAAAGGGGAGCGTGAGCAGTACGAGCGAACGCACCCGCTCAACGTGCTGTGGCGTGCGTTCGGTGACGAGGTCGAGTCGGGGGACGACCTCGTCGTCTAGTACGAAGGAGGGCATTCATGCTTCTGGCGTCCGTCAACCTCAACAAGCGTCTCGGGGGTGCAGGCGCTCGTGCCAGGTTGGTCGCCTGGCTGCATCGCCACCGTGTTGACGTGCTCGTCGCGCAGGAACCGTGGAGGTCGGCGGGCGGACCCGCGCCGGAGCTGGCCGGCTACCGGTCCGTCGGCGGCGACGGCGACCTGTTCTGCTGGATCGCGGAGAACCTGGTCGTACCGCCGGTCTTCCGGCCGCGGAGTTTCGTCCAGCGCCTGGAACTCGGGTGGTTGGTCGTCTACAACACCTATCTCGAGTGCCGGTCGGTGCTCGCCCGTGGCCGCCAGCTCGCCGAGTTGGCGCGACTGCTCACCGCGGAGGAGAACCGCCCGGCGTTCGCCTGCGGTGACTTCAACCTCGCGCCCCGCGCCGTCGACGGTCTCCACAACGGCCGGCACAGTTGTTTCAACAGCGAAACCGACAGAGCGCCGTTCGCCGAACTGCTGTTCGCCCTCGGCCTCGTCGATTCGACGGCGACGGACCCGCCGCAGTACACCATCGAACGGGATCGGCCTGGTGGGCACACACGGTTTCGTTGCGACCTCGCACTGGTACCGGACTATCTCCGACCGGCGACGACTGTGCGCTACGACCATTCCACGCGCTCGGGGGAAGTCGCGTTCACGGACCATTCGGCGCTCCTGATCGATGCTCCCGTGACTCTCGACACCCGGGCCGACGACCACGCCGGCACGCTGTTCTCGCTGCTGCCGGAGTCGGTCGGACCGCCCGGCGCCCCACGAGTCGAGTGTCAACCACACAAAACCGCCAAAGGCCGCATCCGGCCATCGCCGTATGCCAGGACCGTCGTCGACGTGCTGGCGCCGAAGCTGGGCACGGCCACCGTTCTCGATCATGGTTGCGGGCGGGGGGCGGACCTGGCCCTGTACCGGTCGGTGGGACTGGATGCCGACGGCTGGGACCCCCACCCCGGTTTCGGGCACACCGAAGAGCCACGTCGTCGCTACGATCTGGTGACCAACGTCTTCGTGCTCAACGTTCTCGCCGATCCGTGGCAACGGCTCAGGGCACTGCGCCACGCCGCCGGCTTCCTGCGCCCGGGCGGCCAGCTCTTCGTCGTCACGCGTTCACCGGCGGACGTCGAGCCGCGTGCGGCCGCGGCGAACTGGCCGACCCATCACGACGGCTACTGGTCCAACCAGGCACGAGGAACGTTTCAACGGGGAATATCGAGTGATGAGATCGTCGCGCTGGGTCGCAGGGTGGGGTTGGTGCCGTCCGCCGATCGGGGACTGCTGGCCGACCAACCCGCCGCGGGACAGGCGTTGCTGGTCAACCGCTAGGCGCACGAGCTGATGGTGGTCGTCTCGCGGGTGTAGGGCTGGACCATGGCCTGCGCGGTGTCGCCACCGTCGAGCTCGGCGGCCGGTCGGGCCGAACCGGTGGGTGCGTTGCCGGACCACACGATTCGATCCTGGAAACCACCGCGATCGCGGGCCTTGGCCTTCCGGATCGTCTCCAGCGCGTCCCGGGTGAGCCCCAGATACCCGGCGAGGGCGTGGAGTACCTCGAGGATGTCAGCCAGTTCTTGTGGATCTTCGGAGTCGAGAAACTCGTCGACCTCCTCAACGAGCTTCTGCCGGAGCAGCGCCTTGTACTCCTCGACGTCGGCGACTCGAAAGTCGGGTTTTTTGCCGTAACTGCGGATGATCTGGGGAATCTTGTTCCGGACAAGCTTGGCTTCGCTCATGCGGTCACTCCATCGGCATCACAGGGGCGCTTCCCCGTCCGTGCCTGGCTGCTGACAGAACGCAAATATGACACCTTTGTGTCGGAGGGGAGTCTAGGGACGGCGACGGCGGCCACCAACGGGGCGCGCCGTGTGACCTGAGAGACGTTCCGCGGAGATTGTGCGGCGAGATCGCGTGAAAGGCCAGGCAGTGAGTTTGTACGGGGGTTTACCTAAGTCGGTTTCAGTTGACGCTGTTTACCTCATGGCAACATCGTCGCCGATGGCCAGGGCGGCAACTCGCCGAAACCACGAATTGGTAAAGGAAGCACCCGGACGTGGCGCTGTGGTGACACGGCAGGTATGTCCAGCCGCGGGTGTGCGGGGTCGCGTTGCTGCGTTCGGTTGACACGCGCGTCGACCGAACGGCATGGCTGTCGGCGACCATGCCGGACGCGGTGGCCGACACGGTCCGGTGTGGACTCGGGCAGATCCAGAGGTGTGGGTTGCGGACACCTGCTGTCCGCAATCCGTGCGATCGTGGTCCGGTGCCAGAGACCATGACCAACCGCGCCCTGAACCGTGCGACGCTCGCCCGGCAGCTGCTGCTCGACCGTGCCGACCTGCCGGTGCTCGGCGCCGTCACGCACCTGTGCGGGCTGCAGGCGCAGGAACCGCAGGAGCCTTTCGTCGGGTTGTGGTCGCGGCTGCGGGCGTTCGACCCCGCGGCGCTCTCGGACCTGCTGACCGGGCGGCACGTGGTGCGGACCCACCTCATGCGCTGCACCGTCCACCTGATGACCGCCGAGGACGCCCTGGCCTGGCGGGCCCGGCACGACCCCATGCTGCGCCAGCGCATGCTCGGCATCTACCGCCGGGAGCTCGACGGGGTCGACCTCGACGAGCTCGCGGCGGCGGCGCGGGTGCTGCTGACCGACGGCGAGCCCCGCTCGATGCGTGACGTGGGGCGGGCGCTGGCCGGCGACTGGCCGGGGGTGCGACCGCAGGCGCTGAGCGAGCTGCTCATCGGCCTGGTCCCGGTGGTGCAGCTGCCGCCGCGCGGGGTGTGGCGTGCCAAGGCGGGCGTGCGGAACGTCCTGCTCTCGGCCTGGCTGGGCCGCGAGCTCGACCCGCCGGCCGCGAACGGCGCCGACCCGGTCGGGGAGGTGCTGGTGCGCCGCTACCTGGCCGCGTTCGGCCCCGCCACCTCGACCGACCTGCGTGCCTGGTGCGGTCTGGCCGGGCTGCCCGCCGCGGTGGCCGCGGTCCGCGACGAGCTGGTGAGCTTCCGCGACGAGCGCGGCCGGGAGCTGCTGGACCTCCCCGGCGCGCCGCGCCCCGACCCGGACACACCCGCCCCGGTGCGGTTCCTGCCCGCGTTCGACAACGCGCTGCTCGGCTACGCCGACCGCACCCGCATCGTCGACGACGCCCACAAGAGCCTGTCGGTCGCCGGTGACCGTGCCGTCCTGGTCGACGGCCGGGTCGCCGGGCTCTGGACCGTCGAGGACGGCACCGTGGTCGTCACCCCGCTGCGTGCCCTCTCCCGGGCCGACCGCGCCGCGGTCACCGCGGAGGGACAGGCGCTGGCGGCGTTCCTGTCCGACGGCGAGAACCGGGGCGTGCGGATCACGTGACCGGTAGCGGGTCTTGAGCCCGCCTTGAGTCGATCTCCACGTGGCGGCCCCACTCTCGGGTCATGTTCACCTCGCGCGGCGGTCGCACCCTGCTTGACCGGATCACCCGGTTGCGTGCCGGACTCACCGAGACGCCGCTGCTGTCCCTGGCCGACGACCGGCTCGACCTCGTCACCAAGCTCGAGTTCTGCAACCCGACCGGCAGCGCCAAGGACCGCTCCGCGCTGTGGATCCTCGAGCAGGCCATCCGCCGCGGCGACATCGCGGCCGGCACGACGGTCGTCGAGTCCTCGTCCGGCAACTTCGCGGTCGCCATGGCGTCGTACTGCCGTGCGCTCGGCATCCCGTTCGTGCCGGTGATCGACCCGAACTGCAACCGGGCCACCGAGAACCACCTGCGTGCGCTGTGCGACCGGGTGGAGAAGGTGACCGGGCCGGACGGCAGCGGCGGCTACCTCAGCACCCGGCTCGCCCGCGTGCGGGAGCTGCTGGCCGGGCTGGACCACGCCTACTGGCCCAACCAGTACGCCAACGCCGACGCCATGGACGCGCACTACCGGTTCACCGGCGGCGAGCTGTCCCGGGCCCTGTCCCGGCTCGACTACCTGTTCGTCGGTGTCGGCACGGCCGGCACGCTCGCCGGGCTGTCCCGCCGGGTCACCGAGGCCTTCCCGCGCTGCACGGTCGTCGCCGTGGACTCGGTCGGGTCGGCGATCTTCGGGCAGCCGCCCGCGCGCCGGCTCATCCCCGGCATCGGGTCGAGCATCGTGCCGCCGCTCACCGGGCTCGCCCGCGTGGACGACGTCGTGATCGTGCCCGAGGCGCGGACCGTCCGCGCCTGCCACGAGCTGTTCACGCGGCACGGGCTGTTCGCCGGCGGCTCGACCGGCACCGTCTACGCCGCCATCCAGACCTACTTCACCGGGCACACGCGTCGCCGCCCGGTGGTGGCGTTCCTGTCCGCCGACCGCGGGCAGGCCTACGCCGACACGATCTACAACCCCGACTGGGCCCGGCGGCTGACCGGGACACCGGCACTGATGGAGGAGGAACTGGCGTGGTCCAACTAACCATGCGCGTGATCACCGCGGGGGACGTCGCACGGGAGGTGGAGCGCGGCCGGGCCGAGTGCCTGGACGTCGTGCGCCGCGCCTACCTGGCGCACGACGCCGGGGAGAGCGTCAACCCGCACTCGGCGTTCCTGCGCTTCCCACACCTGCCGGCGTCCCGGATCATCTCGCTGCCCGCCTACCTCGGCGGCGAGTTCGACGTCGCCGGTCTCAAGTGGATCGCGAGCTTCCCGGAGAACCGCGGGCACGGCATCCCCCGCGCGTCCGCGACGCTGGTGCTCAACGACTGTGTGACCGGCTTTCCGTTCGCGTGCCTGGAGTCCTCGATCATCTCGGCCACACGGACCGCCGCGTCCGCGGTGCTCGGCGCGGAGACCCTGCTGGGTGGCCGGAGGGCGAAGCGGGTCGGGATCGTCGGCACCGGGTTGATCGCGCGGCACGTCTGGCTGTTCCTGCGCGACCTCGGCTGGGACATCGGCGGCGTCCGGCTGTTCGACCTCGATCGCCATGCGGCCGGGCGGTTCGCGGCGGGCCTGCGGCCCAACCCCGACGTGGTCGTGGTGGACCGGGTCGAGGACGCGTTCGCCGGCTGCGACCTCGTGGTGCTGACCACGGTCGCCGGTGAGCCGCACCTGCACGACCCGGCGCTGGTCGCGCACGACCCGGTGGTGCTGCACCTGTCGCTGCGCGACCTCGCGCCCGAGATCATCCTCGCCGCGGACAACTTCACCGACGACGTCGACCACGCGGTGCGGGAGCGGACCTCGCTGCACCTCACCGAGCAGCGCACCGGCGGCCGCGGCTTCGTCACCGGCACGCTCGCCGGCCTGCTGACCGGCCGCGTGACGCGGGAGCCGGACCGCGCGGCGATCTTCTCCCCGTTCGGGCTCGGCGTGCTCGACCTCGCGGTCGGCAAGTGGGTGCACGACCGGGTCACGGGCGGCGGGCACGGTCAGGAGATCGCGGACTTCTTCACGGCGGCGGTGTGAGATGCGATTCCAGGTAGTGGTCAACGACGAGGAGCAGTACTCGATCTGGCCGGCGGGGCGGGCGCTGCCGGCCGGCTGGGTCGCCGAGGGCACGACGGGCACCCGCGAGGAGTGCCTCGCCCACATCGACGAGGTGTGGACCGACATCACGCCGCGGTCCGTGCGGGTGGTCCGATGAGGACGGTCGAGGGGCGCTGGGTCCGTGGCGTCGGGAGCCGCGAGACCGCCGCGGCGCGGGTGGTCCTGTTCCACCACGCGGGTGGCAGCGCGTCGTCGTTCCAACTGGGCCGGCACCTCCCGGCGGACGTCGAGGCCTGCGCGGTGCAGCTGCCCGGCCGGGAGAACCGGTTCTCGGAGCCGCTGCCGACCGACCTGCGTGCGGTGGTGGACGAGCTGGTCCCGGCCATCCCGACCGACCTGCCGTTCGTCCTGTTCGGACACAGCATGGGCGCGTTGCTCGCGTTCGAGGTCGCCAGGAGACTCGCCCCGGCGCACCTTGTCGTGTCGGCACACCGGGCGCCGCACCTGCCGGATCACACCCCGCTGCACCGGCTCGACGACGACGCGCTGGTGGCGCGGCTGGTCGCGACCAACCCGGTGCTCGCCGACCCGGACCTGCGGGAGGTGTTCCTGCCGGTGCTGCGGGCCGACCTGACCCTGTGCGAGACGTACGTCCACGAGCCCGGCGCGCCGCTGCCGTGTCCGGTCACGGCGTTCGGCGGCCACGACGACGACATCGTCACCGCGGCGGAGCTGGGGGAGTGGCGGCGGCACACGACCGGCCGGTTCGAACAGCGGATGTTCCCCGGCGGCCACTTCTACCTGCGTGGCGCGGAAGGCGTGGTCGCCGAGCACGTCCGGCGCCGGATCCTGGAGGGCTGAGACGATGGCGACGTTGGTGGAGCTGTGGGCGCGGCAGGTCGCCGCCACCCCACACGCGGTCGCGGTCATCGCCGGCGACGAGCGGGTGACCTACGCCGAGCTGGACCGCCGGGCGGCGGCGCTGGCCGGCCGGCTCGCCGGCCGCGGCGTCGGCCCCGAGTCACTCGTGGGGATCCGGCTGGCGCGGTCGGTGGAGCAGGTCGTCGCGCTGCTGGGGGTGCTGAAGGCCGGCGGCGCGTACGTGCCGCTCGACCCGACCTACCCGCCGGAGCGACTGAAGTACATGGTCGAGGACTCGGGCGTCCGCCTCGTGCTCGACGCCCCGCCCCCAAGCCCTGAAGGACCCCTTCAGGACGTTGAGCGTCCCGAAGGGGTCCTTCAGGGCGGGCCGGGGAACCTGGCGTACGTCATCTACACGTCGGGGTCGACGGGGCGGCCGAAGGGGGTCGCGGTCACGCACGCGTCGCTCGGGTCGTTCCTCGAGAGCATGGCCGCCGAGCCGGGGCTGGCCGCCGGTGACCGGGTGCTGGGCCTGACGCCGCTGTCGTTCGACATCTCGGCGCTGGAGACGTTCCTGCCGCTGACCGTCGGCGCGACCGTCGTGCTGGCGCCGGCCGGGGCGAACACCGACCCGCACGCCATCGCGGCGACGATCGACGCGCACGGCGTCACGACGGTCCAGGCCACGCCGACCACCTGGCGCATGCTCGTCGAGGCCGGCTGGCCGGGCGGCGACCACCTCACCCTGCTCACCGGCGGCGAGCCACTCGATCCCGTGCTGGCCAAGGAGCTCCTCGACCGGGGTGGCGCGGTGTGGAACCTGTACGGGCCGACCGAGACCACCGTGTGGTCCACGGTGTCCCGTGTGGACGGTGACCGGGTCACCGTCGGGCACCCGATCCGCCGCACCCAGGTGTACGTGGTCGGCGAGGACGGCCGGCAGGTCGAGCCGGGCGAGGTCGGCGAGCTGTGGATCGGCGGGATCGGCCTCGCCCGCGGCTACCACGACCGGCCCGCGCTGACGGCCGAGCGGTTCGTCCCCGACCCGTGGGGCGAGCCGGGCGGGCGGCTGTACCGGACCGGCGACCTGGCGCGGTTCCTGCCGGACGGCGACCTGGAGGTGCTCGGGCGGGCCGACCAGCAGGTCAAGGTGCGTGGGTTCCGCATCGAGCCGGGGGAGGTCGAGTCCGTGCTGCGGTCGCACCCGCTGGTCGCCGACTGCCTCGTCGGCGTCGACCGGGCGGGCACGGGTCTCGTCGCGTACGCCGTGCTCACATCGCCGCCGGCGGGGTGGCCGGCGCTGCTGCGGGACCACGTGGCCGAGCGGCTGCCGGCGCACCTGGTGCCGCAGGGTTACGCGGCGCTGGCGGCGCTGCCCCGGACCCCGGCCGGCAAGGCGGACCGGGGTGCGTTGGCGGACTTGCCGTACGAGCGGGTCCGGGCCGGGCAGGCGGGGCCGGTCTCGCCGAGAGCCGAGCTGATCGCCGGCGTGTGGCGGGACGTGCTGGGCGTGCCGGAGCTGACCGCACACGACGACTTCTTCGCGATGGGCGGGCAGTCGCTGTCTGCCGTCCGATCGGTGGCGCGGCTGCGGGAGGTGCTCGGCGTGCCGGTCGACGCGGCCGCGATCTTCGCCGCCCGCACGGCCGTCGAGCTGGCCCGCCGGCTCGCCGAACCCGGCGAGCCGGAGATCATCCCGAGTGGACGGTCCCGTGATGTCCGGTCGTTCGGGCAGGAGCGGATCTGGCTCTTCGAGCAGCTGGACACCGGGGTGCCGCTGTACAACCTGCCGGTGTCACTGTCCTTTCCGGACGCCGTCGATCTCCCGGCGCTGAACCGGGCACTCACCGAGATCGCGCGCCGGCACCAGGTGCTGCGGACGGCCGGCGTGGACGTCCCGGTCGTCGACGTGGACGACCTCGACGCGGAGATCACGGCGCGGGTGCGTCAGCCGTTCGACCTCGACGGGCCGCTGCTGCGGGCGGTGCTGCTGCGGGCAGCCGGCCAGGAGCTGCTCCTGCTGACCATCCACCACATCGCCTGCGACGGCTGGTCGATCGACCTGCTGGTGCGGGAGCTGGGCACGCGCTACGCCGGTGGCGAGCTGCCCGACCTCGCGGTGCAGTACCACGACTTCGCGGCCTGGCAGCGGAACCGGCTGCGTGGTCCCGCGCTCGAGCGCGGGCTCGCGTACTGGCGGGTACGGCTCGCCGGCGTGCCCGCGCTGGAGCTGCCGACCGACCTGCCGCGCCCGGCGGTCGCCACCCACCGGGGCGCCCGCGAGCTGTTCCGGATCCCGGCGGCGCTGGCCGACCGGCTGCGGACACTGTGCCGGGCGCGGGGCGTGACGTTGTTCATGGGGCTGCTGGCGCCGCTCCAGGTGCTGCTGGGGCGGTACGCCGGCCAGGCCGACGTCGCGGTCGGCACGCTCGTCAGTGGCCGGGACCGCGCGGAGATCTCGAACCTGGTCGGCTACTTCGTGAACACGGTGGTGCTGCGCACCGACCTGTCCGGCGATCCACTGTGGACGGAGCTGCTCGCGCGGGTGCGGGAGGTGGCGCTGGGCGCGTACGCACACCAGGACGTGCCGTTCGAGCGGCTCGTCGACGAGCTGGCGCCCGCGCGGGACCTGAGCCGCAACCCGCTGTTCCAGGTGCTGTTCGCGATGCACGAGGCGGTCCCCGGGCCGCTGCCGGAGCCCGTCTCGCGCCGCGACCTGGAGGGCCGGCTCGGCGGGGCACGGTTCGACCTCGCGTTCGACGTCACGGACCTCGGGGACGACCTGGCGGTGTCGATCGAGTACGCCACCGACCTGTTCGCGCCCGCGACGGCCCGGCGGCTCGGCCGGCACCTCGTCCGGGTGGTCGAGCAGCTGGTGGCCGACCCGGCGGCCCGGCTGTCCACAGTGGAAATCCTGTCCCGGGAGGAGGTGGACGAGCTGGTGCGTGGCGAGGCCGCCCCGGTGGCGCCGACGACGCTGGTCGAGCTGTGGCGCCGGCAGGTGGCCGCCACGCCGGACGCCGTGGCACTGGACGCACTCGGGGAGCGCCTGACGTTCGCCGAGGTGGACCGGCGCGCGGCGGCGCTCGCCGGGGTGCTGCGGGGCAGGGGAGTGGGGCCGGAGTCACGGGTGGGCGTGTGCCTGGAACGGTCCGCGGACCTGGTGGTCGCGCTCCTCGGTGTGCTGCTGGCCGGCGGCGCGTACGTGCCGCTCGACCCGGACTACCCCGCCGACCGGCTGCGGTACCTGGTGGCGGACTCGGGCGTGCGACTCGTGGTCGCCGACACCCGCACCGCCGACCTCCTCCCGGAACCCGCCGACGTCGTCCCGCCCCGATGCCCTGAAGGACCCCTTCAGGACGTTGAACGTCTCGAAGGGGTCCTTCAGGGCATGGCCGGCGGCGTGGGGGCGGGGAACCTGGCGTACGTGATCTACACGTCGGGGTCGACCGGGCGGCCCAAGGGCGTCGCGATCAGCCACGCCAGCGTCACCTCGTTCCTCGCGTGGAACCAGCGGGTCAGCCGGTTGTCCACACAGGACCGCGCGCTGCTCAACCATTCCGTGGCGTTCGACAACTCGGTGTGGGAGATCTTCCAGTGCCTGACCTCGGGCGCGGAGCTGCACCTCGCCGACGCGACGACCGCCTACGACCCCGAGGCCTTCCTGGCCGAGATTGCCCGGCGCCGCGTCACCACGCTCAACGCCACGCCGTCGCAGCTGCGGGTGCTCCTGGACACGGCCGATCCGCGCACGGCCCTCGCCTCCGTCCGGCTGGTGTTCACCGGCGCCGAGGCCGTGCCGCACGACGTGGCGCGGCGGATCCTGGCGGTGACGCGGCCGGACTGCCAGGTGTTCAACGAGTACGGCCCGACCGAGGCCACGGTCACGTCCGCGTACTGCCCGATCACCGACGACCTGCTGGCCCGGCACGAGCACCGGCCGAGTGTCCCCTTCGGACGGGCGACCGACAACGCGCGGCTGTACGTGCTGGACGAGCACCTGCGTCCGGTCGTGCCGGGCTGCCGGGGCGTCCTGTACGTCGGCGGCCCCGCGGTGGGCCGCGGGTACCTCGGCAAGCCGGGCCGGACCGCCGCGGTCTACCTGCCGGACCCGTTCACGGACGTGCCCGGCGCCCGGATGTACGCCACCGGCGACGTCGTGCGGCTGCTGCCGGACGGCAACCTCGTGTTCCTCGGCCGCGACGACCACCAGGTGAAGCTGCGTGGGTTCCGCATCGAGCCGGGGGAGATCGAGTCGGCACTGCGGTCGCACCCGCGGGTGTCCGGCGCGGTCGTCGCCGTGCGGCGCGAGCAGCTGGCGGCGTACGTGGTGGGCGACGCCGACCTCGGACAGCTGCGGGAGCACGTCGCACGGGCGCTGCCGGCGTACCTGGTGCCGCAGGTGTACACCGCGATCGCCGAGATCCCGTTGACCCCCAACGGAAAGGCCGACCGTGACGCGCTGCCGGGCCCCGCCGCGACGGTCACGGCGGGCCGTGCGCCGGCGACCGAGCTGGAGAAGCTGGTGGCGCGGTCCTGGCTGCGGTGCCTCGAGCTCGACACGGTCGGCGCGGACGACAACTTCTTCGACGTGGGCGGCAACTCGCTCGCGGTGACCGGCGTGAGCCGCTGGCTCTCGGGCGAGCTGGGCCGCAAGGTCTCGCCGGTGCTGATCTTCCAACACCCGACGGTGGCCGAACTGGCCGCGGCACTGGAGGAGGAGTGACATGGAGGTCGTCGTCCTGGTCGACGCGTACGCCCCGACCGCGCGGCTGACGCGGGCGTTCCTGGACCACGGCTGCGCGGTCGTGCGGGTGCAGAGCACGGCCGAGGTGCCGCCGTTCTACCGGGGCGCGCTGCGCCTCGACGAGTTCACCGACAACATCGTGCACCACGGCGACCTCGGCGAGACCGCGGCCGCGGTGGGCAAGCACGAGCCGGTGGCGGTGCTGGCCGCCGGGGAGCTGGGGGTCGAGCTGGCCGACCAGCTGAGCGAGACGCTGGGGCTGCCGACCAACGGCACCGGGCAGAGCCTCGCCCGGCGGGACAAGTACGTCCAGATCGAGACGGTCAAGGCGGCGGGACTGCGGGGCGCGCACCAGCTGCTGGTGACCGACGCCGGCGCCCTCGCCGACTGGCACCGCGCGCTCGGTGGCCGGGTGGTCGTGAAACCGTTGCGCAGCGCCGGGAACGACGGTGTGTCCAACTGCGACACTCCGGCGGAGTCGGTGGCCGCGTACGAGGCGGTCCTCGGCCGGACCACGATCTTCGCGGAGCGGAACGAGGCGGTGGTCGCGCAGGAGTACCTGACGGGTGGTGAGTACGTGGTGAACACGGTCAGCCGCGACGGCCACCACCGGGCGACGGACCTGTGGAAGTACAGCAAGATGTCCATCGCCTGCGGCACCCGCGACCGGATCACCGGCGCGCACCTGGTCGGCGCCGGCTCGCCGCTGCGTCCGGTGCTGGTGTCCTACGCGTTCGACGTCCTGGACGCGCTGGGCATCCGGCACGGCCCGGCGCACCTGGAGATCATGCTGACGCCGGACGGCCCGTGCCTGGTCGAGGTGGGCGCCCGGATCTGCGGTGCGAACAAGGCGTACTACGCGGAGCTGGCGGCGGGCGAGTCGCAGCTGTCGTGGACGGTGGACGCGTACCTGAACCCGGCGCGTTTCCTCGCCTCGCACGAGCGCCCGTACGAGGTGCGCAACCACGTGGCGATCTCGTGGCCGACGTCGCCGGTGGCCGGCACGCTGCGGTCCTACCCGCTGCTGGACGAGGTGCGGGCGCTGGAGAGCTTCAACAACCTGGAGATCTACGTGTCCCCCGGCGGCCAGGTCCCGGAGACGGTCGACGACTCGACGAAGGCGCTGGCGGTCGGCCTGGCGCACCCGGTCGAGGAGATCGTGACCCGCGACTTCCACACGATCGGCTATCTGGACGGCCCCGGTTTCTACGAGCTGGAGGAATCATGAGTCTGGTGGAGCTCCCCGGAATCCCCGCGTTCGACCCGAACGACCGGGTGGAGAACGCGGTGATCCGGCGCCTGTCCCGCAACTGGCACCGCCGGGCGACGGTGAAGCGCGACGAGCCGAGGCTGGCGGACCTGTTCGACGACGCGCGCCCGGACTACCCCGAACGGATCGTCCCGTTCGCGGACCACCCAGTGTGGCTGGGGTTGCCGGCCGAGGTGCGGTCGAGGCTGCTGAGCTGGGCGTGGCTCGCGTACAACCGCCACACGGTGCTGGCCGAGCAGCGGATCGCGAACCCGGCGTTCGCCCTGATCATCGAGGGCGAGTTCCCGTCGCTCGGCGGGCCCGCGCTGGAGACGGCGCTGGCGCAGGCGATGGTGGACGAGCAGTACCACACGCTGATGCACCTGAACGCCAGCCTGGTGACGCGGGAGCGGCGGGAGATCGCGGTGCCGGACACGGTGTTGCCGCAGCCGCACATCACGCTGGTGCACTCGCGGTTGCGGGACGCGGCGCCCGAGCGGTGGCAGAAGAAGCTGACGACGCTGGCGTTCTGCACGGTGTCGGAGCTGTCGATCAGCGCCTACCTGCACCTGCTGTCCGACGACCCGGACATCCAGGTGATCAACTCGACCACCGTGAAACTCCACAACCGCGACGAGATCTGCCACTCGTCGATCTCGGGTGAGCTGGCGAAGATCGTCTACGACTACCTGGCCCCGAACCAGCGCCGCTTCTTCGTCGACACCATGATCACGGCGCTGCGGGCGTTCGTGGCCAACGACTACACGACGTGGCAACGAATCCTGGACCTGGAGGGGGTGCCGGGTGGCGCCCGCATGATCAACGAGGTTCGTGCGGACGGCGGCCGCCTGAACCTGGTCCGCGACTTCGGCGGCCTGCACACGCTGTTGACGGAAATGGACCTGGTGAACGAGGTCGAGTTCGACTGGGGCGCGGCGGCCTGAATTCCTTCTCGCCTTTCCCGTCGCCCGCGACTGTATGTTGTTGACGGGTGCGTGCGAGGAGAGGTTGAACCATGTCAGTTGACGTTCAACAACCGCGGGCGAACGACCTGGTGGGCGACCGGATCGAGATCGGCGGCGTCGCGGGCGGGGCATTCGAGGCCCAGTTCAAATACCGGATCCACGAAGGCCACGATGAGGTGGTCGGGAATTTCCTCGCCGGCGACGGTGCCGGCGGCCACACGCAGTTCCACGTGTCCGTCGACGTGGCGACAACGGCTTTCAAGCTGGAACGCGTCTTCGTGGACGTGTTCCACGTCTCGCCGGCGGACGGCGCCGAGCTCGGCAAGGTGTCCGTGCAGGTGCTGCTGGGGCGCATCATCGTGCCCGGTTACCGCAACTACCTGGAACACGTGGTCCAGCCCGGCGAGTCGCTCTGGTCGATCTCGGCGAAGTACTACGGGTCCGGCAACCTGTACCACCGGCTCGTGGCGGCCAACCCGCAGATCAAGGATCCCAACGTGATCCACCCGGGGGACGTCGTCCGCGTGCCGCGGGCCTGACCTCAGCTACGAGGTGGGCCCTGGTCGATCCGGCGCAGGAGCGGCGCGGCACGTTCCAGGTCGTCACCCCAGGGGATTCGTTCGTCCCACCAGGTGACGCCGAGGTCGGCCAGCGGACCGGTGACGTCCCGCCCGGCCGACGTCATCCCCCCGACGACGATGTCGAACGGCTCGTCCGCGAGCCCGTTCTCCGCCCGGCGATCGTGGAGGAACCTCACCAGCTCCCGGACCTGGCCCACGTCCGGCGGGCGGGCGTCCTCCATCCCGGCCATGGCGGGGATCGCGCCGTCCCACCGGGCGGCCCGGCGCATCGGCGCCTTGTTCGGCCAGAACCCGCCGACCCAGACGGGGACGCGGGGGCGCTGTATCGGGGTCGGCAGGAAGGTGACGTCGTCGACCGTGACCTGGTTGCCGCGGTAGGAGACCGGTTCGCCGGACCAGAGCAGGTCGAGTGCGTGCAGGCCCTCGTCGAGGCGCTCGGCGAGTATCCGGGGGTCGGTCGTGTCGCCGAAGCTGGCGTACTCGTCGGCGATGGGCGCCCCCAGCCCGACGCCGAGGACCATCCGCCCGCCGGTGAGCCGGTCGAGGGTGGTGACCTCCCTGGCCAACTTGGCCGGCCGCCGCCGGGCCACAGGGGTGATCGCGGTGCCAAGCCGGATCCGCCTGGTGGCCAGGGCCGCCGCGGTGAGCAGAACCCAGGGATCGGCGATCTCCCGGCGCAGACCCTTCTGCTCGACGACGTGGTCCCACACCAGCAGCCCGTCCCAGCCGGCCTCCTCCACCCGCCGCGCCACCTCGGCGAACACCTCCGGCGCCGCGAACTCCCCGAAGTTCGGAACACTGATCGAATAGCGCATGCGGGCATGGTGGCATGCACCACCGACAAAACCGGGAACACCTAGTGCCGTGACCGGGATGGTTCGCCGGGGTGTCGCTGGGTGGTGACGCGCCATCACCGGTTCGATGATGTGGGACATCGTCGAACTGTGGAGGTGCTGGTGGCTGAGCCAGTGAGAGTGCG
>Ga0081539_10000840_pt1 | contig 58916 bp, 61 predicted proteins | sample TabmetS4T2R2_FD_71023 | JGI IMG/M metagenome (GOLD analysis project Ga0081539, IMG submission 71023) | Tabebuia heterophylla rhizosphere microbial communities from the University of Puerto Rico - S4T2R2 | ecosystem: Host-associated > Plants > Roots > Rhizosphere ...
TCACGGCCGTCTTCCGCCGACGCGAGACGGGCATCTACGGCGACGCGCCGTACGTCGAGGAGTGGAAGCCGCTGCCGCCACGTCTCCACGACTTCGTGGAGGTCGAGCGCAAGACGGTCGCCGCGCCGCGCTTTGCGCTCGCGCGACGGGAGGTGACGAACGCCGAGCTCGGCATCGACGGACCGCCCGACGGGCCCGCGACCTTCGTCGACCTCGTCGACGCCCGCGCGTACGCCGCCTCGGTCGGCGCGCGGCTCCCGACCGAGGACGAGTGGCAGCTCGCCGCCGAGGCCGGGCTGCTCGACCGGGTGGAGCCGCTCGTCTGGAACTGGACGGAGAGCGAGCACACGGACGGCCGAACGCGCTTCGCGATCCTCAAGGGCGGCTCGGCTTGGCGCGCCGAGGGATCCGACTGGTACGTCGACGGCGGGCCGCAGGAACCCCGGTACTCGCTCAAGCTTCTGCTGCCCGGCGGCGGGCTCGCCCGGTCGTCGCGCATCGGCTTTCGGCTCGCGGTCGATCTCGAATGAAGCCACTCGCCGGCATCCGCGTCGTCGAGGCGGCGACGCTGTTCGCGGCGCCGCTGGCCGGGATGTTTCTCGGGGACTACGGCGCGGAGGTGATCAAGATCGAGCATCCCCGCTGGCCCGACCCTGCGCGCGGCCATGGCCCGAGCAAGGACGGCGTCGGCCTCTGGTTCGCGACGCTGGCGCGCAACAAGCGGATGATCACCCTCGACCTCTCGAGGCCCGAGGGCGCGGACGTGCTCCTCCGACTCGCCGGGTCGGCCGACGTCGTGCTCGAGAACTTCCGGCCCGGGACGCTCGAGCGCTGGGGCCTCGGCTGGGACGAGCTCTCCGCCGCCAACCCGCGGCTCGTGCTCGCGCGCGTCAGCGGCTTCGGCCAGACCGGCCCCTATGCGCAGCGGCCGGGCTTCGGGACGCTGGCCGAGGCGATGAGCGGGTTCGCGGCGGTGAACGGTGAGCCTGACGGCCCGCCGCTCCTGCCGCCGCTCGCCCTGGCCGACGGTGTTGCCGGGCTCGCATCGGCGTTCGCGATCCTGGTCGCGTTGCGCGCGCGCGACCGGACGGGACGTGGGCAGGTCGTCGACACGTCGCTCGTCGAGCCGTTGATGACGCTGCTCGGCCCGCAGCTCGCGGCGTTCGACCTGCTCGGCGAGGTGCAGCCCCGCACCGGGAACCGCTCGAGCCACAACGCGCCGCGGAACGTGTACCCGACGGCCGACGGCTCGTGGGTAGCAGTCTCGGCCAGCGCGACGTCGATCGCGGAGCGTGTCCTGAGGCTCGTCGGGCGTCCCGACCTCGTGGAGCAGGACTGGTTCGCGACCGGCTCGGGCCGCGCCGCGCATGTCGACGAGATCGACGCCGCGGTCGCGGCATGGATCGCCGAGCGTGGGCGCGACGACGTGCTGAGGGCGTTCGAGGCGGCCGAAGCCGCGATCGCTCCGGTCTACGACGCCGGCGACATCCTCGCGGACCCCCAGCTTGCAGCGATCGGCGCCATCCGCACGGTCGAGGATGCGACGATCGGCCCGATCCCGATGACGAACGTCGTCAGCAGGCTGTCCGAGACGCCCGGCGAGGTCGAGTGGCCGGGCCGCGAGCACGGCAGTGACACGAACGCCGTTCTCTCGGAGTTGGGCATCGCGACGGACGAGGTCGAGCGGCTGCGGGCGCAGGGAATCGTATGAACGTGCCGCCGCTCACGTGGCTGTACGTCCCGGCCGACCGGCCCGATCGCGTCGAGAAGGCCTTCGCCTCTCGCGCGCATGCCGTCATCGTCGACCTCGAAGACGCCGTCGCGCCCGGCGCGAAGGCGGGCGCCAGGGCCGGCCTGGCGTCGCTGCTCGGAGAGCGCCGCGACAAGCCGGCCCTCCTCCGCGTCAACGGCGGCGACGAGGCGGATCTGGGGACTGCGGGGGCACTGCCCATCGACGGCGTCGTCGTGCCGAAGGTGTCCCGGCCGGAGGACGTCCCGGCCCTCGGGCTCCCGGTGTACTGCCTGATCGAGACGGCGCTCGGCGTCGAGCACGCGTTCGCGATCGCGTCGACGCCCGGGGTCGCGGGAATCGCGCTCGGCGAGGCGGACCTTCGTTCCGAGACGGGGGCGCTCGAGGCGGGCCTCGACTGGGCGCGTGCGCGGATCGTCAACGCCGCCGTGGCGGCCGGGCTCCCGCGACCGCCGCAATCCGTCTACCCGTCCTTCGACGACCCCGACGGCCTCGCGCGCTCGTGCGTGCGCGGGCGGGAGCTCGGTCATCTCGGGCGTACGGCGATCCATCCGGCGCAGCTCGAGGTCATCGAGCGGGCCTACCTCCCGACGGACGAGGAGCTCGCGCAGGCCCATGCGACGGTCGCGCGCCTGGACGCAGACAGCGGCGCCAGCGCGCTCGAGGGAGCGCTCGTCGACGCCGCGATGCTCGGCTCTGCACAGCTCGTCGTCGCGCTCGCCGAGCGATATGGAACGAGTTAGGAGGGCTGGGGAACGAGGCCGACGCCGGACCACCCTCCGTCGACGGTCAGCGTCTGGCCGTTGACCCAGGCTGCCTCGTCCGAGGCGAGGTAGAGCAGGGCAGCGGCAACGTCCTCGGGCTTCCCCACTCGCCCTGCCGGCACGACGCCCGCCCAATGCTCCGCGTAGTCGGGATCGTCGCCGAGGTTCCGCTCGTTGACGATCGCGCCGATCTCGATCGCGTTGACCGTGATGCCGTGCCCGCCGAGCTCGGCGCCGAGAACGGTCGCCATGTGCCGAAGGCCCGCCTTCGTCACGGCGTAGGGCGCGAGCCCCGGTACGTAGCGGCGGCCGGTCACCGACGACGAGAGCACGATCCTGCCGCCGGAGCCCTGCGCGATCATCTGGCGCGCTGCGGCCTGCGCCCCGAAGAAGGAGCCCTTGAGGTTCAGGTTCACGACGAAGTCCCAGTCCGCCTCGCCCTGCTCCAGGAACGGCAGCCAACGCACGACGCCCGCGTTCGCCGCGAAGATGTCGATCCGGCCGAGCTCCTCGACGGCGCGCGCGACGAGCCGCTCGTTCTCCGCCACCAGTGACAGGTCGCAGTCCACGCCGACCGCGCGCCCGCCGGCCTCACGGATCGACGCAACCACGGCGTCCGAACGCGCCGGCTCGCCATGGTGCGCGACGACGACCGCCGCCCCCGCGCCCGCGAGCGACCGCGCCATCGCCGCGCCGATCTCCCGGCTGGCTCCCGTCACGATCGCGACGCGTCCCGCGAGCTGCATCACCGCGGACACTACGCCGTCAGCAGAATCCGCCCGTGCGCCCGGATCGCCTGACCCAGGGCCAGCTCAACCGCGCGACCCTCGCGCGGCAGCACCTCCTCGAGCGCGCCGACATGCCGCCGCTCGCGATGGTCGAACACCTCGTCGGGCTCCAGGCGCAGATCCCGCTCGACCCGTACACGGGGCTCTGGTCGCGCCTCGCCGGCTTCCGGCCGGAGAGCCTCGCCGACCTGCTCGTCCGGCGCGAGGTCGTCCGCGTCGTCGTGATGCGCGGGACGATCCACCTCGTCACGTCCGACGACTGCCTCCTCCTACGCCCCCTCATGCAGCCGGTGCTCCACGCTGAGCTCGCGCGCCACCCCGACTTCGCGCCGATGCTCCGCGGAGTCGACCTCGACCCCGTGCTCGCCGTCGCCGCCGCGGCTCTCGCCGAACGGCCGCTGACGGGCCCGCAGCTGCGCGCGACGCTGGCCGAGCGCTTCGGCGCGGACGTGGCGCCCGCCCTCGCGTACGCATGCCGCTGCCTGCTCCCGGTCGTCCAGGTGCCGCCACGGGGTGTCTGGGGGAAGACGTCGCAGGTGACCGTGACGACCGCCGACGCATGGCTCGGCCGGCCGCTCGCCGCGCGGCCCTCGATCGACGACGTCGTGCTGCGTTACCTCGGCGCCTTCGGCCCGGCGACGGTCGCCGATGTGACGACCTGGTGCCGGCTCACGCGGATGCGGGAGATCGTCGAGCGGCTGCGACCCCGGCTCCGGACCTTCCGCGACGAGAACGGCCGCGAGCTGTTCGACCTCCCCGACGCTCCCCGTCCCGACGCGGAGGTTCCCGCCCCGACGCGGTTCCTGCCGGAGTACGACAACGTGCTCCTGTCCCACGCCGACCGCGCGCGCGTCGTGCCCGAGCGCCGGCGCGACCCGCTCAGGCGGGCAGGCGGCGTCGGCTCCGGCTCCGTGCTGCACGACGGCCTCGTCTGCGGCGTCTGGCGGATCCAGCGAGCCGGGTCGCGAAGCGCCATCCTCGCGGTGACCCTCGCCGAACGCATGCCGAAGCGTGCGACGGCGTCCATCGCAGCCGAGGGCCGGCGGTACCTGCGCTTCGCCGCCGGGGCTGCCGCCTCCCAGGTGACCGTCTCCGTGGCAGACGGTTGACCGCTGCCGGGACGACGGTCGATGATCGCCGCATGACGCCGGGCCCCCAGGACGCTCCTCGCGGCGTAGCCTCTCGGCGAGATGCTTCCGATCCGCGACGACGTCCCGACCCGGCGCTTCCCGATCGTCACGCTCGGCCTGATCGCCGCGAACACGATCGTGTTCGTCTGGGAGATCGGCGGGACGTCGCTCGACCACGACGTCTTCAAGTACGGCTTCTACCCGTGCAAGCTCGACGGGCCGTGCCTCCCGCCACCCGACCCGAGCCTCCCGGCAGGAACGCTGTCGTGGTGGGAGGGGGCGTTCACGTCGATGTTCCTGCACGGGAGCTGGTCGCACATCTTCGGGAACATGCTGTTCCTCTGGATCTTCGGGAACAACGTCGAGGACGTGATCGGAAGGTTCCGCTTTCTCGCCTGGTACCTCGCCGGTGGGCTCGCCGCGACCGCCACGCAGACGTTCGTCACGCTCAGCTTCGCGGACGCGGAGGCGGCGAGCGTGCCGAACATCGGCGCGAGCGGCGCGATCTCGGCCGTGCTCGGCGCGTACCTGCTGCTCTACCCGACCGCACGCGTCCTCACGCTCGTCGCGTGGTTCCCCTTCGAGATCCCGGCCTTCCTGTACCTCGGGTTCTGGTTCCTGTTCCAGCTGTGGTCGGGGAGCTACTCCGTGATGAACCCCGAGGCCGGTGGGGGCGTCGCGTTCTTCGCGCACGTCGGCGGGTTCGTGTTCGGCGCGGCGACGATCTACCTGGTCGCGCAGCGACGACCCCGGCCTCCGCGCCCCGCCTACTGACGGGCGCTCGTATGCGAACATATGTTCGTGTCCGGCGAGGCAGGAATCCTCCATGCGGACGCGGATGCGTTCTTCGCGTCGGTCGAGCAGCGCGACGATCCGCGCCTCCGCGGCCGGCCCGTCGTGGTCGGCACCGGCGTGGTGATGGCCGCCAGCTACGAGGCGAGGAGATACGGGGTTCACCCGGCGATGGCCGGCCGCCGCGCGCGTCGCCTGTGCCCGGGGTTGATCGCCGTCGAGCCACGGTTCAAGGCGTACGTCGAGGCAAGCAAGGCGCTGTTCGAGGTCTTCGAGGACGCCGCCCCGGTCGTCGAGGGCATGGGCCTCGAGGAGGCGTTTCTCGACGTTCGCGGGCTCGAGCGCATCGCCGGCACACCGGTTGAGATCGCCGTGCGACTACGGCAGACGGTGCGCGAGCGCGTCGGGTTGCCGCTGACCGTCGGCGTCGCCACGTCGAAGATCGTCGCAAAGGTCGCGAGCGGCGTGGCGAAGCCGGACGGTCTGCTCGTCGTCCCGGCCGGAGGCGAGCTCGCTTTCCTGCACCCGCTTCCGGTGGAGCAGATCTGGGGAATCGGCCCCGCGACCACACGGAAGCTCCACGCCTGCGGGATCCTGACGGTCGGTCGTGCGGCCCGGCACAGCGAGGCGTTCCTCGCCTCGGTGCTCGGTCCGGCCTCCGCGCGCTACCTCCACGCGGTCGCCCACAACCACGACCACCGCCGCGTGCGACCGACCCCCGGCCGCCGCTCCGTCGGGTCGCAGTCGGCCGGCCGGCACCCGCCCGACACGGTCGACGCCGTGCTCGTGGCGGTCGTCGACCGCGTCGCGTACCGGATGCGAAGCGCGGGGCGGACAGGGCGGACGGTCGTCCTCCGTCTCCGCTTCGAGGACTTCTCCCGCGTGACCCGCTCGCAGACCCTCCCCGAGTCCACCGCCGCCACCCAGACGATCCTCGCCGCAGCGCGGGCGCTGTTCGCCGACGCCCGGCCCATGGTCCGGCAGCGGGGGCTCACCCTCGTCGGCATCACTGTTGCCAATTTAGACGACGGAGCAAGACCGCGCCAGCTCACGCTGCCGCTCGAGGACCGGAGAGTGACCGGCTTCGACCTCGCGCTCGACGCCGTCCGGGAGCGCTTCGGTCGGGACGCGATGACCGTCGCGGTCCTGCTCCACCGTGGCCGCCGCGGCCCACGGTCGCTGGTCGATGTCCAATGAGAGCGCTTGGGGTCGCGTCCCGCGGCGCGTTCTCCATCCCGACCACAGCTCGTAGCGGCCTGGAGACACGGTGTTCGACGGCGCGCGGCGAACCTTTCCGTATGCGACGGATGCCCGCACCGCTCCTCTGCGAGCTCCATGCGCATACGACGTGGAGCGACGGGTCGTTGACGCCGCAGGAGCTCGTCGACCTCTACGGGAGGAACGGCTTCGACGTGCTCTGCGTCACGGACCACGCCGTGCGCACACCTCAGGGCCGGGCGGTCGCCGACCACATCACCCGAGACCGGCACGCCGACTATCGCGCCGCCCTCGCGCTCGAGATGGAGCGCGCGTGGGAGGTCTACGACATGCTCGTGCTCCCCGGTCTCGAGCTGACCTACGACGACGGCGATCCCGCCCGGTCGGGACATGCGGTCGCGGTGGGCCTCGACCGCTTCGTGGGGCTCGACGACGGGCTCGAGTCGGCGCTCGTCGCCGCACGGGAGGCGGGTGCCGCGCTGATCGCCGCCCACCCGTACACGCTCGACGAGTCGCGCCGTGCGCCGCGCGGAACGGGCCGCTGGCACGCCGATCCGTCGCTCGGCGAGCTGGTCGATCGCTACGAGCTCGTGAACCGGCACGACGTCTTCGCGTGGGTCGCGGAGCGTCGCCTGCCGGCGGTCGCATCGGGCGACTTCCACCGGCACGAGCACCTCGCCACGTGGAAGACGTTGCTTCCGTGCGCGAAGGAGCCCGGCGCGGTCGTCGAGTTTCTCCGATCCCCGAGACCAGCGTCGCTCGTCGCTCTCGCGGAGCCGCCCGGAACGCGGCCCCAGCTGCGTGCCGCGTGATGTGTACGGAGAACGCCGGTATCCCGTACGGAAAACCGAACTCAGGCGTAGCGGAGGTGGTTTACCCTCGACTCACCGATGAGTTCGGCCGCCAGAGGCCGTCTCTCGCAGGAGACGCACCGAACCGACCACGGGAGTCGAAACCGCATGTCTGATCACACTCTTGAGCGGCGCGCCGCCCACGAACGCCTCTCGACCGGCGCTCTCGCCGGCTGGGCGCGTGCGTGCGCCTCGCACCCCTGGCGCGTCGTCGGCGGCTGGGTCGTTCTCGTCTTCGTCCTGATCGGGCTGGTCGCCGGTGTCGGCGGCAGCCTTCGGGACGAGTTCGAGATCCCCGGCTCCGACACGCAGCGCGCCACCGACCTGATCGAGTCCAAGTTCGCCTCGGAACAAGGCAGCGTCCTCAACATCGTGTTCGCCGCGCCCGAGGGCCAGCGGCTCGACACGCCCGAGCGGAAGGCCGCCGTCGAGCAGGCGATCGCCGCGATCCGCGCACCGGCCTTCAAGTCCAAGGACGAGGACAACGCCGGCCTCGAGAGCGTCGACGACCCGTTCACGAAGGACACGTTCGCCGAGAACGGGCGCATCGCGTACGCCGAGGCGCAGTTCAACAAGGTCATCTACGACAAGGACCGCGACGAGGTGGTCGCCGTCGAGGACAAGGTCCGCCAGATCGCGGAGCCGGCCGGAGTGACCGTCGAGTACAACGGCGAGGCGGAGTTCCCACCGGTCGAGCAGGGAACCTCGGAGATGCTGGGTCTGCTCGCGGCGATCCTCGTGCTGCTGATCGTCTTCAGGACCTTCGTCGCGATGTTCATCCCGATCGTCCTCGCGATCGTCGCGCTCGCGACGGCGTTCCTCCTGCTGTTCATCCTCGCCGGCCTCACCGACATCAACACGATCACGCCGATCCTCGTCTCGATGATCGGGCTCGGCGTCGGCATCGACTACTCGCTGTTCATCGTCACACGCTTCCGTCAGCTGCTCCACGAAGGGCTCTCGCCTCGTGACGCCGCAGCCGAGGCGGGCGCGTCCGCGGGTCGTGCCGTGCTGTTCGCGGGCCTGACCGTGGCGATCTCGGTGACGGGGCTCGCGTTCTTCGGCCTCGACTTCGTGACGAAGCTCGGCATCGGCAGCGCGCTCGGCGTGCTGACGACCGTGCTCATCGCGAACTCGCTGCTGATCGCAGTGCTCCGGCTGCTCGGGCACAAGATCGACCGGCTGAAGGTGCCGTTCCTGCCGGCGATCGACGACTCGGAGGAGGCGCGCGAGAAGACCCTCATCGCCCGCTGGGGCCGGTTCGTCGCGGCGAACGCGCGGTTCGTGTTCCCGGCCGTGCTGCTGCTCGTGATCGGGCTCGCGACGACGTCCGGGCTGGTCCGCCTCGGGGCGTCCGACCAGGGGACGCAGCCGACGGCGCAGACGAGCCGTCGGGCCTACGACCTCCTGGCCGAGGGCTTCGGCGCCGGATTCAACGGGCCGGTGCCGATCGTCATCGACATGAACAACGACCCGCAGGCCGCACAGAAGGTCTACGACGACGTCCAGGGCCTGAAGGGCGTCGCCTCCGTCCGCAAGCCGCAGCTGAACGACGCGAAGTCCGTCGGCATCGTGTTCGTGACGCCGACGTCGGCGCCGCAGGACGAGGCGACTGACAAGCTCGTCGACCGGCTCCGCGACGAAGTGGTGCCGAAGGCGACCGCCGGCGGCGATGCCGTGGCGTACGTCTCGGGCCAGACCGCCGCGTTCAAGGACATCGGCGAGCGGATCATGAACCGCCTGCCCCTGTTCCTGCTCTACATCATCGGCGTGACGTTCATCGTGCTCGCGATGGCGTTCCGATCGATCGTGGTGTCGCTCACGGCGGCGATCACGACGATCCTGTCCGCCTTCGTCGGCTTCGGCGTCCTCACGCTCATCGTCCAGGAAGGCCACCTGCTCGGGCTCACAGGCCTCGACAGGACCGGTCCGATCGAGACGTTCGTGCCGCCGATCGCGTTCGCGATCCTGTTCGGGCTCTCGATGGACTACATGGTGTTCCTCATGAGCCGGATCCGCGAGGAGCACGTCCACGGGCTCGAGACGCGTGATGCGGTCGAGCACGGCATCGCCGCGATCGGCCGGGTGGTCGTCGCCGCGGCGGTGATCATGGGCACGGTGTTCGCTGCGTTCATCCTGAGCGCCGACAGGATCCCGAAGGAGTTCGGGCTCCTGCTGGCCGTCGCGATCCTCACGGACGCGCTGATCGTCCGGATGACGCTCGTGCCTGCCCTTCTCACGCTGCTGCGCGAGAGGTCGTGGTACATCCCGAGCTGGCTCGACCGCCTCCTGCCGAACATCACGGTCGAGTCGCCGCACGACGGCGACTCCCGGACCGCGGTCCGGGCGCGGCCGCAGCCGGACGTCGGCTGATACCGCGGCGCCGGGCGGCGGAGCGCGATCGCTCCACCGCCCGGCGCCGGCCCGAGTCACTCGCTCCGGAGGAACCGCGAACGGCGCGTAGAAAAGCGCGCCGTGACCTGGATCGTCCTCACGGTCCTGCTGACGATCGCGTTCTGGGTCGGGATCGGCATGCGCGCGCTCGGGCGCGCTGCGCCGCCGACCGCCGAGGGCCCGGCGTTGAACCTGCGCCAGGCGGGGCTCGCGATCGCGGCCGGCAGCCTCGTGCTGTGGCTGTTCGTCAGCGCGTGGCTGTCGCTCCATACCGTCGGCCAGCGCGAGGTCGCGATCGTCTACAACTTCTCCGGCACGATCGCCGGCAAGAAGGATCCCGGCGTCGTGACCACCGCGCCGTGGCAGCACGTGAAGAAGGAGAACGTCGGTATCCGGCACGACGAGTTCGTGTTCACGGAGTCGAATGCCGCCGTGTCGTCCGACCAGCAGAAGGTGTTCGCCAGTCTCTCGGTCAACTACCGCATCGACCCGGAGAACGTCGTCGATCTCTACAAGCGGGTCGGCCCTTCCTGGAAGTCGATCATCGTCGACGCCCGCGTGCCGCAGGACTTCAAGGAGATCACGGCGACGTACCCGACGCAGAAGATCACGGAGCAGCGGGAGAAGCTCCGCGGCGAGACGAAGGTGCGACTGGCGGAGGAGCTCGCGCCGTACGACATCGAGGTCGTCGACGTCTTCGTGACGAACCTCGGCTTCTCGCAGACCTACACGGATTCGATCGAGGCGAAGCAGAAGCAGGTGCAGGACGCCCTCCGCGCGGAGGCCAAGGTGCGCGAGGTGGAGGCCGAGGCCAAGCAGCGCATCGCCCTCGCCGAGGGAGAGGCGAAGGCGAACGTCGCCCGCGCGCGCGGCGAGGCGACCGCGAACCGACTGCGCCAGCGGTCCCTGACGCCGTTGCTCGTCCAGCAGCAGGCGGTGGAGAAGCTCAACCCGAACGTGCAGACGATCATCTGCCCGCCGAACAGCGTCTGCATCCCGAACTCTCCGGTCATCCCGCAGCCGAACAACCCGTAGACCGGACGGTCGCGAGATGACGCGCGTGGTCGAGATTCTCGTCGCGGTCAATGCGGCGCTCGGAATCGTCACGTGGCTGTCCGTGCGGTGGGCGGCGCGGCGCAAGCGCCAGCGTCTCCCGCCGATGACCGGGCCGGGCCCCAGGCAGCTCCCTCCGGCGCCGCCACCCCCCGACGACGAGCGCCGCTCGGACTAGAGAGGCGGTCTCAGTCCACCTTCGGCCCCGGTCTTGTGAGACCGCTCTCGTACGCGAAGATCACGGCCTGCACGCGGTCGCGCAGACGCAGCTTCATGAGGATGCGCTTGACGTGCGTTTTCACCGTCGACTCCTCGATCACGAGCGAGTCGGCGATCTCGGCGTTCGAAAGGCCGCGGGCGAGTTGCTCGAGCACGTCGCGCTCGCGTGGCGTCAGCGCGTCGAGGCGGTCGTCGAGCACCGCCTCGCCCGCCGGCAGCGCGGCCATGCGGTCGATTACGCGCCGGGTCACGGACGGTGAGAGCAGCGAGTCCCCGGCAGCGACGGCCTTGATCGCGTCGATCAGCATCTCCGGGCTCGTGCGCTTGAGGAGGAAGCCCGACGCGCCCGCCATGAGCGCGCCGAAGATGTAGTCGTCGTCCTCGAACGTCGTGACGATCACGACGCGCGAGTCGGAGATCGCCACGATCTCGCGCGTCGCTGCAATCCCGTCGAGCGCGGGCATGCGGACGTCCATCAGCACGACGTCGGGGCGCAGCTCGCGTACCCGCTCGACCGCGAGCCGGCCGTCAGCCGCCTCGCCCACGACCACGATCTCCTCGTCGCTCGACAGGATCGCCTCGAGCCCAGCGCGCATCAGCGCGTCGTCGTCGACGAGCAGCACTCGGATCGGCGTCGCGCTCACGGGGACTCACGGTACGGGAGCGACGCGCGGACCTGGAACGTCCCGTCCGTCGCCTCGGCTGCGAGCGTGCCGCCGAGCAGCTGCGCACGTTCGCGCATCCCGACGATGCCGTGCCCGGCGCGCGTCCGAAGCCGTGCGTCCGCCGCGAGCGGGTTCGTGACGTCGAGCGTCAGTGCGGTCGGGCCGAACTCGAGCCCGACCTCGGCGCTGCCCGTGCCGTGTCGGGCGGCATTGGTGAGCGCCTCGCGCAGGATCCGATACGCGGCCTGATCGACGCTACGCGGGAGCGGGCGCCGCTCGCCGTCGACCGAGATGCGGACGTCGAGCCCCCCGGCGCGGGAGCGCTCGACCAGCGTGTCGAGCGCCGCGAGACCGATCGGAGGCTCCACGCCGTCCGGCGTTGCCGTGTCGCGCAGCGCGCGCACGAGCTGGTCGATCTCGACCAGTGTGTCGCGCGCGACGTCTTCGATCGTCTCGAGCGCCGCACGAGAGCGCTCGGGATCCTGCTCGAGCAGCAACCGGGCTGCGCCCGCCTGGACGAGGATGACGTTGACGGCGTGACCGGCGGAGTCGTGGAGATCCCGGGCGATGCGCGTTCGCTCCTCCGCGCTCGCGAGGCGTCGCTCGCGCTCTGCTTCGCGCTCGGCCTGCCGTGCGCGCTCCTCGGCCGCGGCGATCCGCTCGCGGCGCTGCCGGAGTCGATCTCCGGCGAACCACGCAACCGCGGCCACGACGGCGCCCCAGACGATCTCGGGACCGAGCCCGTTCCGCACCACGCCGGGCGCGACCACGACCACGACGCTCGTGACGAGCACCGCCGTTCGAATGCTGGGTCGTGTGTCGTCGGGCCAGCGCGCGGTCGTGAAGAGCGCGATCGCGAACGCAACCGGCGGAAACCCGTATCCGAGCCCGTAGAGCGACCCCGTCGCGAGCGCCACCAACCCCAGCACCGGAAGCGGTGCGAGCCGGCGCCCGGCCAGTGGAAGCGCCATCAGCATCGCGAGGCCGACGCCGAGGCCGTCGAGGTCGGGCTCGTCGCGGTCGACGCCGTCGCGGTTCCAGCCTCCGTGCGCCATCGCGCCCAGCGACACGGCGAGCACGGCGCCCGCGAGGAGCGCGTCAGCGATGAGCCGGCCGGGCCGAAGACCACGCATGAGCCGACGGTACCGCCGGGCCGCGGGCTCGGAGTCGCCCGTGAGGCGGACGTGCGTCCTCCTCGAGGAGGACGGCGAAGTTCCATCCCACGGGCGTTTCGGAGCAGTGACGGTGGGCCCTACCGTGGACTGCATGAACACGCTGAATGCAGTTACGTCGGTCGTCGGCTCCCACGGAGAGCACGACGGCCACTGGTTCCCGTTCGCGTTCCTGTGGCTCGTCCTGCTGGGCGTGGTGATCTGGTTCGTCGTCGGGAAACGCCGTTATCGCCTGCCGTCCGGCATCGAGCGCGCCCGGGGCATCCTCGCGGAGCGCTACGCCCGGGGCGAGATCAGCGGGGAGGAGTACCGCGAGCGGCTGGAGCAGCTCCAGTGACCCGTCGGACCGTCTCCGGCGGCGATGCAGGGCTCGTGATCGAGACCCATGGTCTCGTCAGGCGGTACGGCAACGGCGTTGCCGCGGTCGACGGTCTCGACCTCGGTGTTCGCCGCGGCGAGGTGTACGGCTTCCTCGGGCCGAACGGCGCCGGGAAGACCACGACCTTGCGGATGCTCGTCGGTCTGATCCGGCCGACCGCGGGCCGCGCCCAGGTACTGGGCGCGGCGCCCGGGTCGGTCGAGGGGCTCGCACGGACCGGCGCGCTGATCGAGACGCCCGGCTTCTACCCGTCTCTCTCCGGTCGCGACAACCTGCGCGTCCTCGCGCGTCATGCACACGTCCCCGAGACGCGCATCGCCGGCGCGCTCGAGGAACGTCGGTCTGAGCCGCCGGGCCGGCGACCGTTACCGCACGTACTCGCTCGGCATGAAGCAGCGGCTCGGGATCGCCGCGGCGCTGCTCAAGGATCCGGAGCTCCTGATCCTGGACGAGCCGACGAAAGGCATGGACCCCGCCGGCATGGCCGAGATGCGCGCGTTCGTCCGCGGGCTCGGGCGTGGCCGACGAACCGTTTTGCTGTCGAGTCATCTGATGGGCGTGGTCGAGCAGATCTGCGACCGCGTCGGCGTCATCTCGGGTGGCGTGCTCGTCGCCGAAGGGACCGTCGACGAGCTTCGCGGCCGCAAGTTTCTCGTGCTGCGAACCGACCCGCTCGAGGAGGCCGGGCGTCTCGTCCGGTCGCTCCAGGGAATCGAGGACGTCGCTCGCGTCGACGGAGGCCTGCGGGTCGCGCCCGGCACGCTGCAGCCCCACGAGATCAACCGTGCCCTCGTCGAGGCCGGGATCGCCGTCACCGAGCTGCGCCGCGAACGAGTGTCGCTGGAGCAGGTCTTCTTCGAGCTCACCGGCGAGCTGGAGGTGGCGTCGTGATCGGGAGCATCGGCGCGGAGCTCCTGCTGATCCGGAAGCGGGCGAGCACGTGGATCCTGCTCGGGATCTGGGTTGCCCTCGCGCTCCTGTTCGCCTACGTCGTCGCGTACGTCACGTACCTGAACGGCACCGGACGCGAGCCGCTCGAGACGCTGCTTCCGCAGGGCATGGTCGGGACGCTCGAGACGGGCTTTCCGTTCTTCGGCGGCGTGCTCGCGCTGATGCTGGGCGTGCTCACCTTCGGCAGCGACTACAGCTGGGGCACCCTGAAGACGGTGCTCACGCAGCGTCCCGGCCGGCTCGAGGTGTTCGGTGCGCGGCTCGTCGCGCTCGGGGTAGCGCTCGTGCCCTTCGTCCTCGTCGTCTTCGCGGTCGGTGCCGTCGCGAGCGTCGCGATCGCCCTGCGCGAGGGGGCGGCGATCACGTCGCCCGGCGCGGGGGCTCTCGTCCGAGGCATGCTCGCCGGCTGGCTCGTGCTTGCCGTCTGGGCTGCGCTCGGCCTGCTCCTTGCCGCGCTCTCACGCGGAACGGCGCTCGCGACGGGAATCGGGATCCTCTACGCCCTGGTCGTCGAGGGCTTGCTGTCGGCGCTCGCGAGCCAGGTCGGCGCTCTGGAACGGCTCGTCGAGCTCTTCGTGCGGGCGAATGCCTATTCGCTCGCTGCGACGGTCGGGGTCTCCCGCGAAAGGCTCCGACGCCGGGCCGGGATCGTTCTCCGGGCCGTTCGTGGGTGGCGGTCAGGCGTTGCTCGTCCTCGTCGCGTACACGGCGGTCTTCGCCGGCGCCGCCGGCTGGCTCCTACGCCGGCGAGACGTCGTCTGAGCGTCGCTCGTCGTGCAGCCACTCGGTCACGAACCGAGGGCTCACGTGGATGTCGATCTGCCGGAGCGGGCCCGACCCCGAGTTGACGAAGCGATGAGGCGTGCCGGCGGGAGCGATCACGATCTCGCCGGCCCTCACGGCTCGCTCCTTGTCGCCGGCGACGAACAGCGCCTCGCCCTCCTGGACGACGAAGATCTCTTCGTAGGGGTGGCGGTGCAGCGCGGGGCCGTCACCCGGGGCCGCCTCGACGAAGATGAGGCAGACGCCTGCGCCGCCGTGCTCCTCGCCGACGAGCTCGCGCGAGAACGAGTCGGCCGGGAGGTCTTCGAGTGAGACGACCCGCATGACCTAGCGCGCGGTCGAGGCCGAGAGGAGAATGGTGTTGCCGTCGAGATCGTCGACCATTCGGAGCTCTCCAGTGACGTCGTAGGGCTCGCAGTGGCCAACGTATCCGAAACTCCGTCAGCTCCCGTTACGTCGCGCCGAGCTCCTCGGGGGATCCGATGCAAGCCGCGCGGTGATCCATGTGCCACGGCCGGTTCTCTGCCGTATTCTTGGTCCACTTTGCCGCTTCTCGAGCTCCAGCTGGAGCCCGTCGGATCGCGCCGCCGCGCGCTCGAGGCTGCGTTGCGCTCGGCGATTCGGGATGGACGTCTCGTGGCGGGCACACGTCTGCCGTCGACGCGCGCGCTCGCCTCGGACCTGGGCATCGCCCGCGGGACGGTCGTCGAGGCCTACGCGCAGCTCGAGGCCGAGGGATACGTCGACGCGCGGCGCGGCGCCGGCACGTGGGTGGCGGACGTCGCCGTCTCGACGCCGGCACGACCGCCCCGTGACCTCCGGATGGTGCCGCCGGTGCGCTTCAGCTTCAACCCGGGCCTCCCGGATCTGACCGCCTTCCCGCGTGCCGCATGGTCGGGCGCGCTGCGTCGCGGCCTACGGGACGCGCCGTCGGCGAGCCTGGGGTACGGCGACCCTCGCGGCCGCCCTGAGTTGCGCGATGCGCTTGCCGCATACCTCGCGCGCGCTCGCGGCGCCGTCGCCGATCCCGAGCGCATCGTCGTCTGTGCCGGTGTGGTCCACGCGCTCTCGCTCCTCTTCCGGGTGCTCCACGAGCAAGGGCTCCGCAGCGTTGCGATGGAAGACCCGTGCCTGCTGTGGCACCGACGCGTCGTCGAGCGAGCCGGTCCCCGCGTCGTTCCGCTTCCGGTCGACGAGCGCGGCGCACGTACCGACCTCCTGGACGGGACAGGTGCCGGCGCGGCCGTCCTCACGCCGGCGCACCAGTTTCCGCTGGGCGCCGTGCTCAAGCCGGAGCGTCGGGCGGGGGCGGTCGGGTGGGCCCGTGCCGAGCGCCGGCTCGTGATCGAGGACGACTACGACGCGGAGCTCCGCTACGACCGGCAGCCGGTCGGAGTCCTGCAGGCCCTCGACCCGGACCACGTCGTGCTGGTAGGGACCACGAGCAAAACGCTTGCGCCCGGGCTGCGGCTCGGCTGGTTGCTCGTCCCGGAAGCGCTCGTCGAGCCGCTCTCGAACCAGCGTCTCTTCGAGGACGTGCACGTGCCGGCGCTGGAGCAGATCGCGTTCGCGGAGCTCCTCGCATCCGGCGGCTTCGAGCGGCACGTCCGCAGGATGCGAGCGCGATACCGCGCGCGCCGGGACCGGCTCCTCCGGATGCTCGCGAAGCGCGCGCCCGAGGCGACGCCCGTCGGGATCTCGGCCGGTCTCCGCGTGCTGCTCCACCTCCCTCGCGGCGCCCCGTCCGGCGAGGAGATCGCAAGGCTCGCCCTCGACGAGTCGATCGAGCTCTTCGCGCTGGCTCAGTGTCACCATGACGGCCGGCCCGAGCCGGACGGCCTCGTGATCGGCTACGCGGCGCTGCCCGAGCACGAGTTCGGAAGCGGTCTCGACGCCCTCGGCGACGTGCTCGAGCGGATGCTCTCGCAGAGGCGGTGACGATCAGCCGACGGGTGCCGTGCGTCCGCTTTCGCATGCAGTTCCCGTCGACGCGCAATCCGTGCTCGGTGATCCAGGGTCGAAGGGGTGCGCCGCGATCCGGGGTCGTCTCGTCGACTCAGTCGTTCGCCGGCGCGAGTTGCCGGCGTCCGGGGAGCAGCGCGGCACGCGCCCCGACGACCGCAAAGAGAAGCAACGGGGCCAGCAACGCGACCGAGCCGTCGATGATCGCGTAGCCCCCGGCGATCGCCGACGGGGGATTCCCCGACGGGAGATGGCTCCATGGCGCCGACGCCGCCCAGACCCACGCCCCCGCCCACGTGCCTGTGATCTCGATCGTCGCGACCGCAACCCAGATCGCGGCGAACATGTCGCCCTTCCGCGACCGCAGGACGCACCACGCGAGCAGCGGCCAGATGACGGCGCCCTGGACGTCGAGGCGGCCGGTCAGGAGCGGCAGAATCGTCAACCCGGCCAGGACCCACCCCGTGGCGACCGCCATCACGAGCCCGCGAACCATGCCGCCGTGCCGCCGGACGACAGGCAGGGACGTGGCGGTGAGCCCGAAGACGTAGACGAGCGCGTGTCCCGGCGGGACGTACAGCGGGATGTTCTCGAGCTCGTACGTGTATCCGCCCCAGACAAGCGAGCCGAGCACCTCGAACGACGTCGCAACGGGCACGCAGAGCCAGACCTCCCAGCGACGCGACGGCTCGATCCGACGTGTCGCGAGCCACAGAACGCCGAACGTGACGAGCCCGAGGGCGATCTGGGGGCCGATGCCCGGTGTCGCGCCGTCGACGTAGAGCACCACGGGTGTGTAGGCGAGCAGCGCCAGATGCATGGCGTACGGGCGCAGGGATTGGATGCGAAGAACAGCGCGTGCCGGCATCGGGCCTCATTCGCCCGCTCGCGCGGCGCGGTTCGCCGCCTCGCGGGGCGGCACAACTCTAGTGGGCTTGCGTTCCATGAGGAGGAGAGGGGAGCGCGATGCCACGGCATGTGCAACTCGTGCGGCTCGTGCGACCGCGTGCCGAGCGGCCGCAGCGACGGGCGAAGGTGATCACGCTCGAGGCGCGTCGCCGAGAGCGCTTCCATCCGCATCCCCGGACGAAGGGCGACAATAGGAGACCGACGCGATGAACATCAAGACGTTCGGTCCGGTCGATGAGCGGAGCCTCGAGCAGCTCAAGCGGTGCATGGAGGCGGGCGACGCCGACTTCGGCGTCCTCTGCGCCGACCATCACCCGGGCTACAGCCAGCCGATCGGCGGTGCCGTTGCCTATGAAGGCTACATATCGCCGTCCGGATGCGGCTATGACATCGGGTGCGGAAACAAGGCCGCGCTCACGGACCTCCGTCGCGACGACCTGGAGAGGCTCGGCGGCGTCGAGACGCTGATGAGCGAGATCACGCGCCGGATCTCGTTCGGCATCGGCGTGCCCGCGCAGGAACGGGTCGACCATCCGGTGCTGGAGAAGATCCGCAACGCGGAGTTCGCGCCGCAGCGCAAGCTCGCGCAGCTGGCGGAGAAGCAGCTCGGAACCGTCGGCTCGGGCAACCACTACGTGAATCTGATGGCCGACGAGGGCGACCGCGTGTGGGTCGGAGTGCACTTCGGCTCGCGTGGCTTCGGTCACAAGACGGCGTCCGGCTTCCTGGCGCTGGCGCAGGGCCTGCCGTTCGACGGCAAGGCACACGAGGGTGAGATGGACTCGCCGCCGGTGCTCTTCGAGCTCGGCTCGGAGCTGGCGGAGTCGTACATCGCCGCGATGCAGCTCGCGCTCGAGTACGCCTACGCTGGACGCGACGTCGTGGTCGGCAAGGTGCTCGAGATCCTCGGCGCCGACGCGCTGCACGAGGTCCACAACAACCACAACGACGCGCAGTACGAGGAGCACCACGGGCGCTGCTACTGGGTCGTCCGCAAGGGTTGCACGCCCACACGGCCGGGCCAGGAGGGTTTCGTCGGCGGCTCGATGGGCGACGAGTCAGTGATCCTGGAGGGCGTCGAGTCGGCCGAGAACGTGGACGCGCTGTACTCGACGGTGCACGGCGCCGGCCGCGTGATGAGCCGGACGCAGGCGGCCGGACGTCTGCGGCGGCGCAAGCGGTTCGTCTGCCGAAACAGGGACTGTGGGCGGCTGACGGACGGCGCGCGGTGCCCGGAGCACCCGGACGCCGGCGTGACGAAGACCTGGGTCACCGAGCAGGTCAAGCCGGGGGTCGTCGACTGGCCCGCGGTGCAGGAGCGGCTGCGGCGTCGGGGCATCGTGCTCGTCGGCGGCGGCGCGGACGAGGCACCCGAGGTGTACAAGCGCCTGCCGGACGTGCTCGCGGCGCACGGCGGCACGATCCGCGTGAAGCACGTGCTGCGGCCGCTCGGCGTCGCGATGGCCGGGCGCGACGTTCACGACCCATACAAGGACTGAGGGCCGCCGGGGGGCGACCCTCCGTCGTTCGGCTGGCTGTTTCCGGGGATGAGCCGGGCCCCCGGAACCGGTAGGAGCCTCAAGGTCGGCGCGCGGCGTGCCGAAAATCGAGTACATGGCACGCCGCGAGCGCATCGCTGCGGTACGCGACCACGACGAGGTGCTTCGCCAAGGCGTCGAGCAGTTTCGCAGCGCGTTCACCTTCGCCGCGATCGGCATGGCGCTGGTCGCGCCCGACGGCCGCTTCCTCCAGGTGAACGACTCCCTGTGCGAGCTCGTCGGCTACACCTCGGACGAGCTCATCTCCCGGACCTTCCAGGACATCACGCATCCGGACGACCTCGAGGCCGACCTCGAGTTCGTTCGTCAGATGCTCGACGGGCAGATCCGGACCTATCAGATGGAGAAGCGGTATCTCCACAAGGACGGGGACATCGTCTGGGTCCTCCTGAGCGTCTCCCTCGTGCGCGCACCGGACGGATCCCCGGTGCACTTCATCAGCCAGATCCAGGACATCAGCGAGCGGAAGCGGACGCAGGAGGAGATCACGAGGAGCGAGGCGCGGCTTGCGGAGGCGCAGCAGATCGCGCGCATCGGGAGCTGGGAGTGGAACGTCGAGACGAACGTCGTCACGTGGTCGGACGAGCTGTATCGCATCTTCGGCGTCGAGCGAGACACGGAGGCGCTGACGTACGAGCGGTACCTCCATCAGCTGTCCGACGACGATCGCGAGGCCGTCGCGCTCGCCGTCGCACGATCGGTCGAGTCGGGCGAGCCGTTCGTGGTCGAGCACACGATCGTTCGCCCGGACGGGACGACCCGCTGGGTCCAGGGCCGCGGCCAGGTCACGCAGGAGGACGGCAGGACGGTCTCCATGCACGGGACGGCGCAGGACATCACGGAGCGCAAGGCCGTCGAGGATCAGCTCGCGGCGGCGGAGCTGCGGTACCGGACCCTGGTCGAGCAGCTCCCGCTGGTGACGTACATCCGTCCGCTCGACTGGAACGCGGCGAATCTCTACGTCAGTCCGCAGGTCGAGGACATGCTCGGCTACTCGGCCGACGCGTGGCGAACGAATCCGCAACTGCCGACCGAGATCATCCATCCCGACGACCGGGACGGCGTCGTGGCGGCGGGCGAGCACGTGCGGCGGACGGGCGAGCCCATGCGCCAGGAGTACCGGTACATCGCGCCGGACGGCCACGTCGTCTGGGTGCAGGACGAGACCTACGTCGTGCGTGACGAGCGCGGTGAGCCGCAGTCCGTCCAGGGTTACCTGATCGACATCACGGAGCGGAAGCGGGCGGAGGAGGAACGGGACCGGCTGCGCGACGAGCTCCATCACGCGCAGCGCCTGGACGCCCTGGGCCGGCTCGCAGGCGGCGTCGCCCACGACTTCAACAACGTGCTCACCGCGATCCGCGGCTACGGCGAGCTCCTCTACGACGACCTCGACGAGTCCAGCCCGTCACGGGAGGCGGCGCGCCAGATCGTCCGCGCCGCCGAGCAGGCGTCCGCACTGCCGCGGCAGCTCCTGGCGTTCGGGCGCAAGCAGGTGCTCGAGCCACGTCTCGTCGACCTCGACCAGATCGTCGGCAACGCCACGGAGCTCCTCCGCCGCGTGGTACGCGAATCCGTGGAGATCGTCACCGTGCGTGCGCCGGAGCCGGTCCACGTGCGGGCCGACCCGGGTCAGATCGAGCAGGTGCTGCTCAACCTCGCGGTCAACGCCCGCGACGCGATGCCGGGCGGCGGCCGGATCACGATCGAGACGCGCATGGACCTCCTCACCGAGGAGGTCGCTCGGGAGCGAGGAGTTGCGTCGGGCCGCTTCGCCGTGCTCTCGATGACCGACACCGGGCACGGAATGGACGCGCAGACGAGGTCACGCGCATTTGAGCCGTTCTTCACCACCAAGCGCCCGGGCGAGGGATCCGGGCTCGGGCTCGCGAGCGTCTACGGCATCGTCGCCCAGAGCGGTGGGCTCGTGGAGGTGCAGTCCGAGCCCGGTGAGGGCGCCCGCTTCGACGTCTACCTGCCGTACGTCGAGGCACCTGCCGGGTCGGCCGACCCCCCCGCCGATCTCGCGGAGTCGTCGAGGTCCGTCACGGTGCTGCTCGTCGAGGACGAGGAGGCAGTTCGCACGTCGGCCGCGATGCGCCTCGAGCGGGCCGGCTACCAGGTGTTCGCCGCCTCGAGCGGGACGGAGGCCCTCGATACGTGGTGCCGGCGTGACGACATCGACGTCGTCGTCACGGACATCATGATGCCCGGCATGGGCGGGCGTGAGCTCGCCGATCGGATCCTGCACCTCGCGCCGGAGACGCCGATCGTGCTCATGTCCGGCTACGACGACGAGCCGCCGACGGTCGAGGTGAACGGGGCGCAGCCGCGCTTCCTCCAGAAGCCGTTCTCGGCGAACGACCTCCTCCGGACGGTGCACCAGGCTGTCGCGCGCGTCCCCACCGGCGAGGCGGCGTCCGGCGTGTCGGCGACGTGCGTGGTGGCCGACGACCATCCCGCCGTGCTCGACTCGGTGTCACGCTTCCTCGAACAGCGCGGCTTCGAGGTCGTCGCCAGGGCGTCGGACGGCGACCGGGCGCTCGCCGAGATCGACGCACGCCGACCCGCGATCGTCCTGCTCGACGTCAACATGAAGCCTCTCGGCGGCATCGACGTGGCCGTTCGTGCGGCGGCCCTCTCCCCCGAGAGCCGGGTCGTGATGTACACGGCGCACGCCGACGCGAGGCTCCTCGCAAGGGCTCTCACCGCCGGCGCGCGCGGGTTCGTGCTGAAGCAGTCGCCGTTGGTCGAGCTCGAGCGGGCGCTCCACGTCGTCGTCGGCGGAGAGACCTACGTCGATCGCGAGCTCGCGGCGGCCGTGACGCAGGCCGGCGCCCACAGCTCGTCGGTGCTCACGCCGCGCGAATGCGACGTGCTCACGCTGCTCGCCGAGGGCAAGACGAACGACAAGGTCTCGGCCGAGCTCGGGATCTCGGCCGAGACCGTCCAGACGCACGTCCGCAATGCGATGGGGAAGCTCGACGCGGACAACCGCACGCAGGCGGTCGCGACGGCGATCCGCCAGTCGCTGATCGGGTAGCGGTTTACCGGCTACGAGATCGGCGCGTGGGGTGCCAGGCGGCGGAGCGTCTCGAGGCCGAACGGGTCGTCGTCCTCGAGCGCGTGGACGGCGACCTGCGTCGCGCCGGCCTCCAGGTGCTGTCCGATCCGCGCACGGATCGCGCCCTCGTCCCCGGCCGCGACGAGAGCGTCCACGAGCGCGTCGGAGCCGCCGTTCGCGAAGTCCGCGTCGGCGAACCCGAGCCACCGGAGGTTGTCGACGTAGTTCGGCGTGTCGAGGTACCACGCGATGGCGGCTCTCGCGCGCCTGCGAGCGTCGGTCGGGTCGGTGGCGAGGACGACCTTCTGCTCCGCGATCAGCAGCGCATCCGGCCCGAGGATCTCGCGCGCCCGGTGGGTGTGTTCGACGGGGACGAGGTACGTGAGAGCCCCGAGTGCCTTCTCGGCGGCGAGACGGAGCATCGGCGGACGCAAGGCGGCGATGACGCGCTCGACGGGCGGTCTCTTCGCGGCCGCGCCGTCGGGGCTGACAAACGGATCGTCGTCCATCGCCTCGAGGTACGCGCGCATCGCCGAGACGGGCCTTGCGTACGTGTGGCCGCGTGGGTCGACCTGACGTGGATGGCTGACCCCGAGGCCGAGGAGGAACCGGTCGTCGAACGCGTCCGCGAGGACCCGCGCCGCGTTCGCCGCGGCGACGGCGTCGCGCCCCCAGATGCTCGCGATGCCCGACGCGATGCGGATACGCTCGGTCGCCGCGAGCAGCACAGCGGCGTTCGAGAACGACTCGCGCGTCCCGAGGCCCTCCGCGTACCAGAGCGTGTCGTAGCCGAGCCGCTCGATCTCCCGCACGGCGGCGCGGGCGTCCGCGGCGGACGCGACGGCGAAGGCGCCGCTCCAGACGCCGATCTTCCCGAGACGCATACGCGATCTTCTCACGGCCACGTCGTGCATCGGCCGCACTACGGTGTGGCGCGTGAAGATCGCGATCGTCGGCGCCGGTGCGATGGGATCGGTCTACGCGGGGATCCTCGGCTCCGCGGGGAACGAGGTGTGGGCCGTCGACACCTGGCAAGAGCACGTGGACGCGATCCGCGACCGCGGCCTCACCCTGGAAGGAGCCAGCGGCAGGCGGACCGTCCGGATCAACGCCACCTCGGTCGCGGACGAGGTCGGAGTCTGCGACCTCGTCGTAATCGCGACGAAGGCGCTCGACGTCGAGGCTGCGGCCCGCGCGGCGCAGCCGCTCGTCGGACAGGAGACCGTCGTACTCCCGATCCAGAACGGCCTCGGAAGCGCCGACCGCGTCGCGTCGATCCTCGGCGAGGAACGGGTTGCGATCGGCGTCGTCGGCGGCTTCGGCGCCTCGATCGTGCGGCCGGGCCACGCCCATCACAACGGCTGGGAGCTCGTGCGGCTGGGAGAGCGTCACGGCCCGGCGACGCCGCGCATCGAGCGCGTCGCGAAGGTGTGGGCCGACGCCGGCTTCCGCGTGCGGACGTTCGACGACGTCGACCAGCTGGTCTGGGAGAAGCTCGTCTGCAACGTCTGCTTCAGCGGGACCTGCGCGATCCTCGAGCGCACGATCGGACAGGTGCTCGACGACCCCTTTGCCTGGCAGATCGCCTCCGCCTGCGCGACCGAGGCCTACGAGGTCGCCCGCGCCCGGGGAATCGGCCTCGACTTCGACGACCCGGTCGCGTACGCGCGAGCGTTCGGCGAGAAGATCCGGGACGCCCGGCCGTCGATGCTGCTCGACCTCCTGGCGGGGCGGACGTGTGAGATCGACGTCATCAACGGTGCGATTCCGCCCGCGGCGCGAGCGGTCGGTCTCACGGCGCCGGTGAACGAGGTCGTCGCCGCGCTGGTCCGGGCGAAGAACCCGGTCGGGGCGACGACGTCGGCCCGCGTGCCTCCGACACCGTAGGCTTGGACGAGTGAATGCTGGAGGCGAACGGCCCGAAGGCGGGTGCTCGTGCGGGGCCGTCCGCTACCGGCTGGAGTCCGAGCCGCTGTTCGTCCACTGCTGCCACTGCCTCAACTGCCAGCGGCAAACCGGCACGGCGTTCGTCGTCAACCTCCTGATCGAGGCCGACCGTGTCGAGCTGCTCGGCGGCGACCCGCAAGCCGTGGACGTCCTGCGCGACGACGGGAGCATGCAGACGATCTTCCGCTGCCCCGACTGTCAGGTCGCCTTGTTCAGCGTCTACAGGCATCCGGGCTTCCGGTTCGTGCGGGCCGGAACGCTCGACGACCCGAAGGACGTGCGGCCGGACGTCCACATCTACACGCGGTCGAAGGTCGGGTGGGTCGTGATTCCTGACGGCGTCCCCGCCTTCGAGGCGTACTACGACACGCAGGCGCTCTGGCCGGCCGCCAGCCTCGAGCGGGCGCGCGCGGTCATGGCGTCGCCCCCGTGAGTACAGATCGAGGGGGGTGATATTCGGCGGCGCCTGTGTAACTATCGGGGCGCCGGTCAGACCGATGTCTCCTCGCGAGGTTGCCGTGGCAGTGAACGCCCCCGTCTATCGGTTCCTGCGGGGCTACGTGCTCGATCCGGGGTTCTCGACCCGCCTCGACACGGCACTCGTGAACGAGGTCGTCTACCGGATTCCGTTCGAGCACGTCGAGCCGGGGCCGATCGGCGACTACATCGAGGTCCTGGACTTCGACCCGCCGAGCGACTGCTGGTACGAGCCGGTCGATCTCACCGCCGAGGCGATCGCGTCGCAGAACGGGCTCGCCCCGAGCGAGGGCAGCCCTCAGTTCCATCAGCAGTTCGTCTACACGGTGGCGATGAAGACGATTCGCCACTTCGAGCAGGCGCTGGGCCGGAGGATCGTCTGGTATCCGCGGGTCGAGCGGTCGAAGGGCGAGCGGGCCGGCCGGCCGGGCAGGGGGTGGCAGCGCACCTACGTCGACCGGCTGCGGATCTACCCGCACGCCCTCCGCGAGGCGAACGCGTACTACGACCCCGACAAGGCTGCGCTGCTGTTCGGCTACTTCACGGCGGCGCACCTGGTTCGCGGCGCCAACTACCCGGGCGGTCTCGTCTTCACGTGCCTGAGCCCGGACATCGTCGCCCACGAGACGACGCACGCGATCCTCGACTCGATCCACCACCGGTACATCGAGGACACGAATCCCGACGTCGCCGCGTTCCACGAGGGGTTCGCGGACATCGTCGCGCTGCTCCAGCGGTTCACGTTCGACGAGCTCGTCGAGCACCAGCTGTTCAGCAGCGGCGGCAGGCTCGACCGCTACACCGTCCTAGGAGAGCTCGCGACGCAGTTCGGCGAGGCGCTCGAGGGCAATCGCGGCGCGCTGCGCAGCATGATCGGCCGTTGGAACGAGAACGACGAGTGGGTGCCGCTCGACCCGACCCCGGCCGACTACCAGACCGCGTACGAGGCACACGATCGCGGAGCGGTCCTCGTGGCGACGGTGTTCGACGCGTTCCAGCGGATCTACAACTTCCGCACGCGCGACCTGATCCGGATCGCGACGAACGGTACGGGCGTGCTCCCCGAGGGGAGCATCAGCCGCGACCTGGTCCATCGGCTCGCGACCGAGGCGAGCGAGATCGCGGAGCGGATGCTGCACGTCTGCATCCGGGCGCTCGACTACTGCCCGCCGCACGACATCACCTTCGGCGACTACCTCCGTGCCCTGATCACGGCCGACCGCGACATCGCCCCCGAAGACCAGGCGGGGTATCGCCTCGCACTGATCGAGGCCTTCCGCGCCCGCGGCATCTTTCCCGACCGCGTGAACACGATCTCGATCGAGAGCCTCGCCTGGGGCCCTCCCGACTTCGACGCGCACCAGGCACAGTCGTTCGCGGACATCGCCGAGGCGCTGAAGCCCGGGATCATGCACCTCCTCGAGCTGCGAGACCGTCAGGAGATCTACGAGAGCTCGCAGAGGACGCAGGCAAAGCTCCACGCGCTCCTGACGAGGAAGCAGGGGCGGTACGAGGACGAGGAGTGGGAGCTCTTCCTCAACAAGCTCGGGCTCACGTCGCAGCCCGTCACCATGCTCTTCGGCGAGGACTCGTCCGGTGTCCGGTTCATCCGGGACGGTCGCCCGGACAACACGTACGTCCCCGAGATCGAAGTGCACAAGGTCCGCCCGGCCTTCCGCGCGGGTCGTGAGGGACGGCAGATCGAGCAGGTGCTGATCACCCTGACGCAGGCGGTGCACGCCGATGTCGGCACCGACGCGGCGCCGAGACACATGGTGTTCCGCGGCGGGTGCTCGTTGATCCTCAGCCTCGGCAGCCTCAAGTCGGTGGAGTACGTGATCCAGAAGAACGTCAAGAGCTTCGGCCGCTTCCAGCGTCAGGCCGAGTACGTGCGCGGCGAAGGCCCGTCGGCCGCGATGCGCGCGGCGTCGATGTACGAGGACGACGATCGGGGCCAGCGGCTCGATTTCGCAGCCCTCCATCGCCGGGGAGCGTGAGATGGCGACGATGGCCGACATTCGCATGTACCGGCTGAAGGAGCTCGGCGACTGCTTCCTGATCACGTTCTCCAACGCCAATCGCACGAGCCGGCTCCTGATCGACTGCGGCTCCTTCCGCAACAACGCGCCGTCGGTCGACCGCCTTGGTGAGATCGTCGCGGCGATCGCCGCCGACCTCGGCAACGACCCGCTCGACGTCGTCGTCGGGACCCATCAGCACAACGACCACCTGAGCGGGTTCGTGCACTGCGAGACGGCCTTTCGCGAGATCGGTGTCGAGCAGGTGTGGCTCTCGTGGCTCGACAACCCGCAGGACGGGCTGGCACGCGACATCGGCGAGGAGCATCACAACCTCATGCGCCGGCTCGTCGACGTGCGGGAGCACCTCGCCGCGAGCTCGGTCCGGACGAGCGGCCTGAGGCCCTTCGAGGTTCTGACCGACGTGCTCGGGTTCTACGGATGGAGCGCCGGCGGCGGGCCGCCCGAGATTCCGGCGAAGGGGACGGCGATCCTCAAGGAGATCGGGAAGAAGTCTCCGGAATACCTTCGACCCGGACGCATCCTCGAGATGCCCGGTCTCCCGGCAGGCACGGTGCGCGTGTACGTCCTCGGGCCGCCGAGAAGCACGAAGCAGCTCAAGCGGACCGAGCCGCGTGCGGGAGAGAGCTACGACATCGCGCTGGCCGCAGCGAACGCCCAGGCGAGGAAGTTCCTCGACGCAGTCGCACTCCGAGGCGGCGAGGTCTCCCGCGAGGAGCAGCAGTATCCGTTCAGCGAGCGCACCAAGCACGGCGACGCCAAGGGTGTCTCCGAGTCCGTTCGCGCGATGCAGAGGCTCTACCAACAGCGAGAAGCGCGCTGGCGCCGGATCGACGATGCGTGGCTCGAGCAGGCCGGGGCCCTCGCGCTCTATCTGAACAACCTGACGAACAACTCGAGCCTCGCGCTCGCGATCGAGCTCGTCGACAGCGGCAAGGTGCTCCTGTTCGCCGGCGACGCCCAGATCGGCAACTGGCTCAGCTGGCAGGACGCGCCGTGGTCGGATCAGAGCGTCTCGACCGACGACCTCCTCGCGAGGACGGTCTTCTACAAGGTGGGACACCACGCGAGCCACAACGCGACGCTCGTCGCGGGGCTCGAGAAGATGACGAGCCCCGAGCTCGTCGCGCTGATCCCCGTGCACAAGCAGGACCCGAACATCACGAAGAAGGACGGTTGGCGCATGCCGGCGGCCAACCTCTTCAAGCGGCTCCAGCAGAAGACGAACAACCGCGTGCTCCAGATGGACGGCGACGACCCGCGCGAATGCGATCCCTCCAAAAGCCCCGCGAAGGAAGCGTGGAAGACGATCGGCGTCAAGCCGCGGACGACGCCCATGGAGGTCCGCCTCACGATCGGCGGATAGCGGAACAGGCGTCACGAGCGGCGCGCCGGACGGAGTACCGTACGACGATGGCCCAGAATTCCGACGACCGCCGAGCGAAGCCGCCGCCCGCGCCGCGAGGCTCGTCGCCGCCCCCGCCGCAGTTCCCGAGGTTCGGGCTGTCGCGCCGCTGGATCGTCTTCTTTCTCGCCCTCCTCGCCATCAACCTGTTCGTCAGCACTCGCGCGATGAGGCCCGAGTCGCGTGTGCGCGTCCCGTACAGCCCGCTCTTCCTCCAGCAGGTGAGGGCCGGCAACGTCGAGGAGATCACGTCCAAGGGGACGGACATCCAGGGCAACTTTGCGAAGAACGTGACCTTCGAGGACTCGAAGCCGACGACGCGTTTCCGCACGGAGGTTCCCGCGTTCGCAAACACGGACGAGCTCTCACGACTGCTGCAGCAGAACGGCGTGACGGTGAACGCCGAGCCGCTCGACGAGGGCGCGCCGTGGTGGCAGACGCTGCTCTTCGGCTTCGGGCCGACGATCCTGTTCGTCTTCCTGCTCTTCTGGCTCTTCCGCCGCGCCGGCAACGTCCAGAACGCGCTCGGCTCGTTCGGACGGTCACGCGCGCGCCGCTACGAGCCCTCGGGAGACAAGGTGACGTTCGACGACGTCGCCGGGATCGAGGAGGCCGAGGACGAGCTGACCGAGGTCGTCGACTTCCTGCGCAACCCGGACAAGTACCGCAGGCTGGGCGGCCGCATCCCGCACGGCGTTCTGCTGTCAGGACCGCCGGGGACCGGCAAGACGCTGCTCGCGCGGGCCGTCGCAGGCGAGGCGGACGTTCCGTTCTTCTCGATGGCGGCCTCGGAGTTCGTCGAGGCGATCGTCGGGGTCGGCGCCGCGCGCGTGCGCGACCTGTTCAAGGAGGCGAAGGCGAACGCGCCGTCGATCGTGTTCATCGACGAGCTGGACGCGATCGGCCGCTCCCGGACGAGCGGCGTGGCCGGCTTCAGCGGCGGCAACGACGAGCGCGAGCAGACACTCAACCAGATCCTGACCGAGATGGACGGGTTCGACTCGGCGACCAACGTGATCGTCCTCGGTGCGACGAACCGGCCCGACGTCCTCGACGCCGCGCTGCTCCGGCCGGGGCGGTTCGACCGACGTGTGGCCGTCCAGCCGCCCGACCGTACGGGCCGCGAGGCGATCCTGCGCGTGCACACCCGCGGCATGCCGCTCGGCCCCGACGTCGACCTCGGGAGGGTTGCCGCGACGACGCCGGGGATGGTCGGCGCCGACCTGGCCAACCTCGTCAACGAGGCGGCGCTCACCGCCGCGCGGCGCGAGCACGAGGTGGTCGAGCAGGCCGACTTCACGGACGCCCTCGAGCGGATCGTCCTCGGCGTGGAGCGCCAGGTCCTGATGAGCCACGAGGACCGCCGGCGGACTGCCTACCACGAGGGCGGGCACGCGATCGTCGGGATGCTCACCCCTGGCGCCGACCCGGTGCGCAAGGTCTCGATCATCCCGCGGGGGCTGGCGCTAGGAGTGACGTTCTCCGCTCCCGACGCCGACCGCTTCAACTACCGAAAGCCCGAGATCCTCGCGAAGATCAAGGTCGCACTCGGCGGCCGTGCCGCTGAGGAGCTCGTCTTCGGCGAGATCAGCACGGGCGCCGAGTCGGACATCGAGCAGCTCACGGCGCTCGCGCGGCAGATGGTCGGGCGGTGGGGCATGAGCGACACGCTCGGGCCCGTCTCGGCGATCCCGCGGGACGGGTACGGGCCGTTCCTCCCCGGCGCCGCCGAGGTCTCTCCCGAGACCCAGAAGCTGATCGACGAGGAGGTGCGCCGCATCGTCGCCGACGCGCACACGGAGGTCGTCGCCCTCCTGACGGACAATCGTGCGCGGCTCGATGCGCTCGCCGCCGCGCTGCTCGAGCACGAGACGCTCGACGAGGACGAAGCCTACGCGGCCGCGGGCGCTACCCGTCCTCGGGAGCCCTCCGCCGGTGAGCTGTCCGCGGCTGCGCGCTCGGTGACCTAGAGGGCGTCGAGCGCGTCGCCGTGATCTGCTGCGGTTCGCGCTCCAGTTGCGCGCGCTCGACCTTCAAACGACGTCATCGCGTGGATTCACGCGCGCGCGATCAGGTAGCGGAACTCGTTCGAGAACCGGTAGCTGCCGCCGTGACGATAGGGCGCGAGCCCGTCGACGATCGCCGCCTTCAACTCGTGCTCGCGCTCGGGACCGGCGAGCACGGCCAAGCCGGCGACCGCGACCATGGCTCGAGCGAGGGTGCCGTCGTCGGGGTACTCGATCGTCCAGCTTGTGGAGAACTCGTCTTCCGGCGTCAGGCCCGCCTCGGTCGCGAGCCTGTGCAGGGCTCCCGGCTGCGAGAGGTCGGGATCGGGTGGCGCGTCGGGCGGCCGCGGCGGCAGGAACGGCCGCGCGATCTGCTTCATGGCCTCGAGGTCGCAGCGCTCGTGCGCGCCCCAGATCTGGATCACGACCGGCGCGCCCGGCTTGGCGACGCGGCCGGCCTCGCGCAGGGCGGCGACCATGTCGTTCGCGAAGAAGAAGGAGTTGAAGCCGGTCACGAGGTCGAACGTGTCGTTCTCCCACGGCAGGTCTTCCATCTCGCCCACGTGCAAGTCGGCGTTCGGCAGACGGTCTTTGGCGAAGGCAATCAGCGCGTCCGAGGCGTCGATTCCGTGCGGCTCGCCGCCGCGCTCGGCGACCAGGCGCAGGAACGCGCCGACGCCGCAGCCGATGTCGAGCACGCGCTGCCCGGGTTCGAGGCCGACGCGTCGCAGCGCCGCGTCGTAGGTGGGGACCTGCCCGTCCTCGCTGAGCGCCCAGTCGGCGGGGCGCGCCCCCCAGAGCGGGCCCCAGCGTGAGGCGCTGCCCGTCACGGCAGATGGGGTTGTCGTCATGGCCACCCTTTCGTTAGACTACGATCCATAGGTATATACACTATGAACCGTAGCTTAGGCAACTCCGAGCTGTCACTGTTCTCGTACGAGATCCTCGGCCTCGTCGGCCGCGGCGGCGCTGGGGCGCACGACCTGCTGCGCATGGCGCGGCACGGACGCATCCTCGACTGGGCGGGCGAGAGCCAGTACTACGTCGAACCGAAGCGGCTCTCCGAGCTCGGCTATCTCGAGGCACGCAAGGAGCCGGGTAAGACCCGCGAGCGCACCGTCTACACCCTCACCAAAAAGGGGCTCGACGCGCTCAGGGAGTACGCCGCGACGCCCGTCACGGTGACGCCCGTGAAGAGCGAGGCGCTCCTCCGCCTGCTGATCTGCGACCTGGTCGGCGAAGAGGTCACGCGCGAGAGCATGGCCACGATCCGCGAGGACATCGCCGACCTCCGGTCGCGGCTCGACGAGACCGAGCGACGCACCGCGCTCTTCCCTCACAGGCGCAAGTACCAGCTGCTGGTGATCGGCTTCCTGCGCGGCCTGCTCGAGCTGCACGAGCAGCTTGTCGCCGAGATCGAGCGCGACTTCGCCGTCCCCGACGAGACGCGCCGTGCCGCGCGGCCGAAAGCCCGCAGGACGTGATGCGCCACGTGGTCGGGTGTGCGCGGCCTTCCGGCTACACGGATTCGATTGCGAGCCGCTGAAAGAGCGCGGCGGGGAACCAGCCGGTGCGGACGAGGTCTCGGTCGACGCGGCGGCCGAGACCCGCTGAGGCGGTTCGCACGCCTGCAGACGAGACCCAACGGACGTCGTAGATCCACGTCCGGCCGTCAGGCTGGAGGACCCGGTCGAGCGAGGCGATTACGGCTCCGACGTCGGTCCAGTGATGCAGACTCGCGGTCGAGAAGATCAGATCGACGGAATCGTCGGGGAGCGGCAGGTCGGCGAGATCGGCAACGGTGAACTCGACGCGGTCGGCGACCTTCTCTTGCTCGGCGCGCCGGGTCGCGACGTCGACCATGCTCGGCTCGAGGTCGACCCCGCGCACATGCAGATCGGGGCGCCGCCGCGCGATCTCGACCGCGAGCTGTCCGGTGCCGCAGCCCGCGTCCAGCACGGCGCCTCCGGTCGGGGCCGCCGCCGCCACGTCCTCGGCGACCCGCCGGTACACGCTGCGGAAGATCCTGCCGGCGTGCCGGTCGTACGCCTCGCCTTGTGCGAAGTGGTAACGCTGGATGAGCCTGTGCAGTGCCTTGTTCATGGATGTTCTCCTTCTCCGTTGATCGTCCGATTCGCACCGCGTGTCCGGCGCGATCAGACCGCCCGCAACGCTTCTGTCGGTGAGAGGCGGGCGGCGCGCACGGCGGGGTAGAGGCCGGCGACGCCGCCGATGAGGAGCGAGGCGACGAGGCCGCCGATCGGCGCGTAGGCGGGGATGCTGATCGCCCAGTCGCGCGCGAGGGCGTAGCCGGCGGTGACGAGTACGCCGATCAGCGCCCCAGTGAGGCCGCCGAGCGCGGCGAGCAGCAGCGACTCGCTCAGGAACTGGATGGAGATGTGGCGCTTGCCCGCGCCGAGCGCCCGTCGCAGGCCGATCTCCGACCGGCGCTCGAGGACGGAGATGACCATGACGTTGGCGATGCCGACCCCGCCGACGAGGAGGGCGACGGCGCCGAGGCCGAGGAAGAGCGACGTGTATGCGGTCTCGGCTGCCGCGCGCGCCTCGATCACGTCCGAGGGGCGGCTGACCTGCACCTCCTCCGCGTTCTCTGGGTTCGCCGTCGCGGGGAGCAGCGGCCGGATCTCGTCGATGCTGTCGGGGTCGATGCGGACGTGGATGGTGCCGGCGTCGGCGGCGGCGCCGAGAAGCTCCTGCGCGATCGGGTAGCCGACGAGGGCGGAGCGGTCGATGTCGGGCGCCAGCGGCAGCGGGTCGAGGATGCCCACGACGGTGAACCAGCGCCCGCCGACGTAGGCCATCGGCCCGCCCTCGAGGCTCCGGATCGCCAGCCGCTGCGCGGCGACCGAGCCGAGGACGATCGCCGGGTAGCGGACGTTCGCCTCGTTCAGGAAGACGCCCCTCGCGACCGTTCCGTTCAGGGTCGCGAGCAGGTCGGTGTCGGCGGCGCGGACGCTGATGCCGTTCGTACGCGCCGCCGGGATGTAACTCGTGCGGTGGACGCTGGCGTCGGTCGTGCGCTCGGTGGCGACTTGCTGCACCGGATCGAGGCGGGCGATCATCTTGGGCGCGGTCAGGGGGAGTGTCGCCGCTTCGCCGAGCAGCGACTCGCCGGGTGTGATCGTGAGCAGGTTCGTGCCCAGCTTGTCGAGCTGCGTCAGCAGGTCGGCCTTGCTCGACTGCGAGATTCCGAGGACGGCGACCATCGAGGCGATGCCGATGGCGATGCCGACCGCGGACAGGGTTGCCCGCAGACGTCGCGTTCGGAGGCCGATCGATCCGACGCGGACGATGTCGGCGGCAAGCAGTCGGCTCGTCACCTCTACCGTCCGTGGGGCCCGGCGCTGTCGTTTGCGATCAGGCCGTCGTGCATCGTCACCTGGCGGCTCATCGCGGCGGCGACGTGGCTCTCGTGAGTGATGACGACGATCGTCGTCCCCTCCCGGTTCAGCTCCTGCAGGAGGGAGACGATCTCGGCGCCCGAGCGGGAGTCGAGGGCTCCGGTGGGCTCGTCGGCGTAGACGACCGCCGGCTGCCCGAGGAGGGCGCGGGCGATCGCGACCCTTTGCCGCTCTCCGCCGGAGAGCTGCGCCGGGTGATGTCCGAGTCGGTGGCCGAGCCCGACGCGCTCCAGCAGCTCGCGCGCAACCCGCCTACGCTCGTCGCTCCGGGTGCCCGTGTAGAGGAGCCCGGTGGCGACGTTGTCGAGCGCGCTCATCCCGCCGAGGAGGAAGAACTGCTGGAAGACGAAGCCGATCGAGTTCGCGCGGAGGGAGGCCAGCTCGGCGTCGGAGACGGCGGCCGTGTTCTGGCCGTCGATCCAGACCGCGCCGGCGCTCGCTCGCTCGAGGGTGCCGGCGATGTGGAGCAGGGTCGACTTGCCGGATCCCGACGGGCCGGCGATCGCGACCAGCTCTCCGTGCCCGATCGTCAGGTCGATACCGCGCAGCGCCTCGACCCCGCCGGGATAGCTCTTCCGCACCTGGCGCAGCTCGAGCGCGGGTACCGTCGCGTCGAGCGCCTGCTGCGCGGCCGTCAGAGGGCTCGTGCTCATGCGGGGACGACGACGACATCGCCGGCCTTGACGGCGCCGCGCTTGATCTCGACGTAGCCGCCGTCCGAGTAGAGGCCGGGCGTGACCTCGACGACGCTCGTCGTCTCCCCGCGCACGACCTCGACTCCGTAGCGGCCGCCGCGCAGGGCGAGCAGTGCGCTGACCGGAACGGAGAGCACGTTCTTGGCGCGCTCGCTCGTGACCCCCACGTCGACCGGCGCTTGGTCGAGGCTGCCCGCGATACCCGGCCTGTCCGGTCGCACCTCGAAGGTTATGGTCGACGGCGTCGGGGTCGCCGCGCCGCCGCTCATCTGACCGCCGCCCGTCTCGGCCCCGGCGTCCGAGGCGACCTTGCCGACCTCGGTGATCGTGCCGGTGGTCGTCGTGCCGTTACGGAGGTCGATCGTGACCTTGTCCCGAGCCGCAACGTCCTGCTGGTCGCCGGCGTCGATCGCGGCCGTAACCAGCCGCCGGGTCGAGGAGGTTGCCAACACCAGCATGCCCGGCCGGACGCGGTCGCCGAGCGAGGCGGCGATGGATCCAATTCGACGGGCGGCGGTAAGGAAGACGACGTCTCCGAGCTCGATCCGACCCGTCGCTTCGACTCCGAGGTCCACCTGCCAACGCTCGACCGCGGCCGCCGTCGAAGCGTCGAAGCGCTCGTCGATCGCGATGTCGAGATCGTCGTCGTAGCCGAGCGCGCGCAGGTTCTGCTCGAGCTGGCGCACGTCGCGTCCCTTGCTGACACCCTCGCCGAGCGGTCGCCAAGCCGGCACAGAACCCGCCAGGAGGACGATCGGCCGCTCGTCGACGCGGTACAGGACGGCGCCCGGGGAGAGGACGCTGCCCTCCTCCGGCAGGCCGGTGATCGTCCCCTGGCGAGAGCTGACGAGCTGTCGAGTGTCGTCGTAGCCGAGGATGCCGGAGACCGACGAGCGTTGGACGAGGTCGCGTCGTGCGACCGTTGCCGTCGCGGTCTCCTCGGATGCCGCGTCCGCGCTTGCGTCCGAGCCCAGGCGGCCGGTGACCATGACGACGGCGACCACGGCGGTGATCCCGCTCGCAGCGACGAGAGCGAGCATGCGCCGGCTCATCCGGGACGGGCGCCGCGCGCCCGCCCGAGCCTCCCGCGTGCCATGCATTAGCGGCCGTGCCCCGGCCCGAAGAGCTGGTTGAGGACGGACTGACAGCTCTGCAGTGCCTTGGCGACCCGTGGCGACTCGAGGTCGTAATCGGCGAAGAGGCTGTGCAAGCCGCTGATCGCGTCCGTTCCCGGCTCGGGATCGGGAAACTCGCGGATGCCGTTCTTCCGCATGCAGCGGGACAGCTCGAGCAGCTGGTCCTGCGCGTCGGTATCCGCAGTCGACGAGCCGGCATCGAGGCCGGCCGCCTGCGCCTCCAAGCGGCAGCTCGCAAGCGCGTCGTCGAGCACGCTCGGTGAGACACCCTGCGGACGTTCGAGCCCGAAGGTGCCGTTGGGTCTGGCGACCGGGTCGGGGAAGCCGGGAACGCCGTTGTCGCGCATGCACTGTGCGAAGCCGAGCAGCGCCTGCTCCGAGTCACCGGAATTCGCATCGGAGTCGCTCGAGTCCGACGAGCTGCACGCGGTCAGGGCGAGCACGGCGACCGCCGCCACGGCCAGCAGGAGGACGAGCGTCCACCGAGCCCGGACCGCGGTCACTCTTGCTCTTCCTCGGTTGTGCTCCTGGCCGCGCGACCGTGCGAGGGCGACTGGTCGTCCGCCTCTCTGGCATTGCGTCGTCCCCGCCACCACCTCACGCCGAAGATCGCGAGCCCGACAACTGCCGCCCCCGCAAGCAGCACGAAATGCGCCCCCGCCGGAGGCTCGTGCTGCTCCTGCGCCACGACCAGCTGCGCTGCCTGGCTCACGACGTTCATGCGAGGTCGCGGCGCAGGGTGGCGCGCCAGCCGGCGGCGGCCAAGGCCGCGGCATAGAGGACGAGCAGCAGCGTTCCGACGGCGGCCGAGAGCTCGTCGGTGTTTCCGGCGAGTGCGAGTCCTGCTCCACCAGGCAGGAGACGGCCGAAGTCGGGAACGAACGATTCCGAGGTGCTCTCGACCAGGAACATCCAGGCGCAGAGACCGACGAGAGCGCCGACCTGGTTCCGGACGAGGGCCCCGACGCCGACCCCGGCGACGGCCCAGAGCGCCGAGGCGCCCGCTCCGCCGGCGAGCAGCTGCACGTAGTCTCCGACGCTGAGCTCGTTCTCGATCCCGCGCGCCGCATAGGCGACAGCGGCGTCGGCGGCCATGAGGCCCTCGGCGAGCAGTCCGAAGACGATCCCGGCAAGAGCGCTGACGGCGAGCTTGGCGGCGAGCACAGGACCGCGGCGCGGGGTGACGAGGAACGTCGGCCGGATCGTGCCGTAGCGGATCTCGGCCGTGATCGCGATCGCGCCGGCCAGGCCGGCGAAGAGCATGCCGGCTCTCGAGCCGACCTGGAAGACCTCCAGCTGGCGGGTGCGGGTCGAGAGGTCGCCTGCGCCGAGTGCGAGCACATGCAACGTCACTGCGAGCGCGACCAGCCCGAACATCGCGAGGAAGAGGTAGAGCGTCGTCTCGGTCGAACGCTGCTTGAGCAGCTCGCTGCGCAGTTGGCCGATCACGACGGCTCACCTCCCGTCAACTCGAGATACACGTCCTCGAGCGTTTGTCCCTTGCCCGTGAGCTCCTCGAGGCGACCGCTTGCGAGCAGGCGCCCGTGGTCGATGATCAGGACCCGGTCGACCGTCTGTGCGACCTCGGCCAGCAGGTGGCTGGAGACGAGCACGGTGCGGCCCTGTTCCGCGAACGTCTGGAGGAAGGTGCGCAACCAGCGCACGCCGGCCGGGTCGAGCCCGTTCGCCGGCTCATCGAGGATCAGAAGCTCCGGGTCGCCGAGCAGCGCCGCCGCAAGCCCGAGCCGCTGGCGCATGCCGAGCGAGTACGTCCTGACCCGCCGCTTGGCTGCGCCACGGAGCTCGACCAAGTCGAGCACGTCCTCGACACGGCTGAGGGAGAGCCCAGCGGCGAGCGCGAGCGCACGCAGGTGGTCACGGCCGTTGCGGCTGGGATGGAAGTCCGTCGACTCGAGGACGGCTCCGACCTTCCGGATCGGCTGGTCGACGTCGCGGTATCGGCGGCCGAAGACCAGGGCCTCGCCGGCCGTTGGCTCGGCCAACCCGAGGAGAACCCGGAGAGTCGTCGTCTTACCGGCGCCGTTGGGGCCGAGATAGCCGGTGACCGTGCCCGGCTCCAGCGAGAACGTGACGTCGTCGACCGCGAAGACCTCGCCGTAGCGTTTGCTCAACGAGGTGACGCTGACGACCGCGTCGCGGCGGAGGAGCTCAGCAGGCGCCGACGCTCGAGACGGCTGAACGTCCACCAGACGAGGGGCAGCAGGCTTGGCGGCGTTCACCTTCGGCCCCGTACGACGTAGACGAGCCCGGCGACCGCGCCGATCAAGACGAGGATGCCCATCATGGCCAATCCGCCGCCGCTCGACGGCGACCCGATCACCAGGCCGGTGCCCATCAGTTGTGGTAGTGCGTTGGTGGTCATACGGCCAAGGTACGGGGCCGGCGGGCCGATCGCATCGGCCGCCGAGGCGAACTTTCGCGTCCACGTTTCGCGGACAGGGATCAACGGCACGGGGACGTGCGGCCTCTCCCCGGCGCGATCCGTTACGGCGTCGGGTTCGCCGTCGGAGCGGGCCGGTTCACGCCCGTCTCGTAGGCGAAGATCACGATCTGGACGCGGTCGCGGAGGCCGAGCTTCATCTGGATCCGCTTGACGTGCGTCCTGACCGTGGACTCCTCGACGAAGAGCTGTGCGGCGATCTCACGGTTCGAGAGCCCGCGCGCGATCAGCTCGAGTACCTCGCGCTCACGCGGTGTGAGCTCGTCGAGCTTCCCCTGCGCGGCGAGCTCGGGTGTCGGCTGCTGCGCCATGCGCTCGATCACGAGCCGCGTGACCGAAGGCGAGAGCAGCGAGTCCCCGACCGCGATCGCGTTCACTGCCGCGATCAGCTCTTCTGGCTTGCTTCGCTTGAGCAGGAAGCCCGAGGCGCCGGCCCGCAGCGCGCCGAAGACGTAGTCGTCCTGCTCGAAGGTCGTGAGGATCAGCACCCGTGCGCTGGGCACGGCGCTCGCCAGCTCGCGGGTCGCCTGAATCCCGTCCAGGTCGGGCATGCGCACATCCATGAGCACCACGTCGGGAGCCAGCCGGCGAGCTCGCTCGACGGCCTCGCGCCCGGTCGAAGCCTCGCCCACGACCTCGATCTCGGGCTCGCCCGAGAGCAGTTCGACGAGTCCGGCCCGCATGAGGTCGTCGTCGTCGGCGATCAGCACGCGTGTCATGCGCTCACCTCTCCGTAGGGAAGGCGGGCGCGGACAGAGAACGAGCCGTTCCCACGCTCGACCTCGAGGGTGCCGCCGAGCAGCGTCGCCCGCTCGCGCATGCCGACCAGCCCATGCCCGCCGTTTGGCCTCGTGCCGCCTCCGCCGGGCGCGGGGTTGCTGACCGTGAGCTCGAGCGCTGCCTCGCCGAACGCAAGCTCGACGTGGGCGGCACCTCCGCCGTGTCGGGCAGCGTTTGTGAGTGCCTCCTGCAGGATCCGGTATGCAGCCTGGTCAACGGCGCCGTCGAGCTTCCGCGGCTCGCCCTCGTTTGCGACGCTCACGTCGAGCCCCGTCGCGGCATGGCGCGCGACGAGCGTGTCGAGCGATGCGAGCCCGGGTGGTGCATCCACGGCACCGTTCCCGGAGCCGCGCTCACGCAGGGTGCCGACGATCTGGTCGATCTCGGCGACGGTCTTCCGCGCCAGCTCCTCGATCGCCTCCAGCGCAGCCTGCGAGCGCTCGGGATCGCGGCGCAGGCGAGCGGTGCCCGCCCGCACCGCGATCACGTTGATCGCGTGGCCGGCCGCGTCGTGCAGATCGCGGGCGATGCGGGCCCGCTCTTCGGCGGCGGCGAGGCGACGATCCCGCTCGCCCTCGCGCTCGGCCCGGAGAGCCCGCTCCCTGAGCTCGGCGACCTCTCTGCGCCGGAGCCGGGTTCGCTCGCCGGCGAACCATGCCACGGCCCACGCGAGGCCCGCGTGGACAAGCTCGCTCTCCGGAAAGCCGTCACTGCCGATGCCGGCAGCGACCAGGTAGGCGCCGAAGAGCGCCACGACGATGCCGCTGCTCCGCCATGTCCAGGGCTGCTCAGCGTCGCGACTCTGCGCCAGCAAGAACAGCGCGACGGTGGGTCCGAGCGGGACCGTGAGCGGATAGCCGAGCCCGGCGAGCACCACGCTTGCAGACGCGGCGAGCACGAAGACGGCTCCTGGCGCCTTGCGCCAGGCGAGGAGCGGCACGGTTGAGCATGCGGCCAACAGTCCGCTCGTCCAGTCGAGCTCACCGGTGGCGTGCGGCGAGGCGATGAGACCCCCGCGCGAAAGCTGCGCCAGCGAGCCGGCGAGCGCGACGGTCGCGATCGCCGCATCGATCAGCCACCCCGATCGCGTCCGGGCAGCGAGGAGCCGGTACGCCCTGGCCGCCATCGCCAGCCAAGAGTAATCCCGCACAGGCCGGCGCGAATCCCCGCGCTGACGATCCTTGTCCACGCATCGGGGATCGCGAACTTCCCCGCGGCCGCCGATGCGTTCGGGCCCCGGCCGTCCGTAGCTTCGGATCGATGACCGGTCGACCTCGAGATCCGAACCCCAAGGAGCGATCATGCTGAATCGAGCTCTCGGACTGACCCTCGCAATGGCCGTGGCGATTACGGCGGCCGTCGGCGTTGCCTTCGCGCCCGCGGCACCGACAGCCAGGGCGCAGACACCCGCGGCGTCTACTGCCGCGTCCGACAACGCGGTCCTGAACTGGTACCGGTACACGGGGCGGGAAATCAACCAGGCCGCGCAGATGCGGAACCAACCGCAGCGTGCGCGGCTGGAGATGGCCATGGTGCAGGGCACGACGCCGTGAACGCGATCACGCGCACGAACCAGCCCTATCTGGCCGCGCCACCCGCCAAGCGGTGGTACTCCCAGGACGCCGCTGCGGCGACGGCCGCCTATCGGGTAGTGATCGCGCTGCTGTCCGACCGGAAGGCTGCGCTCGAGCCGTTGTACGAGCAGTCGCTGGCCGACGTCCCCGACGGCGCCGCGAAGACGGGCGGCATCGAGGTCGGCACGAGTGCCGCCGCAACGATGCTCGCCGCGCGCGAGAACGACGGCCGCGACGGCTCGCGGGAGCCGGTCTTCGGCACCGAGCCGGGCGTGTGGCGGCCGACGCCGCCGCCGTTCGCGGTCACCGACTCCGCCTGGATCGGCGACGTCAAGCCGTTCCTCATCCCTAGCGCCGAGCGGTTCCGCAGTCGCGGCCCGAACCGGCTCGAGAGCGGGATCTACGCCAAGGAGCTCAGCGAGGTGAAGGAGCTCGGCGCCGCCGACAGTGCCACCCGGACGCCGGACCAGACCGACACCGCGTTGTACTGGGACCAGGCGCCGTGGGGCGAGATCCTCGTCTCACTTGCCGAGAGCGAGAACCTGAACGCGAACGACACCGCGCGCCTGCTGGCAATGGTGAGCCTCGCCGGCGCCGACGCGGAGACCGTCGTCATCAACGAGAAGAACTACGGGAACACGCGGCGGCCGATAACGGCGATCCGCAACGCGGACACCGACGGCAACCCGGCCACGACGCCTGACCCGGACTGGACGCCGCTGATCGACACGCCCGGCGTCCCCGAGTATCCCGCCGGGCACACGACCGGAAGCGGTGCGATCGTGGGCGCGCTGCAGAGCTTCTTCGGAACCGTCCAGATGGAGTTCAGCGCCTTCAGCCGAGGCTCCGGCACGACCAGGAGCTTCACCAGCTTCTCCCAGGCGCTCCAGGAGACGATCCGCTCGCGCGTATGGGGCGGGATCTACTCCCGCACCGCCGACGACTTCGGCGCCCGCATCGGCAAGCGGATCGCCAACGGGGAAAGCAGCCGCTACTTCAGGCCGATCGCGCGCTGACGAAGGACTTGCACCAGCGCGGTCAGCAGGCCGGCGTGGACAGGACCCCGCGCTGGTCGATCTGCACGAGCACTAGCCTGCGGTCGATAGATGGCGCGCGCGCTCGCCCTCGACGGCGACGTTGCGGAAGACGAGGTAGAGGCCGAGATCGTATGCGCTCTTGAGGGCGCCGGCGATCACGAAGGGTGTGCCGAGTCCGACGCGCAGCGACGCGGCGGCGGTCAGCGGTGCGATCGGGCGCGTGAGGTAGCGGGCGGTGTTGGTGTAGGCGGCGGCTGCGGTGCGCTCGCTCGGGTCGACGACCGCCATGACGTATGCCTGCCGGGTGGGCACGTCCATCTGGGAGAGGGCGAAGCGGGCGAGCAGGAGCGTGACCGCGCTGGCCATGTTGGGCGCGAAGGCGATCGCGGCGAGCAGCAGGTTGGAGGGCAGGTGGGAGAAGACCATCGTCCGCAAGAGGCCGATCCGGTCGGCGAGGCGGACGGCGGCCTGGAAGGAGAGGGCCTGCAGGATGCCGATCGCGAAGAAGACGATCGCGAGCGTCTGCGGCGAGGCGTCGTACCTGCGCGTGAACAGATAGGCGATGAAGGTCTGCGGGACGAAGCCGCCGCCGAAGCTGTCGAGCGCGAACAGCGCCGAGAGCCGGGCGACGATGCCGCGGGAGCGATGGAGCGGCGGACGGCGTTCCTCCTCGAGCGCGTGGCCGAGCTCGACCGCGGGCGAGAGACGAGACGACGCGAGGAGTCCGGTCGCGGCGGCGAGCGGGTAGGCGAGCAGCCACTCGGGCGAGCTCGCCACGAGCGCGATCAGCGCGCCGAGCGAGCCGGCCAGGGTGGCGACCGTGTTGTAGGCGCCGAAGAGGCGGGTCGCATCCTGCTCTCCGGCGGCGTGCGCGAGCATTGCCTGCTCGAGCGAGGTGAACGGCCCGGATTCGACGACCTCGGTCGAGACGGCGCCGGTGAGCCCTGCGAGGATCAGCGCGGGCAGCCAGCCGGTGAGGGCGAAGACGGTGCCGGCGATCGCCATCGCGACGAGCAGCAGGCGGTAGCAGCGCCGCCGACCGAGGCGGTCGCCGTAGCGGGCGAGGAACACGGACGCGATCGCGCTCCCGGCGAGCAGCGCGGCGAGGACGGCGCCGACCGCGGCGTCGGAGAGGCCACGGTCGGCGAGCGTGACGCCGATCAAGACCGAGCCGAGACCGTAGGCGAGCGCGCGCGCCCCCTGCACCGCGACGATCCGGCGTGCGTCCGCGCTCAGCCGCGTTCCTCGAACACCATCGCGCCGCCGCTTGCGGGGCAGAAGGCGTACAGGCAGCGGCCGTCCGGGTCCCAACCGATCGTGTGCGCACCCGGCTCGGTCTCGACCACCTCGAGCGGCTCGAGGCGCTCCGTGTCGAAGCCGCACACGAGACCGGGCTCGCCGATCGCTACGTAGAGGCGGGCGAGCTCCGGGTCGCACATGACCACGTCGGGGACGCCGGGAAGGGGCAGGGTCGCGAGCAGGTCGCCGCGGTCGCGGTCGAGGACGACGAGCGCGCCTTCGTCGGCGGCACAGAAGAGGCGGTCACCCTCGAGCCACAGCCCGTGCGGGCCGGCGGCCGGGACCGGGAGCCGACCGACGATCTCGAACCGCGCGCAGTCGACGACGAGGATCTCGGCCGGCTCGCGGACGTTCGCGTACACGCGGTCGCGCTCGGCGTCGTAGACCGCCCAGCGCGGGCGACCCGGGAGCGGGAGCTCGCCGATCACACGCATCGCGTCGAGGTCGACGATGGAGGCGGTGCAGCTCTCGCCGAGCGGCTCGCCGAGATTGAAGGCGTACAGATGACGCCGTCGACGGTCGTAGGCGAGCCCGTTCGGATGAGGCCCCACGGGAACTCGGCCCAGCAGCTGCTCGTCGGAGCAGCGGAAGACGCTGACGCGCGCGGCGGCGCGGTCGCTGGTGAGCAGCAGATCCTGCGCCTCGTCGATCAGCACGCCGGCCACGCCCGGCAGCTCGGGAAGCGCGCGCAGGAAGGTCTGCCCGCTGCAGTCGAGCACGTCGACGCGGTCGGCGCCGGTGTGCGCGACGTACATCCGCCGGGTCGCCCGGTGGGTGTCGGCGTGGTCGAATCCGGGCTCGCGGCCGGGCGGCACCGGCACGAAGCCGACGCGGCTGAGGCTCATGCTGCGGCGCGGCCTTGCTCGACCTCCCGGCGGCACCAGGCGTAGAGGGCGTCGTACACCGGCAATGAGAGCTCGAGCTGACGGTGGTCGCCGAGCTCGAGCAGGTGGAAGCCCTCGGCGACCGCGAGCAGGCCGCGCGACTGCGGAGTCGCATCCCGATCGTCGGCGATGTCGGCGCCGTGCACGATCCGCGCCAGCAGCTCGAGCGCCGGGTCGTCGAGCTCGTATTCCTCGACGAGCACCTCGAACGAGCAGAGGCCGTCGCGGTGCGTGAACCGGGCGCCGGGCGCGTCGTAGGAGTGCGCGCCCTCGCGCTCCGCCACCTCGAGCACCCGCGCGGCGGGCACGTACAGGAACTCCGCCTCGGGGTCGATGAACTTTCGGATCAGCCAGGGGCAGGCGATCCGGTCGGTCTTCGGTCGCTCGCGTGTCACCCATTTCATCGACGTCTCCTTTCCGACTCGATCAGGCGGGCTCTCTGCCGCTGAGGAGCGCCCGCTTGCGGTACTCGTAGAGCCCGTCGAACAGCGGCGCCGCGAGGCGGAGCAATTCCTCGTCGTCGCGGACCATCGACAGCCCGCGCACGAGCACGTCGAGCCCGGCTGCCTCCGGTGCGTCGTAGCGCTCGTCCGCGAGGTCTGCCTCGTGCACGACCTTTGCCATCTCCCACAGCACCGGGTCGGCGAGCTCGTAGCGGCGCAGGAACGTCTCGAAGCTGCACTCGCCGCCGTGATGCGAGAGCTCGACGCCACGCATGTCGAACGCGGTCGCATCGGCCGGGACCTCCTCCGGATCGTCGACGAACACGAACTCCGCCTCCGGGTCGAGGAAGCGGCGGATCAGCCAGGCGCAGGCCGCACGATCGACGTGGCAGTGTCGCCGCGTCGCCCACCTCATCGCACGGGCTCCCCGGCGAGAGACGCCGGCTCGGCGAGCGTCTGCTGGGCACCGAGAAGGTGCAGCTTCCGCCAGAGCGCGCTGCGCGGTGTCGAGGGCTCCCGCGGCAGCCGGTACGCAAGCAGCACCCACGCGGTCGCCGTCGACGCCATGAAGGCACCATACCTGAGTTATGCAACCGGGGTTGCACGATCCATGCAGGTTGCGGATCGTCCCCGACCTTCGCGGTGCACTACGAGCTACGGGGACGCGGCGGACGGCCGAACGCGGACGACGCGGTCGACGACGAAGTCGGCGCGGGCGAAGCGCAGGACCGAGTCCTCGGCGGATGCCCGCGCCATGGCTCGGAACCCGGGGCGCCGGTCCGGCGGGCTCACGACCGACCCTATGTCAGATGGTCGGCGCCGCGTCGTCCCGTCTCGCGGCTCCGGCGAACGGTGAGAGATCGCCGGCTGGAGGTCGAGTCGACGCGGTGCCTGACTGGATTACACGTCGATGCCGAGCTTGCGAAGCTCGACCATGGCCGTACGGCGCCAGCGGGTCGTGTCGGGAGAGAACGGGAGCGTGAACGGCATCCCGTTCTGCTTCCGTAGCGGCTTCCCGTCGCGCAGGACGTGGTAGTGGCCGGGCGTCGACTCGACCGTGAGCCCGACCGACTCGAGTCGGCGAATGAACTCGCGGACGTCTTTTCTCATCTTGTCGCGCCTTCGGATGATTGGCTCGCGCGTTTCCCGGTCCTGGTCGAGCCTCGTTTCCGGTTTTGTGGCTGGCCGGCGGGGTCGACGTCGATGAGGGGTGGCTCGTGGAGGGCCTCGTCGATCACGCGCTCGAGCGAGGCGGTCGGGCCCAGGAGCCGGGCTAGCTCACGCTGGGCGACGATGTCGAGACTCGAGTCGAGATCCTTGCCATAGAACCTGCTGCCGCTCTCGTGGTGCGCCAGCATCGCCTCGCAGGCGCGTTCGGGATCGCGATCGCGAATCGCCTCGTACACCGCTCGATGGTACGGCGCCGACGCGGCAACGACTTTCGGGTCACTGAGGCTCCGCAGCATCAGCTCGAAGATGAGGGTCGCGATCGACTCGAAGCTCGTCTCGATTACGGGGTTGTGGGCCATGCGCGCGACGAGCCGGTGGATCGTGATGTCCCATCGAGCGCGATCGAGAACGGTGGTCGCAGCGTCGTTGCGTTCCACGGCCCGACCGAGCGCCACGATCTCCTGTTCGGTGGCACGCGTGGCGGCGAGCCGTGCGGCCGCCGGCTCGATGATCATCCGGACCTCGATCAGATGGTGGGGCGTGACGTGCTGACGGCGGTAGTGGGACCCGAGTGGCCGCGCTGCCTCGGTCGTAGACGCCGCCCGGACAAACGCGCCGCGACCGGGGGAAACCTCCACGAGCCCTCGCTCGACGAGACTGCGCAACGCCTCCCTGATCAGGGGTCTGCTCACCCCGAGCCGCTGCGCGAGATCGCGCTCGGATGGAAGCTTCGTACCGGCCTCCAGACCGCCTCCGAGCACCTCCGCCTCGAGTTGCGCCGCGACGTCGCTCCGGGTGAGGTGACTTCGCGCTTCCATCACGTCGCCACGGTACTCGGTTCGTCGTCGGGCCACACACCGCCCACCTCGCGTGGGGCCGGGGCTGCGTCCGCCCTGCATGTCTGCCTGAGGAGGACTCGTGCCGGAGCACCGTCCGCGCCCTGGAGCTTCACCGGCCCGCAGAAGAGGTCGTATTGGCCGGCAGCGATCCCCGTGAGATCGAGTCCCTCGACGCAGACGACACCGGCGCCGAGCAGGATGCGATGCGTCTCGGGCGAGCCGACCGAGAGATAGTCGATTCCGACGAGCTTGATGCCCGCGGCAACGAGCACCTCCGCCGCCCTCGGCGCGATCGAGACGAAGTCCAGCGTGAACGTGTCGGTCTCCCACAGCCGCGAGTTCCGGGTCGCGAAGACCACGCGATGCACGCCCGCCAGATCGATCCTGTCCAGTGCGTCGGCGTCGATCGACCTCTGGAGATCGCGGAGGTCGACCACCAGAGCAGGGCCGCATAGCGCGTCGACGTCGAGCGTTTCCACGCCGCCGGACCCGTCGATGAAGTGGTTTGGGGCGTCGACGTGGGTCCCGGTGTGCACTCCACAGCAGAGCTCGCTCACGTTCGCGACCGCGCCGTCGGCGATCGCGGTCGCGAGGGTGAGCGATATGGGCGGGTCTCCCTCCCAGATGTGCATCCCGGGTCGGGCGAGCACGCTGACATCCAAGAGCGGCATGAGGGCTCCCGCGGCACCGATCAGCCGCGCTGGATCCGTCATGTGGGCTCTTCCCGGCCGAAAAGGACGAGCACGGCGAGGATCGCGACGCCGTAGACGATGCTCCGCCCGTACTCCGGCATGTTCTGGGCCTGCAGAAGGCTGATCAAGCCTACGAGACCGACGGCACCTGCGACCGTGCCGAGGTAGTGGCCGCGTCCACCGAGAATCGAGACGCCCCCGATCACGGCCGCGGCGATCGATTGGAACAGGAACGGATCACCCATCCCGAGCGTCGGCTGGCCGCTGTAGGCGACGAGGACGATTCCCCCGAGGGCGGCGAAGAGACCGCTCAGCATGTAGAGGACGACGGTGACGAGCCTCACGTTGACCCCTGCGAGGTACGCCGCGACGACGTTGTTGCCGGTCGCGTAGATCCTGCGCCCGAAGGTCGTGAAGCTCAGGACGAAGGTCGTGATCACGATCACACCCAGCCAGAGGAGCAGGTCGACAGGCACGCCGGCCACCCGCTCGTGGATTGCCTTCTGCAGGGCGGGCGGTGCATAGGACGCGCATGTCGGGCAGGTCAGCCCCTGCGTCCGCCCGAGCGTCAGGCCCTCCATGATCCCGTTCATCGCGAGTGTCATCACCACGGCCGGCACGGCGAGGTACGAGACGCACACGCCGTTGACGATCCCGACCACTGCGCCGAGGGCGAGGGCGAGCGCGACCGCGTAGACCGCACGGGTGTCCCGGCCGAGCGAGGCGGTCGCGAACAGAATCCCGGCCGCGTTCAGGACCCAGGGCACGGACAGGTCGATGCCCCCGACGAAGAGGACGAACGTCTGTCCGGCTGCGACGATCCCGACGAACGACGCTACGACGAGGATGGCCTTCACGCTGTCCGGGCTCGCGAATCCCTCGTGGAGGAAGGAGCCGACGACGAAGACGAGGATCGCCGCGCCGAAGGTCACCAGGGTCCGGCGCCGGTCGGGCGTCAGCACGCGTAGTGCGCGACCGGCGTATGCGATGGAATGCCGTGGATCGTTCACGATCGCGCCCTCAGCAGCCGCGCGAGCAGCGTTCCGGCGAGTACCGCGATGAGCAGGAACAGTCCCTGGAAGAACGACTGGTAGAGCGGGTCGATCCCGGCGAAGAAGAGGACGTTCGTGAGGATCGTGAGGATGAAGGCGCCGGCAATGCTTCCTAGCGCACTTCCGCGCCCGCCGAAGAAGCTGATCCCGCCTAGGACGACCGCGGCGATCGAGGTGAGGATGTAGACGTCACCGGCCGCCGCATCGCCGCCGGTCGTGCTCGCCGAGAGAAAGAGCCCACCGGCGGCGGCGAGCAGGCCCGAGAGCGCATACGCCACGACCTTGATCTTCCGAACCGGTATGCCGTGCGCGCGTGCCGCGTACTCGTCGTTTCCGACGGCGAAGATCCTGACGCCGAGCGTCGACCGTCGGAGAGCGAGCCACCCGATCGCGACGAGCCCGATGAACACGAGGCTCCACGGGCCCTTGGAGCTCGCCAGCACGTTCGAGTACGACGGTGGGATCAGACCGCCCGGCTCGGGGAGGATCCTGATCGCGACTCCCTGCAGGATCGCGAGCGTCGCGAGCGTGACGAGGATCGGCTGAAGCCGGGCGTAGGCGACGAGGACGCCGTTAGCCGCGCCGCAGCCTGCGCCGAGCGCGAGGATTGCGAGCGACCATCCGACCATGCTGACGAGCCCGTCGTGCATGTGGGTGGCCGCAAGCGTGTTCGAGACGTCGATGACACCCCCGACCGACAGGTCGATCCCGCGCGTGACCACGACGATCGTCTGCCCGACGGCGACAAGCACGGTCGGCGCAGCGGTGTTCACGATCGACGTCCACTCGAAGGAGCCGGGCAGGCTGCCGAGTCGTCCGTAGAACAGTCCGATGTAGAGGCCTGTGAGGCCGGAGAGGATCACGAAGGACAGCCCGAGCGGCGTGTTCTGCGCGAGCGAGGTGCGCCATCGGCGTCTGAAGGCGCCGTTCCGTGCCGTCACGGCGACGCCGGTCATTCCTTCCCCTCGCGGAGCGCGGCCCTGACGATCGCCTCCGCGTCCGCCTCCCGGCCGGACAGCTCGGAGACGATGCGTCCGTCCCGCATGACGAGCACACGGTGACAGAGCTGAGCGATTTCCTCCGTCTCGCTGGAGTAGTAGAGAAGCGCCTTCCCTTCCGCGGCGAGCCTCACGACCAACTGGTAGATGTCGTGCTTTGTCCCGATGTCGACCCCCCGGGTGATGTCGAACAGCAGGAGCACGTCGGGCTCGGTGAGAAGCCATCGGCCAACCAGCACCTTCTGCTGGTTGCCGCCGGAGAGCTTCCCGACCGCCTGGAGCCCGGCGTCTCGCGTCTTGATCTGGAGGCGATCGATGACACGGTCGACGAGGTGGTCTTCACGCCGGCTGTGGACGACACCGGCACGGCTGATCCGATCGAGAACCGCGAGAGTGAGGTTGTCCTTGACCGACATAGGCAGCATCAGACCCTCGGTCTTGCGGTCCTCGGGCACGAGCGCGACCGCGAGGCCGTGGTCGATGGCGTCCGCCGGGCTGCGGAGTCGCACCCGCTTGCCGCGAACGAACAGCTGGCCACGCGACAGCTTCCGTGCACCGAACAGCGACAGGAACAGCTCGGGCTGACCCTGGCCGGCAAGCCCGCCCATACCGAGGATCTCGCCACGGCGGAGCTCGAAGGAGATCCCGTCGAGGACGTCGTCGCCGAGGGCGTCTGCGCGCAGCGCGACGTCGGCTTCCCCGACCGCCGGTGGCCTGTCCGGGTACATGCGGTCGATCGTCCGCCCCGTCATCAACGTGACGGCCTCGTGCTCGTCGAACCGCGGGCGCGTGGCCACGTGCGCGCCATTCCGGAGGATCGTGATGCGGTCGGCCAGGCTGCTGACCTCGCTCCAGCGATGTGACGTGAAGAGAACGCACGCGCCGGAGTCGCGAAGGCGGCGCACGTGACCGAAGAGCCATTCGACGTCGGTCTCCGCGAGGGCGGACGTCGGCTCGTCGAGGAGCAGGATCCTCGGCGCGCGCATGAACGCGCACGTGATCTCGACGATTTGCCGCTGCGCGAGCGAGAGCGAACCGGCGAGAGCTCGTGGGTCGATGCCGTCGACGCCGAAGCGCTGGAGCACGGCCTCGGCGTGCTCTGCGAGCTTGCGCCGCTGGATCAGGTGCGTGACGCCGCGTGGCTCCTGACCGATGAAGAGGTTCTCGGCAACGGTCATCCAGGGGAACAGCGTCAACTCCTGGAAGACGGTGCCCACCCCGAGTCGGCGGGCGGCGCTCGGGCCCGACAAGGTGACGTCCTGGCCGTCGATGCGGACCGTCCCCGCATCGGGCTTCACGATCCCCCCCAAAATCTTGATCAGCGTGCTCTTCCCGGCGCCGTTCTCGCCGACGAGCGCGTGAATCTCACCAAAGCTCGCGGCGAGCGCCACTCCGCTGAGCGCCTTGACTCCTCCGAAGGAGCGCGAGACGTCGGTCGCATCGATTGCGGGTGTTCCGGTCGGCATTGGTCCTTGTGTCGTCGCTCACGTGCGGGAGTCCCTCGGAGCAGCCAGGTGGTCGCCCCGGAGGGCCGAGGGCGACCACCGGTCTTTGCAGAGGACTACGTCGGGAGCTTCACTTTCAGCGCTCCCGGGCACGGCTTGCCGGTCAGCGCAGCCTGGACGCAGATGACGAGCGTCGCCTTCGGGCCCGAGTCGGTGAAATCGGCAAAGAAGCTGTCCGGGAGGTTGGGGAACACGGTCAACCCCTTCTTGACCGTCTTGTGCGTCACGTAGGGGAAGGGGATCTCGATATTCGACTTGGCGTGCTCCTTCGTGAGGATGGCACGAGCAAGCTCGAGCGCCACGAGGGACAGGTACGGCGGCTGGCCGATCGAGATCCCCGGGGTGTGCTTGCCCTTGTAGCCCTCGCGAAGCAGGAACTTCCGGAATCCGTTCTCGCCCTCGCCCGCCGTAATGGGTAGCGGCTTGTCGGCCGAGACGAAGGCCTTGAGGACTCCGTCCGTCCCGCCGGAGACCCACACCCCGTCGACGTCCGGCAGCGACGGGAGCTGAGCCGCCGTCGCGCGCTGCGCAGCTGCCGAGTCCCAGTTGCCGCTGTACTTCCCGACCACCTTGATCCCGGGATTCGCCTTGAACACCATCTGGGCACCCCGGTTTCGCTCGGAGTCGGCGAAGGTGCCCGCGACGCCGGTCACCATCACCACGTTCCCCTTGCCCTTGAGCTGGTCGACGAGGAACTGGGCGCCTTGCATGCCGAACTTGAGCTGATTCGTGTTGACGGTCTGAGCACACGGAGCGGTGACGACGTTGTCGAACGACACCACGACGATTCCGCGGTCGCACGCCTGCTTGATGATTCCGTTGAGGCCCGCCGGCGAGGCCGCGTTGAGGACGATCGCGTCGACCCGCTGCGAGATCAGGTTCGAGATCTGCTGAGTCTGCTTGCCAACGTCGTTGCCCGAGTTGTAGACCGAACAAGTCACCTGCTGGCTGTACGGCGGCATCTTGCATCCCGCCTTGAACAGGTTCGCCATCTCGACCCGCCATGTGTTGCCGATGAACGAGTTGGCGAGCGCGATCCTGTACTTCGGCGCCCCACTTTTCGCGCCTCGGTTCGTGGCAGCGGTGGCCGCCGCGATCGAGGTCGCAGCCACCGTCGCCGCGATCAGCAGGGCCGCCAAACGTGAACTGCTCATCTGCTCAGTGCTCCTTTCGAGTCTGCGTTCGCGGGCGCGAGTGCCGCGCCCCTGTGAATCCGACGGAGTACGAGCCGTGATCCGCCAGGCTCGCTGCCACGCACGTGGGCGCAACGTCGAGCCGGTGCTGCGAGATAGCGCGAGTTGGTTGTCCGAGCACCCAGTCTAGGCTAGACTGGTCTTACCGGTAATTCCGCAACTCTACGATGGCGTTCCACGAATGTCAATCGGCAGACGCCGTCGGTGACCTCCGCTCAGATCGCGACATGAAGCCGACGAGCCCTCCCGCAGGCACCAGCGAGCGCGACGTGCGCGGCACGTGGTCGCAGGTCGTGCTCATCGGTCTGATGGCAACGGGGAAGACCGTCGTCGGCGAGGAGCTAGCGAGGCGCCTCGGCGTTCAGTTCCACGACAACGATCGGCAGCTCGCAGAAGCCGCCGGACTCACCCCGGCAGAGCTTCGCGCGCGCCACGGTGTGGCTGCGCTCCATGCCCTCGAGGTCCGCATCCTTCTCGGGGCCCTACGAATAGGCGGTCCCAGGGTTATCAGCGCCGCCGCGAGCGTCGTCGAGACCGACGCTGTCAGGAGTGGGCTCCGGAACCCGGACACGTGCGCGATCTGGCTGCGCGGCACGCCGGCGACGCTTGCGGCCCGCTTCCACAACGAAGCCCATCGACCCGCCTACGCCGATGACCTGGAGGAGTTCTTCGAGCACCAGATCGCGACGCGCGCTCCGCTGTTCCTCGAGGTCAGCGACGCGGTGGTCGACATCGACAAGCTCTCCGTCGAAGAGGTGGTCGAGCACACCCTCGCGATCGTGCGAGGATACGGCGAGCCGGTGCACTCAGGCGAGTCGTGACTGTGCCGACTCACTGGCCCGGTGCCGCTAATGCTCGGCTCGGCCCGTACTAGCTTTCCCCGACCGTGTCCGCGTGGAACTGACATCGAGGAAGCGCTGAGTCCCAGCGTGGGGTGCAGCCGCATCCCCTGCCTGTAGACGTCGGCCGCATCCCCTCGGGCAGCGCCGCGGATCGGCGCCGCGGCCGTAGGTCGGCGGCGCAGGCTCGAGTCTCGAGCGAATTCGTGTCGCGCGCCTTGCAAAGATCGGATGAATAGCGGTAAAGTCGGCCCGTGGGTGCGCATTCTACGGACACGACGCCGATAAAGGTCGGGTTTTTGCCCCGTCCGGTGCGAATTACATCGCTCGAGGTGCGTGACATTCGGTTCCCTACGTCGCTGGCCGGCGACGGCTCGGACGCGATGCACCCGCACCCGGACTACTCGGCCGCGTACGTGGTGCTTCGCACGGACGCGGACGACGGGCACGAGGGCCACGGGCTGACGTTCACGATCGGTCGCGGCACGGAGATCTGCGTCGTCGCGGCGCGCGCCTTCGAGCCGCTGGTCGTCGGGCGGACGCTCGAAGGGATCGAGTCGGACATGCGGAGCTTCTGGCGAAGCATCGTCGCCGACGGCACGCTCCGCTGGCTCGGGCCGGAGAAGGGCGTCGTCCATCTCGCAGCGGCGGCCGTCGTCAACGCCGTATGGGATCTCTGGGCGAAGAGAGAGGGCAAGCCGCTCTGGAAGCTGCTCGCCGATATGAGCTCGGAGCAGCTCGTTTCGTGCATCGAGTTCAGATACATCTCCGATGCGTTGGATCCGGACGAGGCGGTGGAGCTTCTCGGGCGGCTCGAGCAATCACGCGCGGAACGCGAGGCTGACCTGCTCGGCAATGGCTATCCGGCGTACACGACATCTGCCGGCTGGCTCGGGTACGAGGACGGAAAGGTCGAGGCACTGGTGCGTGAGGCGACGGAGCGCGGCTTCGGCCGCGTGAAGATGAAGGTCGGCCGCGATCTCGACGAGGACGTCCGCCGGGCGGCGCTGATCCGAAGCGTCCTCGGCCCCGAGCGTGCGCTGATGATGGACGCGAATCAGGCGTGGAGCGTCGAGGAGGCGATCTCGGCGATGGCCCGCCTCGCGGATTTCGATCCCTGGTGGATCGAGGAGCCCACGAGCCCCGACGACATCCTCGGACACGCGCGAATCCGGAGGGAGATCGCGCCCATCCGCGTGGCCACCGGCGAGCACGTCCAGAACCGGGTGATCTTCAAGCAGCTGTTCGAGGCCGGCGCGATCGACGTCTGCCAGCTCGACGCCTGCCGTCTCGGCGGCGTGAACGAGGCACTCGCGGTTCTGCTCATGGCGGCGAAACGCGGCATCCCGGTGTGCCCGCACGCGGGCGGCGTCGGCCTCTGCGAGTACGTGCAGCATCTTGCGGCATTCGACTACGTGGCGGTGAGCGGCTCGCTCGACGACCGCATGATCGAGTGGGTCGACCATCTCCACGAGCACTTCAAGGAGCCGGCCGTCGTGCGCGACGGCCGCTACCAGCTGCCGCTGACGCCTGGGTACAGCGTCGAGATGCTGCCGGAGTCGCTCGACGAGTACGAGTTCCCGACGGGCCCGGCCTGGCGGACGGGTGTGCCGGTCGAGCACGATGGCGGCTAGGAACGTGCTCCCGGAGTCGCGATCCTCGGCGCTCGTGGAGCGCAAACGCGCAGGGATCGTCGACCGCTACCTGTTGCTGCAGGCGGGCCTGCTCGTCGTGCGCGCTGGGCCGGCGCTGATCTTGCTGATCCTGGTCGCCGCGGTCGCCCTCACGACGGACGTCTTCCTCACGAGCCGCAACGTCGGGAACGTCTTCTCCCAGACCGCCGTCATCTCGGTTCTTGCGCTCGGCCAGCTTCTCGTGATCATCACGCGCGGCATCGACCTCTCGGTGGGCGCGACCGTCGCGCTGTCGTCTGTCGTCGGCGCGCTCGTCTACCGCGACCTCACCGACTCGGGCGCGCTCGTCATTCTGGCCATCCTCGGAACCGGGCTTGCGGTCGGCGCTGTCAACGGGCTCGTGTACGTGTACGGGCGGATCCCCCATCCGTTCATCGTCACGCTCGCGACGCTCAGCATTGCGAAGGGGGTCGCGCTCTGGGCGGCCGACGGGACGCTGATCCCGGGCGTGCCGCCCGCCGTCGACAAGCTGGGCGGCTCCTACGAATGGTTGCCGTACTCGTTCTTCCTCGTTCTCGGGCTCGCGCTCACAGTGCTCGTCCTTTCGCGGTCGCTGGTGTGGGGACGCTGGCTGTACGCGGTCGGCGGCAGTCCGGAGGCGGCGCGGCGGACCGGAATCCCGGTCAACCGCGTCCTCGTCACCGTCTACGTGCTGTGCGGTCTGGCGGCTGGCTTCGGAGGCGTCATCGTCGCGAGCCAGACGGCCTCTGGCTCGCCGACGTTTGGCGAGCTCGCCGAGCTGGACTCGATCGCGGCGGTGATCATCGGCGGCGCGGCGTTCGCGGGCGGCCGTGGACACGTCGGAAACGCGCTCGTCGGCGCGCTCACGATCGGCGTGATCAGGAACGCGCTCAACCTCCACAACGTCGACGCCTTCTACCAGCTGATCGTCATCGGCGTCGTGATCCTGATCGCAGTCGAGCTCGACGTGATCCGCGGCTGGCTCGAGGACCGGTTCCGCATGGCCCAGGCGGCGAGGAACGCATGACGGCTCCGCCGGCGCTTTCCGTCCACGGCGCGACGAAGCGGTTCGGGGCCGTCACGGCGCTCGACGGCGTCGACATCGAGGTGCGGGCCGGCGAGGTGCTCGCGCTGCTCGGAGACAACGGGGCTGGCAAGTCGACGCTGATCAAGTGCATCAGCGGCGCGCATCGCCTCGACCAAGGGTCGATGGCGATGGACGGCCGGAAGGTGACGATCCACTCGCCCGCGGACGCGCGCGCGCTCGGGATCGAGACCGTCTACCAGGATCTGGCGCTCTTCGACAACCTGAGCCCGAGCGACAACTTCTACGCGGGACGCGAGCTCGCGTCGCCGCGGTGGCTCCCGCGCTCCGTCCGCGTCATCCGCCGCCGGCAGATGACCGCGCGGACGACGGAGGTGCTAGAGCGACTGCGCGTGACGCTTCCGAGTCAGGACAGCGTCGTCGGCCTCCTCTCCGGCGGCCAGCGCCAGGCCGTCGCAGTCAGTCGCGCCGCAGCGTTTGCGTCTCGGGTCGTGATCCTCGACGAGCCGACCGCGGCGCTCGGGGTTCGCGAGTCCCGAACCGTGCTCGACCTCATCCTTCGACTACGCGAGGAGCACAAGGCCGTCGTCGTCATCTCCCACGCCATGGATCACGTGATGGAGGTGGCAGATCGCGCGATTGTCCTCCGGCGCGGGCGAAAGGTGGGTGAGCTCGCAGCGAGTCCCGAGACCCACCAGGAAATCGTCTCGCTCATCGTAGGAGGTGCCGCCTAGACCGATCAGCGAACTCCCGTCGAGTCTCGGGCCGCCGACGTTGGGCGCCCAGAGCGGCCCGAGACCGTTCACCACGAGTCCATGGAAGGAGACGAACGATGTCGAGAACACGACTCTCGCTTGGCGCAGCTCTGGGCGCGATTGCGCTCCTCATCGCCGTCTGGGCCGGAGGCGCCGGCGCGGCGACCACCGGACCGGAGGCGGCAACGGGCGCGGCGACGTCCGGCGCTTCCGCGGCGCCCGTCAAGCTCGGATTCATCACGAAGTTCCCGGTTGGGTTCTTCTTCACGCTCGAGAACGCCGCGAAGAAGTGGGATCGGGCACACCCCGGCGCGGTGGTGGTCTTCGCCCAGGGTAAGAGCGCGACGGACGACGCCGGCGTCATCGCCGCGATCCAGGACCTGGTCGCCCAGGGCGCCAAGGGCATCGCCGTCACGCCCACGAGCCCGGCGGTCAGCAAGGCCCTCGACGCGGCGATCGAACAGGGGGTCAAGGTCGTCCTCATGGACAACGACATCCCCGGCTGGAAGAACAAGTCCTCGGTGGTCGCCACGAACAACTACAAGGGCGGCGTCCTCGCCGGGAAATACCTCGCGCAGCGGCTGAGGCCGGGCGACAAGCTCGGCGTGCTCGCGGGCGTCCCGGGAGTGCCCGCGCTCGACGACCGGGTCAACGGCATGCTCGCCGGGCTGGGCGCCCTGAAGAGCAAGCTGAAGATCGTCGGCAAGCTTCGGACGGACTGCGCGCAGGACAAGGGCTTCGCGGCAGCGCAGACGATCCTGACCGCGAACCCCGATCTGAAGGCGATGTACTCGGCGTGCGGGCCGCCTGCCATGGGCGCCCTGCAGGCGATCAGGCGCGCGAACATCGACCCGAAGGACATCATTACGGTCGGCTTCGATGCTCAGCCGGAAGAGCTTGCCGAGATCAAGAAGGGTACGCACGACGCGAGCATCGCCCAGTTTCCGGCCCGGATCGGCCTGCTCGGCGTGGACACGCTCTGGAAGGTCGTGCAGGGCAAGAAGGTTCCGAAGAACGTGGACACTGGCACGACGGTCGTGACGAAAGCGAACGCGTCGAAGTTCGGCTAGCCGACCTCCTCGGCGGGGCTGGGCCCCGGCGGCTGCGATGCTTCCTAGCCTCCGGGGCCCGAAACCGCTGCCGGCGTGCCGTCCGCGGCCTCCTGCTCGAGCATGCCCCGCAGCCAGCGCTCGCCCGCCGCGAGGTGGACGACATCGGCGGCGGCGGCCAGCTCCGGGTCGCGCGCCTCGAGCGCGCGGAAGATGTCGTGGTGCAGCCGGCGCGTGCTCTCCACCGCATGCCGCTCGCGGATCGCGCGCCAGATGCGGGCCCGCAGCGTCCCGCCCGAGAGGTTCTGGATCAACGACGCGAGCGTCGCGTTGCCGCACGCTCCGACGATGATCCCGTGGAACTCGACGTCGGCGTCGATGAACGCCTGCATCGTGTCCGCCGCGTCCATCGCCGCGAGGCATTCCCGGAGCCCGTCGAGGTCGCCCGTCGTGAGTCGGGGCGTCGCGAGCGCGGTCGCCGCGGGCTCGAGGATCCGGCGCACCTGGTACAGCTCGAGCACAGACGGCCCGGTGAGCAGGTCGCTGACGAACGAGGTCCCTGCGAGCAGCAGGTCAGGCTCGAGGCTCGTCACGTAGGTCCCGTCGCCCTGACGGGGCTCGAGCACGCCGATCAGCGTCAGCGCCCGGACGGCCTCGCGCAACGAGTTGCGGGAGAGGCCGAGCTGCTCCGCGAGCTCGCGCTCCTTCGGCAGTTTCGAGCCGGGCGCGAACTCGCCCGCCACGATCAGCTCCTTGATCTTCGTGATCGCCCGGTCAGTGAGCGCCATCGAGAGCTTCCTGGACGACATCCGTCACTCGGCCGCGGAGACGGTAGATGCTTCGCGCCGTTCCGGCGACCAGCTGCTCGAGATGCTCGGGCGCGACGAGCTCGATCGCGCGCCTGGTCTCCCTCCAGACCCGCCCGTAGTCGCCGTTCAGGAGCGCGACCGGCCAGTCGCTCCCGCACGCCAGGCGATCGGGCCCGAACGCCTCGAGCGCGATCTCGATCGAAGGCACGAGATCGTGCGCATCCCACGCTCTGCTCCTAACTGCGGTGTTCAGCCCCGAGATCTTGCCAACGACGTTGGGGAGGGCGGCGGCCGCTTCGAGCTCCGCGGCCCAGGTCGACATCGCGTCCGTGCCGATCGGCGGCTTGCCGAGGTGGTCGACGACGATCGTCAATCGCGGGAACGAGCGCGCGAGCTCCGGAATGTCGGAGAGATGGCGCGGGAAGACGACGGGCACCTCGAGTACGAGATTGCGCTCTTCGAGGAGGCCGAGGCTCTCGAGGACACGCCGTCGCAGGATCCAGTGCGGGTCCTCCTCGTCGTGGATGAGATGGCGAACGCCGCGCAGCTTGGGCTGTCCCGCGAGGGCGTCGAGGCGGTCACGGGCGCGGGGCGGATCTTCGAGCGCGACCCAGGCGACCACTGCGCCGATCCACGGCTGCACGGCGTACTCGAATAGGAGGTCCGTATCCTCGTCGCTGCACGCGCTCTGGACGAGGACGGTCTCGTCCACTCTCGTCGCGGCCAAGAGGGGGGCGAGGTCGGGCGGCTCGAAGACGCGGTTGATCGCCTCGTGCTCGGGACCCATCCAGGGGAGAGCGACCCGCGCCGGGTTCCACAGGTGGTGGTGGGCATCCACCGCCGAGAGATCGGGTCTTTCTGAGCTTCGCACGCAATTTCGGGATTTCTCATCCCGTGAGATGGGACGATACATCCGATGTCCCGCACAATAGGCTGGCCCGTGCTCGGAGCGGCGCTGTACCGGTCGCAATGTGGCTTGCCGCATGAACCGGTGCTACCTACCTCCAAAGGCCGAACCGAGAAAGCCAAGGCAGCGCTCCTGGATCTGTGATCAACCGACCTCTGGCCTGGTTGGCCGGTCGTCCTCTTGCGCGGATTTCGCGGCTACGCCCGGCTGTCGGCGGGGATTCCCGGCTAATTCCCTTGCGGGATGTGCGCGGTATGCGAGGAAACCGGCGGTCGAACCGCGGTGCAAACTGCCGATTTGCAGGGACTTCAGCGGGAGCGACGGGACTCGAACCCGCGACCTCCGGCGTGACAGGCCGGTACGGCGCAGCCGGCTACGACCGGCTGCGACCCGGAATCCC